>ERZ773056.401-NODE-401-length-22961-cov-31.006549_pt1 | contig 22961 bp, 21 predicted proteins | sample MGYA00580857_ERZ773056 | MGnify/ENA primary metagenome ERZ773056 (study PRJEB29015, sample SAMEA2737996) | human oral metagenome | biome: human oral; feature: human-associated habitat; material: dental | place: China | collected 2114 ... | reverse complement strand
GAACACATCACCACTGCCGAAGCCGCGCGCCTTGTCTTGGAAGCAGGCGACAATGTGGCCGCCACCGTTACCCCGCAGCACCTGCTGCTCAACCGCAATGATTTGCTGGTCGGTGGAGTGCGCCCGCATCATTATTGTCTGCCGGTATTGAAACGCGAAAGCCACAGGCAGGCACTGGTGGCCGCCGTAACCGGTGAGAAAGCGCACAAATTCTTCTTAGGCACGGACTCCGCCCCGCATGCCCAATCGGCCAAAGAAAACGCCTGCGGTTGCGCGGGTATGTTCAGCGCGGCGACCGCCGTCGAGCTGTATGCCGAAATATTCGAACAGGCGGGCGCGTTGGACAAACTCGAAGCCTTTGCCTCGCAAAACGGCGCGCGCTTCTACGGCCTGCCGTTCAACACGCGGAAAATCACACTGGTCAAACAGCCGCAGCGCATCCCCGGCAGCATCCCCTACGGCGAAGACAAACTGATACCGATGCGTGCCGGCGGCAACACCGAATGGTCGGTACGGTATTGAATTAAAGGCTGTTTTAACATAAGAGGCCGTCTGAAAATGTTGCGGGTTGGGCAATCCGGCATTTTCAGACGGCCTCTTTATAACTTTTGGTTTGAATGTGCGGACGAAATGTTCTTTTCCCCGATTTCGGCTTTGCCGTATCATCCGCCGTCTCTTAATTGCAACGACACACTCAAAAAAGGAATACAGATATGGCACGTTTAACCATCCATACCGTTGAAAGCGCACCGGAAAAAGCAAAACCCCGCGTTGAAGCGGCTTTGAAAAACAACGGCTTCCTGCCGAACCTGATCGGCGTATTGGCCAATTCGCCCGAAGCTCTGGCTTTCTATCAGGAAGTCGGCAAGCTCAACGGCGAAACTTCGCTGACCGCAGGCGAACGCGAAGTGGTGCAGATTTTGGCGGCTAAAATCAACCAATGCGGCTTCTGCGTGGCCGGACACACCAAATTGGCAACTTTGAAAAAACTGTTGAAAGAAGAAGAAATTCAGGCAGTGCGTGCGGTAGCGCCGATTGCCGATGCCAAATTGAACGCCCTTTCTGATTTCACGCAGCAGGTTATGGCGCAAAAAGGCAATGTGTCCGACGAAGAGCTGAAAGCCTTTTTCGATGCCGGCTACAACCAGCAGCAGGCGGTTGAAGTCGTACTGGGCGTAGCCTTGGCCACCCTGTGCAACTACACCAACAATCTGGCGCGCACCGAAATCAATCCCGAATTGCAAGCTTTCGCCTAAAAACAGGTTTGCATGATGAAAGGCCGTCTGAAAACTTCCCGCTTCGCCGAGCGGACACTTTCAGACGGCCTTCAAGCTGATGAACGCCCCACCTTCACAATCTGGAGAATATTATGTCCCGCGAAACCCTTTTGAAACACGTTGCCGAACTGGTGCAGGCCAAGCTGAACCCCTTGGTGGAAGACATTGACCGCAAAGGGCTTTATCCCGAAGCCTTTTTGCGCGAATTGGGCGGGATAGGCGGTTTTGCTGCCGCAGGCAGCGCGGAAGAGGGCGGCAGTGCGCTTGGCTTGGCCGTGCAAATCGAAGTGTTGCGCGAGGTCGGCAAAGCATGCGGCGCCACTGCGTTTTCCGCCTGGTGTCAGGCCGCCTGCGCCTGGTATCTGCACCAAACGCCGAACGCGGAAGTGAAACGTCGTTATCTGTCTGACGTATTGAACGGACGCGTGCTGGCGGGAACGGGAATGTCGAATACGGTCAAACATTTGGCCGGAATCGAGAAGCATCAGTTGCAGGCGGAGCGTATCGAGGGCGGTTACCGCGTCAACGGCATCCTGCCGTGGGTATCGAATTTGGGCGACAGCCATATTTGGGCGAATACGGCGCAGCTGGGCGAAGAATATGTGATGTTCATCACCGGCGGCGGCCGCGAAGGCGTGTCGCTGATTCCGTGCCCGGAATTCTGCGGCTTGGAAGGCACGCGCACGTTTGCCATTAAATTTGAAAACGTTTTTGTGCCGAATGAAGATGTTATCGCGCAGCCGGAACAGTTTGAAACGTATATCAAATCCATCAAGGCCGGTTTTATCCTGCTGCAAATCGGCATCGGTGCCGGCATTATCGACGGCTGTCTGGCCGAAATCGCCGCTTCGAATGCAGGCAGCGAAACCAACGACTTCCTTGATAACGGTTACGACGAGCTGAACAACCGTTTTCAGACGGCCTTGTCGCGCACCATCGAGCTGGCAGATGCCGCCTACCGCAACGAACCCGAATTGTTGGAAACCCTGCGTTTGCGCGAAGCTGCCGCCTGGCTGTGTTTGGATGCCGCCCAGTCGGCCGCACTGCACACTGGTGCCGCAGGTTATTTGATGAGCAGCCCGGTGCAACGGAGGGTGCGGGAGGCCATGTTTGTCGCCATCGTTACGCCCGCAATCAAACATCTGCGCAAAGAAATCAGCGAATTGGAATTTATCGGCGAGGGAGAGTTTTCCATTTAACCCTGTATCCGCCTTCAAACTGTCGGTACAATACCGACGAACAGATGAAAAGGCCGTTTCAGACGGCCTTTTTTGACAGCAACGGTATGCGGATGGGCTGTTTTAAGCGCATGGCCGATGAGGTGAGATAGATGGGGCGTTTGTTCAGACGGCCTAATCTGCCGGACGGGAAGTGCAGGATTTCCTCTGGTTTTCACGTTCAAAATCGGTGCATTCGTCATGTAAGGAGCGATTCATCTGCTGATGCGGTAATCAAAGCGAAGGCCGCGTCGGCTGATTGGCAGTTCCACTATAAACGGGCGGATGCTTTGTTTGCCCGCCGCCACATTAAGGATATGGGAAATGGCTCAATATGTATGCGTATTATGTGAATGGATTTATGATGAAGAATTGGGCGACCCCAAACGTGGCATCGCCCCGGGAACGAAATTCGCCGATTTGCCGGATGATTGGGAGTGTCCGGAATGTTTTGCCGGCAAAGACGAGTTTGAGCTGATTGAATTCGGCGACTGATAAATAACGGAAATGGTCCGAGCGAACCGGAACGGGTTTGCTCGGACCATTTCCGTTATAATGCCCGCCTCGGTTTATTTTGGTGAAAAAAATGGAACAACAATATGCCGATTATGCGGATGACGGCTTAAACGAAGTGGCTGCCTTGTCGTTGCCGCCGCATTCTGTCGAAGCGGAACAGTCGGTTTTGGGCGGGTTGCTGCTGGAAAACAGCGCGTGGGACCGCATTGCCGACGTGGTTGCCGGAGAGGACTTTTACCGGCATGAACATCGGGTAATTTTCCGCACAATTGCGGCACTAATTAACGAAAGTCGCCCTGCGGACATCATTACCGTTCAGGAGTGGCTGGAGAGAAATGACGAGCTGGAAGCGGTAGGCGGCTTCAATTATCTGATTACATTGGCACAAAATACGCCGTCTGCCGCAAATATCCGACGTTATGCCGAAATCGTGCGGGAGAAGTCCGTAATGCGGCAATTGGCTGAAGTCGGCACGGAAATTGCTAGAAATGCCTATAATCCGCAAGGAAAAGACGCAGCCCAGCTGCTGGACGAAGCAGAAAACAAAGTTTTCCAAATTGCAGAAAGCACAGCCAAGTCGAAACAGGGTTTTTTGGAATTGCCGGATTTGCTGAAAGAAGTTGTCGAACGCATCGACATGCTTTATGCGCGCGACAATCCGGACGAAGTAACCGGGGTTCCTACCGGATTTATCGACCTAGATAAGAAAACTTCGGGTTTGCAGCCGGGAGATTTGATTATCGTGGCCGGCCGGCCGTCGATGGGTAAAACAGCGTTTTCCATTAATATTGCCGAGCATGTTGCAGTGGAAAGTAAATTGCCGGTAGCCGTGTTTTCGATGGAGATGGGCGGCGCGCAGTTGGTGATGCGTATGCTGGGTTCGGTCGGCCGTTTGGATCAGCATATCTTGAAAACGGGTGCGTTGCAGGATGAGCATTGGGGACGTTTGAACGAAGCAGTCAACAAACTGGCCGATGCGCCGATGTTTATCGATGAAACCGCAGGGCTGACCGCTTTGGAATTACGCGCCCGCGCCCGTAGGTTGGCAAGGCAGTTTGGCGGCAAATTGGGCTTGATTGTTATCGACTACTTGCAGTTGATGGAAAGTTCGGGAAGAACGGATAACCGTGCCGCCGCATTGGGAGAAATTTCCCGTTCATTAAAATCCTTGGCCAAAGAATTGCAAGTACCGATTATTGCATTGTCGCAATTGAGCCGTTCGGTCGAGCAGAGAACTGATAAGCGGCCGATGATGTCGGATTTGCGTGAGTCGGGGGCCATTGAGCAAGATGCTGATTTGATTATGTTCATGTATCGCGACGAATACTACAATCCTGAGTCACCAATGAAAGGTTTGGCTGAATGTATTATCGGCAAACATCGTAATGGCCCGGTTGGGAAGGTTTATCTGACTTGGATGGGGCAGTTTACCAAATTCGATAATGCGGCATATGTGCCGGATGCGGCCATGATGGACGAGTAAGTTTATTTACTAGGGTTTGATTAAAATTTTCTAGAATACTGGAATATAAGCTCCATTATCGTTTAGAATAATGGGATAAAAATACTGCGAAAACAATTGAAAGTTGGGAATGAATTATGGGATCTAGGCAAAAGGGTTTTACCCTGATTGAATTGATGGTAACAATAGCTATTATGGCCATAATGGCAGCAATCGCTATTCCAAATTTTGCAGAATGGGTTGCTAAGAGGCGGGTTGCATCAGTAGCTGAAAAAGTGTCCAGTCAAATTAGGTTTGCCAGGGCCGAGGCAGCAAGGCTAAATAGACCAGTTTATCTGTGTCCGGTACAAATTAAGACAGATGGTAAGCCGGATCAATATTGTAAGAGTACTTTTTCAGGTTCTGGTTATACTGTATGGGCTGATTCTCCGGTGTATGACCAAAAATATGAAAGAAACAAAGATGAATCTTTGCGTACAATAGTAATGAATAAAGCAAAAGATCAGGTAAAAGTTCGTTATCAAATCAGGAATGTTGGATTTGATGGAAAAGATATAGGTGCAGAGAAAAATGCAAAAATATTGGCATTTTTTCCAGATGGTTCAATAAAAAGATATGGTGTTGACAGCTCAGGAAATATGGGCGTTGGCTATCCTGTTAGCGGTTTTACTAAATTTACATTTACCGATAATGATGCTAAAGATAAAGACACAAGTGAGCGTAGAGCGGTAACTTTGCTGGTATCAGGCGGGCAAGTTAGTTTTTGTGCCAATGGCGATAGCCGTCCGGCTTGTAGGTATGATGTCGATTTAACTGGTGCAACATGTAATGATTATGGTGGGTGTTAATATGAAAATAAATAAATATATGGGGATTGAATTCCAACAGCAGGGTTTTGCTTTAATTGAGGTTTTGATTTCTGTTGTGGTCTTGGCTTTGGGTATTTTGGCATTGCTGGCAACACAGCTGCGTTCGGTAGGTAGTGTCAGGGAAGCTGAAACACAAACTATTGCCGCACAGGCTGCCCAAAATTTGATTGAGGGGATGACAGCTAATCCTCAATTGGAGTTAACTGGTCGTGATGGTGTTTGGACTAAAAAGAAATATGATCATTATCTTGGCATTGTAAATCCAACCCCGGTTAAGGATGCTAATGGTAGTTATAATGCGGACAACCTTGCTTTGAAACAGTTGAAAGAATTTAATGACGAATTAGATGCAAGCAAGCTGGGTGATATGAATGTTAGAACGAGGGTTTGTAAGACTAAAGATTTGAAAACAGCTATTACAATAGATCCGGATACTGGTGAAGTTTCAGATTGGGGTTGTGATAATAGTGCAGGCAAGGTGGCAATAAAAATTGCTTGGTTGGTTCAGCCTTTGTCAGATAAAAATACAGATAAGGCACAAACGGTCAGCTATCAAACTTATATTCGAGACGGAGAGTAAATTTTATGAAACGGCAAAACAATAGATATACCGTCTTACCTAAAAAAATTACGGGATTTACTTTAATTGAACTGCTTGTTGCCAGTGCGTTGAGCATTATTGTATTGATTGCAGCGGGATCAGGCTTTGTAACGACGCAACGACTCAGCCAGGTGGCTAAGGGGCGTTTGCAGGTGCAAAATGATTTGCGCAATGCAGCTAACATGATTGTGCGTGATGCCAGAATGGCTGGTTCGTTTGGCTGCTTCAATTTGGCTAAAACGGTGGCGAATAATCAGATGAAATGGAAAGATCATGGTGCCGCCAATGTATTGGGAGCTTTGGAGTATAACAATCAAAATCAAGGCATAAAATATTTGGATGGAACGGCTTTATCGCTGCCCGAATTTACTGTTAGTACGTCTAGTCCAAAAGTTCTGCTTTTTATTTATGGAATCGGCTCAAGTAGCGGGTATTCGTCCAGTGGTGCAAATAGTTTTTCTGTTCAGATTGAGAAAGGTGGGGAGTTGGCTGAGTTAGATAAACAGACTAACGCTCCCATCATTATTAGCACTTGTTCATCATTAGAAAGATTTCCAAGTAGTACTAAAGAGTTGAATGGTAGTGAGCTAACAGTTAAAGATTTGTCCCCTAATCTGAGCTCGGATCATAACACTCAAGTTAATCCTAAGCTTCAATCAGGAATATCCGTATTTAGGCAGGTGGTTAATATATATGCGATTGGCACACCTACAGGTGGGGAAGAGGGGCTGTATTTATTTCAGTTAAATCCAAATGGGAAGATTAGTGCGCCTCAATTGCTATTGGCAGGGGTTACATCTTGGGAGTTGGAATTTGGATATGTTCAATCTCCGGGCTGTAAATCTATGCAAAATGATACGAAAATCAAATTCGTTAATGATATCGAAAGTAATAAAACAGCATTATCTCCTGCTTTGCTGAGGATGCAATTGAAAGGTTCCGGTAGTGGTGGAGAGGTTAAGAGCGGTAAAGCGGCGAATAACTCCGAATCCGATGTTCAAACTTATTACATTAATGCAACTATACGGGGAGGTAACTCATGTGCGGAGCGCAATTTCCAAGAGGATGCAATTTAATGAAATACCAACATAATATAAAAGGGTTTTCTCTGCCGATTGTGATGATTATGATGTTGGTGCTTGCGATTATGGTTTTGGCAGCAACGCAGTTATTCAATACCGAAAGCCGGCTGAGTAGTAATGATGCAGATCGTAAGATGACAATGCAGGTTGCAGAGGCAGCTTTACGGCAGGGTGAGAAGGCTATTGTTGATCAAGATTTGGTTGGTCTTGATAAAAAGGCACAATTTACTTCTGGTTGTAATAATGGTTTATGTCTGCCATCACAGTCGGGAGAGGCTGTTTGGGAAGGAGGAAGCAAAAGCCTGCTTGAGAAAAAGGGTAAAGAATATGTAACGGATACTGAGGTACATCAAAAGCCGAGGTATGTGATTGAATGGATTTCTGATGATAGTGAGCAGATTGTTTATCGGGTGACTGCGAGAGCATGGGGGAAAAATGCCAATACAGTTGTTACCTTACAATCGTATGTTGCAGCAGATATTTAAGGAAAACGTAATGAAAGCTTTAAGTAGGCAGCTTGGTTTTACCTTGGTTGAAATGATGGTTACCGTTGCAATTATCGCGATACTGGCATCAATTGCTTTGCCTTCATACACAAAATATATCGAGAAGGGTGATCTTGTGAATGCAAGATCAAAGATGGCTAGCGTTGCGGATGTTATTAAAACAGAATTGGTTAAAAAACCATCTTATTTAAAGGGTAAAACTGAGGCAGAAATTACAGATATGATTGATGGTGATCTCAAAGCAAAATATACTTTTACTACTAAATTTATTATGCAGGGAAAACAAGGCAAGGGTTATCCAGTTGGTATTAGGATTTATGCTGAGCCTAAAAAATCGGGGTACAGCTATACTGCATGGGTAAGCAGTCAGGGTGCAAGTTATTCTTGTATGGACGGCACCCGTGACGAGAATATTGCAGCAGCAAAGGCATTTCAAACTTCTGCTCCGTGTAAATAAAGGTATTGAAAACAAACCCGCAAGTAATATTGCGGGTTTGTTTCATTTTATAAATCACACTACAATCGCCCTTTTAGTTGGTACTTCTCAAAAACAAATATGCAGCCCCTTGATTATTGCCGTAACAAAGTTTCCGAAAGCGGTTCCAGTTTTGTTTCCGGTTTTCGTTTTTTACCGCGAAATAGGCAAAATGCTCTGATTGCCTTATATGCATTTTGCCGCGAACTGGATGATGTGGTGGACGATTGTGCCGATAAGCAAGTGGCGGCAATGGGCTTGAAATGGTGGCGGGGGGATTTGGCCAAGGTGTTTTCAGACGGCCTACCGGAGCATCCGGTTAATCAGGCGTTAAAACATATTGTTATCGAATTTTCTCTGCCTCAAGCCGAGTTGGAGGAAATTATCGAGGGCATGCAGATGGATCTTCGGCAAGTAAGGTATGCCGATTTTGCCGAGCTGTCGGTTTATTGTTATCGGGTAGCCGGAGTGGTAGGCAGGTTGATTGCACGGATTTTGGGATTTGATAATGAGCAAACTTTACTGTATGCCGAAAAACAAGGTTTGGCTTTGCAGCTGACCAATATTATCCGGGATGTTGGCGAGGATGCGCGAATGGGTAGAATTTACCTCCCGCAGGATGAGCTGGAACGTTTTGGTATTGCAGAACAGGCGGTATTGCGCGCCGAATCTTCAGCTGAATTTATCGAATTTATGAATTTTCAATACATACGGGCGCAAAATCTTTATCGCGAAGCGCGTGATCTTTTACCTGATGAGGATTGCCGCAGGCAGAAAGCGGGCTTGATTATGGCGGCGATATATTATGCTTTATTGCAGGAAATCCGTAGAGACGGCTTAGAAAATGTGTTGCGTTACAAAATTGCAATCCCGGGGCCGAGAAAAAAACGGATTGCATTGAAAACTTGGTTATTTGGATTCAGACCATGAGCGTGAAGCGGAAAATAGCGGTTATCGGTGCGGGTTGGAGCGGTTTGTCGGCTGCGGTTAATCTGGCCGGAAAAGCAGATGTAACAGTGTTCGAGGCCGGGAAAAAGGCCGGGGGCAGGGCGCGGGCATTGGCGGCGGATAATGCGGGCTTCAGCTTTTTGGATAACGGCCAACATATTATGATGTACGCCTATCGCGGTGTCCGTCATCTGATGGATAAAATCGGGGCTGATTACCGGCATGATTGTGTCAGATTGCCGCTGCAATGGCATTTGGCCGACGGATTGCAGTTTCAGACGGCCTCTCTGCCTGCGCCTCTGCATCTTTTATGGGGTGTGTTAGGGGCAAAAAACGTCCGCTGGTCGGATAAGGCCGCATTGTTAAAACAGATGCGGAATCTGCGCATATGGCATGGTGAAGATATTCCCGTAGGTAAATGGCTGCGTTCCCAACAATGCCCGCAAAAATTATTGGCAGGATTTTGGCGGCCGTTGGTGTTGGGGGCATTGAATACGCCGATTGAGGATGCCAGCCTACGTGTTTTACGGGCGGTATTGGAAGACGGCGTATGGGCGGACAAGCGTGCGGCGGACTATCTGTTGCCGAAAACCGATTTGAATACTTTATTGGTCGAACCGGCAATCCGTTTTTTACGCCAATACGGGGTCCGTCTGTATTTCGAACAGCGCGTTGGCCGTTTGGCCCTGTTGCCGGACGGACGTGTGGCTGTGAACGGCGAACCATTTGATGCAGTGGTGGCGGCGGTTGCTCCTTATCATATTTCCGCTTTAATGCCGTCTGAAACACCGGAGGATATTCAGACGGCCTTTGAAGGTATTCGGTACCATGCCATTACAACGGTTTACCTGCGTTATGCCGAAACAGTCCGCTTGCCGTCGGTAATGACCGGCTTGGCCGAAGGTACGGTACAGTGGTTTTTCCGACGCGGCTGCCTAGGTGCTTCCGATCGCGAAGTGGCGGCAGTCATTAGCGTATCCGAGCATGTCGGACGCTTGTCGGCGGAAGAATGGATACGGCGTGCCGATGCGGATTTGCACCGCATTTGTCCCGAAATCGGCACCCCGATTGCGGCAAAAGTCATTACGGAAAAACGGGCAACTGCCGCCTCTTATGCAAACAGGCCGCTGCCCGATTGCCGGTGGTTACAGCAAAACGGCATTTATCCGGCAGGCGATTACCTGCATCCGCGTTATCCCGCCACCTTGGAGGCCGCAGTGCAGAGCGGTTTGGCGGCTGCGGAATTGGTATTGTGTGAACATGGCTGTTCGGGGTATTAAATCGGCTTTTATCCATGATAAGAGGCCGTCTGAAAACATTATTCGGGTTTCAGACGGCCTTCATATCAGCATCAAACAACAGATTTAAAAACGGAGAACAATAATGAACATCCTGATTTGCAACGACGACGGCTATCTTGCCCAAGGGATTGCCGTTTTGGCCAGAGTGGCGGCCGAGTTTGCCAATGTGCGCGTTGTGGCACCGGAGCGTAACCGCAGCGGGGTCAGCAACTCGCTGACTCTGGACAGGCCGTTGCAGCTCAGACAGGCGGAAAACGGCTTTTACTATGTCAGCGGCACGCCGACCGACTGCATCCATTTGGCGTTACATGCACTGCCCGAATTCAAGCCCGATTTGGTGTTGTCAGGCATCAACCACGGTGCGAATATGGGGGACGATACCCTGTATTCGGGCACGGTGGCGGCAGCAACCGAAGCCTATTTGCTCGGCTTTCCCGCCGTGGCCTTTTCCTTAAACGACCATACCGACCGCTATTGGCCGACTGCCGAGAAGGCTGCATGGCAGTTATTGGAAAAATTGACGGCGAATCCGCCGCAACAGCCGGTTTTGTGGAACGTCAATATCCCTGCCGTTGCCGCCGAAGATTTACGCGGATGCAGAATCACGCGGCTGGGGAGGCGTCATCACGAACAGAGCATTGTGCCGATGCACAACCCGAGGGGGGAAAAGGTTTATTGGATTGGTGCCGCCGGAGAAGCTGCAGACCGGGAAGATGGAACCGATTTTGCCGAATGTGCCGCCGGTTTTATTACCGTTACGCCGTTGCAGATTGATTTGACGGCCTATAATCTGCTCCATGAAACGGCGCGCTATTGGCAGCAGAGTGAAGGATAACGGGATTTTACAGTCTGACTGCCCGATATTCGGCCATACAGCAGGGTTTGGGCTTGAGAAGGCGGCTTAGTTTTATTATGATAGCGTCCGCTTAACTTAAGAAACTCAAAAGGTAAGAAAAATTATGTTGAAAAAAACTGCGTTGAGAACCGGTTCCTTAGCAGCCATTTTGATGTTGGGAGCTTGTTCGTGGCTTCAGCAGCCGGCCGCACCTGTAGTGGAAGGCACCAATACCGGCGTCGGCATGCAGAATACCGAAAGCAGCATCACAGGCGGCAATCCTTACGGTGCCGCACCTTATGAACCCAGCGCATCGGTTGGAAACATGGGCGGAAATGCCCCTGTTTATACACCACCGCCGACAATTTCCTCACCTTCGGTTTCCGGAAGCACCTATGTGCCTTCATATGCGCCGGTAGACATTAATGCCGCGACGCACAAAGTCGTGCGCGGCGATACCGTCTATAATATTTCCAAACGCTACAACATCACTCAGGATAATTTGCGTGCCTGGAACGGTTTGACCGATAACAATATCAGCGTTGGCCAGACCCTGCGCGTGAAGCCGGCCGGTTATGTTGCCCCGGCATCTTCAACCGTCGTGCATAAGCCTGAGCCCGCGCCAAGCCATCCGCCGGTCAGCGCACCTGTCAATATGCCGCCGGTGAGTGTCGTACAGCAGTCCGCGCCGACACCGCTCGTTTCTTCCGCCGGATCGTCCGGAGGCGTGCGCACTGCAGCCGGTATTACTTGGCAGCGGCCTACAGCCGGTAACATTATCGCCCATTACAGTAACAGCAATAAGGGTGTCGATATTGCCGGAACAAGCGGACAGGCCGTTGTGTCTGCCGCAGACGGTAAAGTGGTGTATGCCGGCAACGGATTGCGCGGCTACGGCAACTTGGTTATCGTCCAGCACAATTCTACCTACCTGACCGCCTACGGCCATAACCAGGCTTTGTTGGTGAAAGAAGGGGAAGTGGTAAAACGCGGGCAAACCATTGCACGGATGGGTAATACCGATACCGACCGTGTCAAGCTGCATTTCGAAGTACGACAAGATGGCAAGCCGGTCAATCCCGTCAATTATGTTGCCTTCTAACACATAAAAAAGAACTTTAGGCCGTCTGAAAATACCTGCTGCGACAGTGGGTATTTTCAGACGGCCTTTTTGTGGCGGATTTTAGTGTAAATCGGCATTATGCTTTGTATATCTGCGGCTTTTCCGTTTGCCTGTTCTATCAAACTGCAACATGTCCTCCTTTGGGCAGTTTCAGGCGGTTTTGCATGAGTTAAAGCCTGAAATTGTCTAATTTCGGCCGGACTTTCCCTAATCGACAAGCCCTGATGGATGTGCCTCGATAAATCAAAATGAGCGGCTGTTTTCGTAGATGAAAAATCGAGGTGTCGGCATTTTTAATAGCACATTTAATAGCACGGTAGCGCACCCGATACGGGCATGAAAGCCGTGTATGCTTTTGGGCGGTTATTGGCACGCGCAGACAGTAAGGATAATTTCCCGCTAAGCCGTTCGTGCGTTCCGAGAGGGGCTATTGGGGCCCGAAGGAAGTAAGCATCGAACGGCTTTTTGTATTGTCTATATATCGCAACAACCCCTTGCCGTTTCATTTCTTGAATTCTGCTTTTGCCTTTTCCGTAAACGCCGGCAATCTTATTAGCCCGGATTCAAACAACGGTCTTGGGGCAGCCGTCCCGCCCAGTCGCAGGCAAACTGCCAGGCAACGCGGCCGGAACGCCCGCCTCGCATTTGAGACCAATTCAATGCCGCCCGTTGTGCGGTATCATCAAAATCCACACCATAATATTCCAACCAGTTCGCCACTGCCTGCAGGTAATCGTTTTGGTCAAACGGATAAAAACTCAGCCACAGCCCGAATCGGTCGGATAGGGAAATTTTTTCTTCCACCGCCTCTTTGGCGTGCACTTCGCCGCGAACGCCGGTGTGTCCCGTATTTTCATCCATATATTCAGGCATCAGGTGGCGGCGGTTTGACGTGGCATACACCAAAACATTGGCACAGCGTTGGGACAGGCCGCCGTCCAAAGCGGTCTTTAACGCCTTGTAGCCGTCTTCGCCGTCTTCGAACGATAAATCGTCGCAAAAAACAATAAATTTTTCCGGACGGGAAGCCAGTAGTTGCAACAGGGCGGGCAGGGCGGTCAGGTCGCTTTTGTCTACTTCGATCAGTCGCAGGCCGCTCGCGCCGTATTCATGCAGCAATGCTTTGACTAACGACGATTTGCCCGTGCCGCGCGATCCGGTCAGCAGGACATTGTTGGCGGGGCGGCCTGCCAGGAACTGTTCGGTGTTGCGGACCAGCTTGGCGGTTTGGCTGTCTACCGCTGCCAGGCGGGATAATGGGAAGGTATGCGGTGCGGGCAGGCTTTCCAAAATTCCTTTGTTGCCGGCCTTTTGCCAGCGGAAGGCGGCGGCATTCCAGTCCGGTTCGCGGGTTTCGGGCGGCAGCCAGGCATCCAGGCGGTTCAGAACCGATTCGGCCTTACGCAAAAAGGATTTCAGTTTCATGCTTTCATCTCAAGAAATGATAAAAGTGGGATTTTACACCATATCCAAAACGGTCGATTTGCGGTATATTCACAGCGATTGGTCTGCAAGGATTTTTATTATGTTCAAACGTCCGGAAGAATTGATTATGGCGGTGTTGGCCGCTTTATGGGTGGTGCTGACTTATTTTGCGGCTTCTTATTTCGGTGCGCCGGTGCATACCGCCTTGTTGATTTGCACGCTTACGCTGATTTGGGCGGCAGTTTTGTTTTTGTTATGGCAGCGGGATCGCATTCGCCTGATTTGGCCTTTGTTTCTCGGGTTGCTAACTGCATGTTGGTGGCCGCTGTTGGATTGGTATGCCGTAAGTAAGTTTGTCGGGCCGGGGGCTGTTGCTGACACAATTGTGATTAACAAGCCGTGGTTTGCATCTTGGACTTTCAAGATTGTTTTGGCTTTGGTGCCGACTGTTGCCGCTTATGCAGTGAAATACAAACACTACCGCAATCATCGTCATGATGCGCTGATTGATTAGATTGATGCTCCCCAATAAGGCCGTCTGAAAAGATTTTTCAGACGGCCTTATTGGCGAAAAAAGGTACATTTTTTATTTTATGCGGGAATTTTAGTAAAAAGACGATAAATTGTTGTTAGAAGGTGTCAGAAATTATCAGAAAATCCGTATGGGTAATTTACAAATCAGGCATTTTAATTCAAACTGCCGCCTGTTTTGCCGAGAGGCACCATAAGACGCGGAGGGGCGGATTTTTCAGACGGCCTACCGCACCGCAGCAACAAAAAAAACACGGAGACAGTTTTTATGAATTTCCAAAAAACATTGGCCGCCGCAGCATTGGCTGCAGTATTGGGTTTGACCGCCTGTAACGACGGCAGCCAAAACGCATCCCAAGCTGAAGGCGGAAAGCCTGCCGGCGATACGCCTAAAATCGGTGTAACCATCTATAAATATGACGACAACTTCATGTCGCTGATGCGTAAATCATTGGAAGGCGAAGCGGCTGCGGCGAAAAATGCCGAATTGTTGATGAACGATTCGCAGAACAACCAATCCACGCAAAACGATCAAGTGGATGTAATGCTCGCCAAAGGTGCAAAAGTTTTGGCCATCAACCTAGTCGATCCTGCCGCAGGCAGCACGATTATCGAGAAGGCAAAAGCCGCCGGCGTTCCGGTCATTTTCTTCAATAAAGACCCAGGCGAAGCCGCACTGAAAAGCTATGATAAGGCTTATTTTGTCGGCACCAATCCTCAGGAGTCAGGCGAAATCCAGGCATCTTTGATTGGCAAAATGTGGAAAGAGCATCCGGAATGGGACTTGAACAAAGACGGCGTGGTTGATTTCGTGCTGCTGAAAGGCGAGCCGGGCCACCCTGATGCCGAAGCGCGTACCAAATATGTGGTTGAAAAATTGAACGCCGACGGCATCAAAACCAAACAACTGCAGTTGGACACCGGCATGTGGGACGCAGCCAAAGCCAAAGACATCATGCAGGCATGGTTGTCCGGTACTTCGGGTAAAGACATCGAAGTGGTTATTTCCAACAACGACGGTATGGCGATGGGTGCTGTAGAAGCCATGAAGGCACAAGGTAAAGTCCTGCCGACCTTCGGTGTAGACGCACTGCCTGAAGCCCTGCAAATGATTAAGGCCGATACGCTGGCCGGTTCGGTATTGAACGACGGCGAAACACAGGCTAAAGCGGTATACGCTCTGGCAGTAGACTTGGCCGCAGGTAAAGATCCGGCCGCTTCTTCCGCCTACAAACTGGATGCAAACAGAAATATCCGCGTACCTTATGTGGGCGTGGACAAAACCAATCTGGATCAGTTTCTGAAACAATAATTTCAGACGGCCTGATTGGATGCCCGGCCGGATTGAATATAATCCGGCCGGCTTCGCTATTTATATTTTTTATTTTCAGACAGGGTTTCCCATATTGCGTCCCAACCGGAAAACGGCGGGTGCCGTATCACGGTAAGGACGTCTGAAAATTTTAGGCACACTGTTTTCAGGAAGCCATTTTGTTGACAATCATGAGGAACAAACCATGACGGCTAAGGATTCGACGGCGGAACAAGACCATTCCGTGCTGCTGACCATGACCGACGTGCATAAAGCCTTTCCCGGCGTGAAAGCCTTGGACGGCGTGAATTTGCAGGTAAGGGCGCATTCGGTGCACGCGCTGATGGGGGAAAACGGGGCAGGCAAATCCACCCTGCTCAAATGCCTGTTCGGCATCTATGCCAAAGATTCGGGCAGTATCCGTTTTCTCGGCCGCGAAGTGGATTTTTCCAGTGCGAAAGAAGCTTTGGAAAACGGTATTTCGATGGTGCATCAGGAATTGAACCTGGTGAAGCAGCGTTCGGTAATGGACAATCTGTGGTTGGGACGGTATCCGACCAAAGGCTTGTTCGTCGATCAGAAAAAAATGTATGCCGATACCAAAGCGATTTTTGACGAATTGGGCATCAACATCGATCCGCGCGAAAAAGTCGCAAAATTGACCGTGTCGGAAATGCAGATGATTGAAATCGCAAAGGCTTTTTCCTACAACGCTAAAATCGTCATCATGGATGAGCCGACATCTTCCCTATCGGAAAAGGAAGTCGGCCACCTGTTTACCATTATCGACAAACTGAAGCAGCGCGGTTGCGGCATTATTTATATTTCGCACAAAATGGAGGAAATCTTCAAAATTTGTGACGAAATCACGATATTGCGCGATGGAAAATGGATAGATACCGTAGCGGTGAAAGAGACCACCATGGACGAGTTGGTGGCAAAAATGGTCGGCCGCAGCCTCACCCAGCGTTTCCCGGAAAAAACCAATACGCCCGGGGAAATCGTGTTGCAGGTGAAAAACCTGACGGCGAAAAACCAGCCGTCCATCCGTGATGTCAGCTTTGAATTGCGCAAAGGCGAAGTATTGGGTATCGGCGGGCTGGTTGGTGCGAAACGTACCGATATCGTCGAAACCCTGTTCGGCATCCGCGAGCGTGGGGCAGGCGAAGTGTTGCTGCACGGAAAAGAGGTGCAGAACAAATCGCCGGTGGAAGCGATTAAAAACGGTTTCGCCCTGGTAACGGAAGAACGCCGCAGCACCGGTATTTTTGGCGGACTGGATATCAGCTTCAACTCGCTGATTTCCAATATGAAGAGCTATCAAAAAGGCGGTTTGCTGAGCAATAAAAGCATGAAGAGCGACACCCAGTGGGTTATCGATTCCATGCGTGTGAAAACACCTAGCCAGAAAACCCGTATCGGCTCGTTGTCGGGCGGTAACCAGCAGAAGGTGATTTTAGGCCGCTGGCTTTTAACCAAACCCGAAATCCTGATGTTGGACGAACCGACACGCGGTATCGACATCGGTGCGAAATTTGAGATTTACCAGTTAATCGGCGAGCTGGCCGCGCAAGGTAAGGCGGTCATCATTATTTCTTCCGAAATGCCCGAGCTTTTGGGAGTTACCGACCGCATATTAGTGATGAGTGCGGGCAAGGTGGCCGGTATTGTCGAAACGGCGAAAACCAATCAGGAAGAAATCCTGCAATTGTCGGCTAAATATTTATAAGGCCGTCTGAAAACTTCAAAGCCATTACGCTGAATGCAAACAAATTGATTATTTAAAGGAATTTTATGAGTGCCGTCAAACAGAACAAAGCCTTGGACTTTATGAAGGACTACGCGCTGTATTTCGTGCTGCTGTTGTTGCTGGTGGTGATTATCTCCAAAGATGCCAGCTTTTTAAGCCTGACCAATTTCAGTAACGTTTTAACCCAATCTTCGGTCCGCATCATCATTGCGCTGGGCGTGGCCGGCCTGATCGTTACCCAAGGCACAGATTTGTCGGTGGGACGCCAAGTCGGATTGGCAGCAGTGATTTCTGCCACATTGCTGCAGGCAGTGGACAATGTGAATAAAGTCTTCCCCGATTTGGGTGTTGTGCCGATTCCGATGGTTATTTTGCTGGTGTGCGCCATCGGTGCGCTTATCGGGCTGGTGAACGGTGTTATCGTTACCGTTATGAACGTTACTCCGTTCATCGCCACGCTCGGCACAATGCTGATTATCTACGGTGTGAATTCTCTGTATTACGACTACGTCGGTTCCGCACCCATTGCCGGTTTCGACGGTGCATATTCCGCCTTCACTCAAGGTTTCTTCGATATCGGTGGATTCCGCCTGTCCTACATCACCATTTATGCCATTGTTGCGATTGCATTGATGTGGGTGATTTGGAACAAAACCCGTTTCGGTAAAAACCTGTTTGCCATCGGCGGCAATCCCGAAGCCGCCCGTGTTTCCGGCGTAAACGTTACTTTAAACCTGATTGGCATCTACACCCTGTCCGGCGTGTTTTATGCTTTCGGCGGCCTGCTGGAGGCGGGACGCATCGGTTCGGCCACCAACAATCTGGGCTTTATGTATGAAATGGACGCGATTGCAGCCTGTGTGATCGGCGGCGTGTCGTTCAGCGGCGGTGTCGGTACGGTATTCGGCGTGGTTGTCGGCGTGGTTATCTTTACCCTGATTAACTACGGCTTGAGCTATATCGGCGTAAACCCTTATTGGCAATACATTATCAAAGGTTCGATTATCGTTTTGGCTGTGGCCATCGATTCGTTAAAACACGCGAAGAAAAAATAAAAGGTTTGCCTGTCTATTAAGAGGCCGTCTGAAAACCATCTTTCGTTTCCATCGTCGGAACAAGGGTTTTCAGACGGCCTTCATTATAGGCGGCGGTGAAATCCTGATACATATTAACGTCGGCTCTGTTACAATGACCGCCCGTCCTGCCTGAAAAGAGGCCGTCTGAAAACGGCAGCTGGCAGACACACACTTCCGCATATCTTTAGTCCAAAGGAAATCCCATGTTCTCAAAAAGCGTAACCATTGCAAAATACGACCCCGAGCTCGCTGCCGCGATTGCCGCAGAAGTCGAACGTCAGCAAGACCATATCGAATTGATTGCCTCTGAAAACTACGTCAGCTATGCCGTAATGGAAGCACAGGGCAGCCAATTGACCAACAAATATGCCGAAGGTTATCCGAATAAACGTTATTATGGCGGTTGCGAACATGTGGATGTCGCCGAACAGTTGGCGATTGACCGCTGCAAAAAACTCTTCGGCGCGGAATATGTGAACGTGCAGCCACATTCAGGTAGCCAAGCCAACCAAGCGGTTTACGCCAGCGTGCTGAAACCGGGCGACACCATTTTGGGCATGAGCCTTGCGCACGGCGGCCACCTGACCCACGGTGCAAGCGTGAATATTTCAGGCAAACTGTATCACGCCGTAACCTACGGTTTGGACGAAAACGAAGTGTTGGATTATGCCGAAGTAGAACGCTTGGCATTGGAACACAAACCCAAAATGATTGTGGCGGGCGCATCGGCCTACGCATTGCAAATCGACTGGGCGAAATTCCGCGAAATCGCCGACAAAGTCGGCGCGTACCTGTTTGTCGATATGGCGCACTATGCCGGCTTGATTGCGGGCGGCGAATATCCCAACCCCGTGCCGTTTGCCGATTTTGTCACCACTACCACCCACAAAACACTGCGCGGCCCGCGCGGCGGTGTGATTATGTGCCGCGACAACACGCACGAGAAAGCCCTCAATTCCGCCATTTTCCCCAGCCTGCAAGGCGGCCCGCTGATGCACGTGATTGCGGCCAAAGCCGTTGCATTCAAAGAAGCATTGCAGCCGGAGTTTAAAGAATACGCCAAACAGGTCAAAATCAACGCGGCGGCGATGGCGGAAGAGTTGGTCAAACGCGGCCTGCGCATCATCTCCGGCCGCACCGAAAGCCACGTATTCCTAGTGGATTTGCGCGCCAAAAACATTACCGGCAAAGCGGCGGAAGAAGCCTTGGGCAAAGCGCACATCACCATTAACAAAAACGCCATCCCGAACGATCCGGAAAAACCGTTCGTTACCAGCGGCATCCGCGTCGGCGCGGCAGCCATCACCACGCGCGGGTTCAGCGAAGCCGACGCACGCGAATTGGCCAATTTGGTTGCCGATGTTTTGGACAACCCGAATGACGAAGCCAATCTGAGCCGTGTGGCCGCTGCTGCTCAGGCTCTGTGCGCTAAAAATCCGGTATACGGCGCATAAGTGAAAGCATATGGCGGCCGGATAAACCATCCTTTGCTGCCATTGAGGCCGTCTGAAAATCTTTATGGCGTTTCAGACGGCCTTTACCGTTCAATTCTTCCTCTAACGATACTATGTCCAGACCGCAAGATGCATTTTCCAGATTGATACATGCGCTGAAAATCCTGCCCAATGTCGGCCCGAAATCGGCCCAGCGTATGGCCTACCAACTTCTCCAATACAACCGTGAAGGCGCCGAAGAACTGGTCGAGGCTTTGCAGCATGCGCTGAAACAAGTGCGGCATTGCACGCTTTGCAATACTTTGTGCGAAAACGAATTGTGTGAAATCTGTGCCAATCCGGAGCGGGACGGCAAGCGGTTGATGATAGTTCATATGCCCGCCGATGTTGCCGGAATGGAAGCGGCGCATTGTCATGACGGCTTATATTTTGTCCTGATGGGGCATATCAGCCCGCTGCAAGATATGGACTTGGGCCATATTGCATTGGAACAATTGGTTGCAAGGCTGCAAAACAGCGAAATCGAGGAAATCATTATCGCCACAAATTTCACCGCCGAAGGCGATGCCACTGCCTACATTTTGGCCGAACTGCTGAAAAACCTGCCTTATAAAGTCAGCCGTTTGGCACGCGGTATGCCGCTGGGGGCGGAACTGGAATATATCGATGCGGGAACACTGGCTCAAGCAGTATATGACCGCAAGCAGTTAAAAGAGTAATTTGTCGGTTGAACACACTGAGGCCGTCTGAAAAGTTTCAGACGGCCTCAGCTCATTCTTCAAAGTGGCCGGTATTATTTTTTCAAAAGTTTGGCGGCTTCCAATGCATAATAGGTCAAAATACCGTCCGCCCCGGCTCGTTTGAATGCCAGCAGACTCTCCAAAATTACCTGATTGCCGTCCAGCCAGCCATTTTGTATCGCTGCCTGCAACATGGCATATTCTCCCGAAACTTGATAAGCATAAGTCGGCACGCCGAAAGTCTCTTTTACTCTGCGTACAACATCCAGATAGGGCAGGCCGGGTTTTACCATAACCATATCTGCTCCCTCCTGAATGTCCAAAGCAACTTCCTGCAAAGCCTCGTCCGTATTGGCGGGGTCCATTTGATAGTTTTTTTTGTCCGCTTTTCCTAAATTGCCCGAGCTGCCCACCGCATCGCGAAATGGCCCGTAAAAAGCCGATGCATATTTTGCGGAATATGCCATGATTCGGGTATGTATATGCCCCGCGTCTTCCAAGGCTTCACGGATTGCACCGATACGCCCGTCCATCATGTCGGAAGGTGCCACTACCTGAGCCCCGGCATCGGCATGACACAATGCTTGCCGAATCAAGACCTCGATAGTCTCGTCATTCATAACATAGCCGTTGCCGTCAGTCAGTCCGTCTTGACCATGTATGGTGTAAGGATCCAATGCAACATCGGTCATAATACCCAATTCGGGGAAACGTGTACGCAATTCGCGTACCATAGTCGGTACCAAACCTTCGGGGTTATAAGCTTCTTCTGCAAATTCGGTCTTATTTTCCGTTATCACCGGGAAAAGTGCCAACATAGGAATACCGTAATTGAGAGCGTCCTCGGCTGTATAGAGTAATTTATCCAGACTTTGCCGTTTCACTCCGGGCATCGATGCAATATTTTCTTCCTGATTGCATCCTTCCAGAACAAAAACAGGATAAATCAAATCATCGGCAGACAGTGCATTTTCGCGCATCAGGCGACGGGAAAAATCATCTTTCCGCATACGCCGCATACGGGCTAGAGGGAGGATACGGGGGAGGAGGTTCATAATTGACAACAACCTTTCAATAATAACGGTATAAATTTAATCGAGTAAGAATTGTACGCTGAAGTCAAAATAAAAGCATACAAGTAAGTGTGAAATAAGTACCCTTAGGTCAACCCCTATGTGGGTTTAAATTTAATTTTTTTAAAAAACAAAAATATAATAAGAAATCTTCTATTTTCTACAATATTTATTTGACAGTATTTTCGGATGTGCGTATAGTTCGGTTCTTCGCTGCTTCGGCAGCATATTTTGACGGTTGAGTCCGGTTTCTTTTTAGAAATAGTTTGACAAAAAGAAACGGCGTGCTATAATAATCGTCTTTGCTCTTTAACAAACAGATTACCGATAAGTGTGAGTGCTTAGGCCTCACACTGTGTTAGAAGACAGACAAGATGATGTTTTAAACATTGTCCTGTCGGTTTCTTTGAAGCAGACCAGAAGTTATTAAGTTAGAGATTGAACATAAGAGTTTGATCCTGGCTCAGATTGAACGCTGGCGGCATGCTTTACACATGCAAGTCGGACGGCAGCGGGGTAGTGCTTGCACTACTGCCGGCGAGTGGCGAACGGGTGAGTAATATATTGGAACGTACCGAGTAATGGGGGATAACCAATCGAAAGATTGGCTAATACCGCATACGCTCTGAGGAGGAAAGCAGGGGACCTTCGGGCCTTGCGTTATTCGAGCGGCCAATATCTGATTAGCTAGTTGGTGGGGTAAAGGCCTACCAAGGCGACGATCAGTAGCGGGTCTGAGAGGATGATCCGCCACACTGGGACTGAGACACGGCCCAGACTCCTACGGGAGGCAGCAGTGGGGAATATTGCACAATGGGCGCAAGCCTGATGCAGCGACGCCGCGTGGGGGATGACGGCCTTCGGGTTGTAAACTCCTTTCGTTAGGGACGAAGCCACACCTTTTTTGGGTGTGGTGACGGTACCTTTGTTAAGAAGCACCGGCTAACTACGTGCCAGCAGCCGCGGTAATACGTAGGGTGCGAGCGTTGTCCGGAATTACTGGGCGTAAAGAGCTCGTAGGTGGTTTGTTGCGTCGTCTGTGAAATTCCGGGGCTTAACTTCGGGGTGGCAGGCGATACGGGCATAACTAGAGTGCTGTAGGGGAGACTGGAATTCCTGGTGTAGCGGTGGAATGCGCAGATATCAGGAGGAACACCGATGGCGAAGGCAGGTCTCTGGGCAGTAACTGACGCTGAGGAGCGAAAGCATGGGGAGCGAACAGGATTAGATACCCTGGTAGTCCATGCTGTAAACGGTGGGCGTTAGGTGTGGGGACCGGTTTGGTTTCTGTGCCGTAGCTAACGCATTAAGCGCCCCGCCTGGGGAGTACGGCCGCAAGGCTAAAACTCAAAGGAATTGACGGGGGCCCGCACAAGCGGCGGAGCATG
>ERZ773056.397-NODE-397-length-23172-cov-11.927499_pt1 | contig 23172 bp, 14 predicted proteins | sample MGYA00580857_ERZ773056 | MGnify/ENA primary metagenome ERZ773056 (study PRJEB29015, sample SAMEA2737996) | human oral metagenome | biome: human oral; feature: human-associated habitat; material: dental | place: China | collected 2114 ... | reverse complement strand
TCTTCCACCGTTGCTTTCTTAGTGGCAAGATAACCCTTGATAAAAGCGGGCAATTCGTAATCACGTTTCTTCTTGCTTTCGAAAACAACGCCAATAGACTCGGCGCGAGCCAAAAGTTTCTTTCTTCTGTCGATGGTGCCGTTCTTATGGCAAAGCACAAGGATGGTAGTTTTCACGGGGTTTTCCAAGTATTTGGCCAAAGCATCTACCAATTTCAGGTTCTGCGCCTCTTTCACCATCACCAATCGCCGTTCGGCCATCATGGGATAAGCCTTACAAAGGTCGGCCACCTGCACCCCGTTGGTATCAACGCCAAAGAGGATGTCTTGGTTAAAGTCCCGCTCTTGCGGTTGCAACACCGTCTCTTCGAGCAAGCTTGCAATCTTGTCTATATAATACGACTCTTCGCCCATGAGCACATATACGGGCGAAAAGTTTCGCGCCTTAATGTCTTTAATGATGACTTCGGGGCCAAGCGCGTTTCGTTTTTCTGCCATGAAAGGTTCTTGTTAATGATGAGTGCAGGGCAACAAGTTGCAAAAAAGCACCTCGCCGCCCACATATTTTTAGTAACTTTGCACCATAAGGCACACGGCAAATGGCGACAAGCCAGTCTTGCCGCGCCCTTACCGTTAAGCTTTATTGCGCTTTACACTGCAAAGATAACAAAATGTATTCACTAAACCTACCCTCGTATGCAATAAAAGTGGGAGGCACGAAGGCGCGCCCCACCGTGTTCGATCCACTTCGTGGCAAGTACGTAGCCCTTACTCCCGAAGAATGGGTAAGGCAACATTTCGTTAATTACCTTATTCATCACAAGGGTTATCCGCAGTTGTTGATGGCCAACGAGGTGGCGTTGAGCATCGGCGACAAAAGCCTTCGGGCCGACAGCGTGCTGTACGACCGCGACCTGAAACCCCAAATGATTCTCGAATACAAGGCACCCACCATCGCACTTACGCAAAAGGTGTTCGACCAAATAACCGTTTACAACATGCTTTTGCACGTAGACTATCTCGTGGTGAGCAACGGGTTGCAACACATCTGCTGCAAAATGAACTACACCGACAACAGCTACACCTTCTTGCCCGACCTCCCACACTATACCAAAATATAGTAGCGCGCGTACATTATATATAATACACACATGAACATCATTGCTTTCTTAAAGAAATGGACGCTGCCCAGCGGTCTTGTTATCGGTGCTGCGGTCTACCTTTTGTTTTCGCGCATCGCCCCACTTCAACCCATTGGCAACGTGGTTGGCCCCTTTTTGGTGAAGCTTCTCCCCGTGGTTATCTTCGTGATGCTCTATATAACGTTCTGCAAAATACAGCTGGGCGACCTCCGACCGCGAGCCTGGCACTTCATACTGCAAGCCATTCGCATTGTTCTTTCGGGCTTATTGGTGTTGGCCATCTTACATACCACCGACCCAATGGCCAAGCTTGTGCTCGAAGGAGCCTTCGTTTGCGTAATCTGTCCCACAGCGGCCGCGGCCCCCGTTATCACCGAACGGCTTGGCGGTAGCATCGCCTCGCTCACCATCTACACCATCCTAGCCAACGTGGTTACGTCGGTTATCATCCCCTTGTTCTTCCCTATGGTCGAAAAAAGTGCAGACATCACCTTCCTAACAGCCTTTGTCATGATACTTCGGCGCATCACATTCGTACTTATCGTGCCCCTTTGCCTGGCCCTACTCACGCGAAAATTCCTGCCGAAAGTGGCTGCGCGAATCAAGGAAACCAAGAACTTAGCCTTCTATCTCTGGGGGTTCAACCTCTCCATCATCATGGGACTAACCATCCGCAACATCCTTTCCACCCAAGTTTATGGCACGATTTTGGCTCTACTTCTGTTGTTGCCCCTGGTCATCAGCCTCTTGTTGTTTTCAATTGGCAAAGCCGTGGGCTATCGTTATGGCGACAGCATCAGCGCAGGACAAGCCTTGGGACAAAAGAATACCGTTGTGGGGATATGGCTCACCATCGCCTTTCTCAATCCCATTGCCTCCATCGCGCCTTGCGCTTACGTGGTTTGGCAAAACTTTATCAACGCATGGCAGCTGTGGTATAAGCAGAAGTACGGCAGGCTGAAATGGTAAAATGCTACGCCGAGCGGCACAAAACATATTCTAAATGATAACATATAAAGACATACACTTATGGCAATAGGAAAATGGATTGGTGGATTTTTGGGCTTTATCGCTGGAGGACCGCTTGGTGGACTAGCAGGATTGGTGCTCGGTGCACTCTTTGACGTGGGACTAGATCAGGTTAACGAGCCCGATCGCAATGGACAACCCAGGAATACGGGTGGTTCAAAAGCCAACTTCTACCAACACAACGCTACCGTCAACCAACAACAGCGGCAACAGGGCGAACGCAATTCGTTCCTCTTTTCGTTACTAGTGCTCTCGGCATACATCATTCGTGCCGATGGCAAAGTGATGCACTCGGAAATGGAAACCTTACGTTCCTTCTTGCGAAGGAACTTTGGCGAGGTGGCCGTTGAGCAGGGCGACAGCATCATCCGCAATATTTTCGACCAGCAAAAACAAATGGGTGCAATGGCTTTCGAGGGCATCATACGCGACAGTTGCTTTCAAATTGCCGCCCACATGAATAGCGCGCAGCGTCTGCAACTGCTTAGTTTTCTGGTCGAATTAGCCAAAGCCGACGGGCACATCGACCCCAGCGAGGTGAACGCTCTTCGCTATTTGGCGCAGTGGTTGGGTTTCGATGCGCGCATTCTCGACTCGATGTTCAACCTCGATAAGCACGATACGCAGTCGGCATACAAAGTTTTGGGAATATCGCCCAACGCTACCAACGACGAAGTGAAGGCCGCTTATCGCAAGATGGCCCTGCAACACCACCCCGACCGCGTTGCAACTTTGGGCGAAGACATACGCTTAGCGGCCGAAAAGAAGTTCAAGGAGATTAACGACGCCAAAGAAAGGATATACAAGGAACGCGGAATGTAAAAACAGCTGTGCGACAAAACGTCCATCTAATATAAAGATGCAAAGCTGAAAAACGCATCAGACGGGTGTCGACTGCCAATAACGAGGAACGCACATAACACGCCCAAAACCAACAACATAGCCCAAAACACATCGTAACCACATGTTCTTCGTGCACAAACATATTGCATTTAACTGCTAATTTTTGCTAACAAAATGTTGCCGTTTCATTTTAAACTCGTACTTTTGCGCCGATAAAATCACTATTTCAAAACAAAAACAAAAAGTTAAAAGTATGAAGAAGATCATTTTCAGCGCAGCACTTTTCGTTGCTGCAATAGGTTTTGCTAACGCACAGAGTGAAGCAACAGCCAAGAAAGGCGACAAGGCTAAGACCGAACAATGCGACAAGGCAGGCAAGAAAGGCTGCTGCAAGAAAGACGCTGCCGCCAAAGAATGCTGCAAGAAAGATGCCGCTTGTAAGAAAGATGCTGCTTGCAAGGACAAGAAGGAATGCAACAAGAAATGCGACAAGGCCGCTAAGCAAGACTGCAAGAAGAGCTGCGACAAAAAGGCAGCTAAGTAAGCAGGCAACGACACTGCTTACGCAAAGAACAAGGCTAACAAGCCAATGCCCAAGGGCAATGAGCAGACTTAGCCAACAACAAAACAAGCTCCATACACGCCTCTCGGTTGTGTATGGAGCTTATTTTTATTGGGTTACGCCATAAGTTGCCTGCCCAAAAAAGATGCAGAACTGCATGGAATAGATTTGATTTTTAACGCGCTGGCAGACTAAATCAAAACACGCTCATGCCTAGTAAGAACATTCTAGCACCTAGACAACCAAGCTTTCACGATAAAATCCTCACGCGCAAGTCCTCACTCCCCCGCGCTTATTCCGTCTCTTCTTTTGTTTTACGGATGGCGCGTTTGCGCTTAGGTTTCTCGGCAGCAGCCGACTTATCGTTCTTAACGCCAGCCAATTCAGGGTCTACGATGATGCGTCCGCAATACTCGCAAACGATAACCTTCTTGTGCATCTTCACGTCTAGCTGTCTCTGTGGCGGTATTTTGTTGAAACATCCGCCACAAGCATCACGTTGAACATACACTATACCCAATCCGTTGCGTGCGTTCTTACGAATACGTTTAAAGCTGCTCAGCAATCGCGGCTCAATTTTCGTTTCCAAATCACGTGCTCTATCACGCAGTTTTTCTTCCTCTTCTTTCGTTTCGAGCATAATTTCGTCCAGCTCATTACGCTTTTGGTGCAAGTCGTGTTCGCGGTCATATATCTGTTGTCCCGTCACGCTCAGTTCGCGTTCGCACTCGTCAATCTTTACTAGTGCTTCCTTTATCTTCTTGTTGCACAACTCTATTTCAAGCGTTTGGAACTCAATTTCCTTGCTCAGCGTGTCGTACTCGCGGTTGTTCTTCACCTCGTCAAGCTGTCGGTTATAGCGTTCCACGCTAGCCTCAGCCTCAGCTATTTCAGCCCTTTTCTGCGAAATAGCCCTGGAAAAGTCGTCAATTTCCCTGCGAATTTTGTCTTCGCGTATGTTCAGACCTTCAATCTCGTCTTCCAAGTCCTGCACTTCCAAGGGCAATTCGCCCCTCAGCGCACGTTTCTCATCAATTGCCGAGAGCGTTGTTTGCAACTGGTAGAGCGCTTTGAGCTTCTCTTCCACCGACAGTTCGGTAATTTCTTTCTTTGCCATAACTTATAAATAGATGATGGGATTGGTGTTGGTCTGCGTCAGAATGCACTTCACGCCCTGGCACCTTTCCTCGATTATTGTTTTAAATATCTCATTAGTAAACTGCTCGCTTTGGTAATGTCCAATCACGGCAATTTGTATTTCCTGTTCATGATCAAAGTAATCATGATAGTGCATCTCGCCCGTAACAAAGGCATCTGCCCCTGCTGCGATGGCGTCTGCCAACAAAAAAGCCCCAGAACCGCCGCAAATGGCCACCTTACTGATGGGGCGGCGCAACAACTGGTTGCACATCACGCACTCCACATCGAACGTTTTTTTAAGCAAAATAACGAAATCGTCGGCTGCCAAAGGCTGCTCAAACACGCCCATCACGCCCGATGCGCCTTCAACACTAACGCTTTCGCCCTTGTCGTTAAGGGTCTCTACACGCTTTCGCGCCCCGAAAAAGTCTGCATTTAGCAGTCCCATCTTCTCGGCAATTTTAAAGTTCACGCCGCCACGAGCGTTGTCAATGTTGGTGTGCAAGGCAGCAATGGTAATGTCGTTCTTTATAGCCTTCATCACCGTTCGCTGAACGGCATTGGCGTCCGACACTTGTGCCAGCTTACGAAAAATAAGCGGATGGTGTGCAACAATCAAGTTGCAGCCCTTGGCCACAGCCTCATCCACAATTTTTTCAGTCACGTCAAGACACAATAAAGCCCCTGATACTTCCGCCTCTGTCAATCCAACCTGCAAGCCGGCATTATCAAATCCTTCTTGCAGGGGCAGGGGCGCGAATTGTTCAAGGGCACGTAGCACTTCCTTTATTTTCACGCTAACTTAGCTTTATGTTATTAAAGTGCAAAGTTACTAATTTCTACTGATATGGCAAAATATTAGGGCGTAGTTAACAGGCCATCCTGTTAACAATGGGCCTTTACCAGCTCTCACCAATCGTCCAAGCTACTCATAGCCTCCACTTCGTCCTCTATCTTATTGGGCAAAGTGGGGAAAAAGTCGATGCCTGTGATGCGTTCCACGTCGTCGATGGTCTTCACGTAATAGCTTTTAGGGCGGTTGTCTCCTTCATTACGATAGATAAAACCGATAGCTTTTGGTTCGCCTTCCATACACAGCACCACCTTAAAGAACGCCTCTGGAACAGTTATCTTATTCTTTCCGATGGTTTTATGTTCGCCTTTCATCATCACAGGTCCCGCAACAATGTAGATGCAACCATACTTTTTAGCCCATTTTCTGCACTGTCCTTCCAACTCTTTCCAATCGCCAACGTTCAGTTTATGGTCTTGCGGACATATATTAGTGAGCAGAAACGATTGCTTTTGTGCAATTGCATCCCAAGAATTGTCGGCCGAAGGGCAAAGGTGTCCGCGGTCGTAGCCACTTTTTACGTAGTCTGCATCAACGGCTCTTGGTTTGGGCACCTCCTTGTCTTCTTGAAAGCTAATGCCCTTACGCTCGTTGGTTCCTTCTGTGTGTTCGGCTGTTAATTGCCATGCCACCCAATTGGGTATGCGCAGTTCGCTGTTATACGATGCCATGTAAGCCACGCGCCTCAACAATTGTTCGGGCCTATCGGTCAGTTTACCAGGCACTTCAAGTGGACCCAAGCCCTTCCTCTGCACCCAAGTACACCTGTGGGCAATGGTATCTTGAACACTGTCTTCGCCCTCATACAAGTGCTGCTTAGCTACCTGTTGCTCTTGAAGAGGTTGCACACCCACTTTCGACTTGCCTTTTTTTACTGGCTGCAAGCCAAAGGCCGACAAATAAGTAAAGGCAAATAACGCCAGATAAAATACTTTTCTCGTTTTCATATCTACTTCAAGTTTTCATAAGTGTTGCAAATTTACTAATTAATTCGCATAAAACAACTGTTCATGTAGCACAAATCTTCTTTTTTCCGCAACAGAAAAGCATCCTCAAAACTAAAAAAGTTATCGCCTTAACTCCTAACAAACAAATCAAATACTAATTCCCTTACCCCTTATAAACGCTCAAACACCTCCCTGCCTAAAACCTTAAAAGCAAAACTTTCAGCATTCTTTATCGTCCCTTACCAAGCTTCCAAGCTGCTTGTTGCCTCCACTTCGTTCTCCACGTTGTCGGGCAGAGCAGGGAAAAAGTCGATGCCTGTGATGCGTTCCACGTCGTCGATGGTATTCACATAATAGCTTTTAGGCCTATTCCCCGACTCGTTACGATAAACAAAGCCGATGGCCTTGGGCTTTCCTTCCATGCACAACACCACCTTAAAGAACGCCTCTGGCACCGTTACCTTGTTCTTTCCAATGGTTTTATGTTTCCCTTTAAACAGCACCGGACCCGCCACAACGTATATGCTGCCATACGTCTTAGCCCACTTTCTACATAGATTTTCCAGTTCGTGCCAGTCGCCAACGTTCAGGTTATGGTCTTGCGGACATACATTCGTAAGCAAAAACGATTGTTCTTGCGCAATTGCATCCCATCGATTATCGGCAGATGGACAAAGGTGTCCGCGGTCGTAACCACTCCTTACATAGTCAAAATCCACCGCCCTAGGCATCGGCACATCCGTATCTTCATGAAACTTAACGCCCGCCCGTTTGTTCTTTCCCTCGGTATGAGCCCCCGTAAGCTGCCACGCCACCCAATTAGGTATGCGCAGGTCGCTGTTATACGATGCCGTGTAGGCCACTCGTTTCAATATCTGTTCTGGCCTGTCGGTCAGTTTTCCTGGCACTTCTAGCCCATTAATAGTCTTATTCCCCGTTTTCCCTTGCCTATTTTCTGCACCTATGCCGTTCTCGTTTTCCAAACTAATCTGCCCGCCTTCCTGTTCCTGATAGGCACGCACATCGCTCAACTGCCTGCTACATTTAGATGGCTGCAAGCCACAAACCGCTAAACAGGCCAACGCCAATAACGCCAAACTATATACTTTTCCTGATTTCATAAATGCTGTTCAATTGTATCTTTCGTTTATAAACATAGTAAGTAGATTTGTTTGATGCGACATTTCTCCATCAAACAAAGTCGAAAATTATGCAACAAAGGTAGCAAAATAATGCAGCAACAACAAATTAAAGCCGAAAATACGATGCAAGGTAGCGGCCAAACTCGCTCATACTACAAAAACATTGCGCCTTCATTCGTCAACACAGGCTGCACTTCAAATAGCTATGTTAGGCCACATTTATCCCCACCTTACTGACACCAAACGACAAAAGAGCCATCCATCACCAGTGAAAGCGAACACTACCAACAACAGGAATGGGCAGCAAGGCACACTCTCAAAAACGCCAAATGCAATGAGGGTTAAGGCATTGGCGCGGTAAACGTGTTGAAATTTAATTTGGAACATATTGAGAAAATTCATATATTTGCAAGGTGTAACCCTTATCTGCACGCCTAGAAAGATGCGGAATGCTTTCCTGCATCTCATGATATAACCAATGTGCACCGACAACAGCGATGCAAAGACATCGCATTTAGGGCGTCTTACATCAAGAGAAGACCATCAACTCCCCACCGTTTCATCCCTTATCCCAACGACAAATGAAAACATTAAATACATATATATTGCTCATGTTCCTTTGTTTTTCGGTTTATGTTGAGAAGGCAGAGGCACAGCAAAAGCTGACCCTTATCGTGAGCGACAGTATTAGTGGAGAACCTCTACCCTTCGTTAACATCAAAGTTAACGGAGCGAAAGACAGCTTGATATGTTACTCCGACTCTATCGGCAAGTGCGTAATTCCGCTGCAAGCAGGATTTTACGAGTTGCGGCTTAGCAATGTGGGCTACACCAATCACAAAGAAAGCGTTACACTCGATGCCGACAAAACGCTGCACATAAGCCTATCGGCCAATGCCAACGTATTGGGCGAAGTATCGGTTGTGGGGCGAAAACGTCTTATCAAGATAACACACAACGGATTGGAATACGATCTATCGAAAGACCTTTCCGCCCAATCCACCAACCTGCTCGCCGCCCTTAACCGCGTTCCGTTGGTGAATGTAGATGCCAACGACAACATTACGGTTAAGGGCAGCACCTCTTTCTCCATCTTTCTCAATGGGCATCCCTACCGCATTGCGCAGTCTTCGCCCAAGGCTGTACTACAATCCATCCACGTTACCACGGTGAAAAAGATTGAAGTTATCGACCGCATAAACGCCCGTTTTGGCGGCGATGTGGGCGACGCGATAATCAATATCGTTACCAATCAGCAGCTTTTCGACAACTATACCCTAACCCTTAACGCCGGGGCAAACACCCAACCAAGAGCCAATGCAGGCCTCAACCTCATGGGAACGTACCAAAACATAGACTATTCGCTGGGTTATAGCTACGCTCTTGATGGCCAACGAGAGCAGCCCATTGCGTCAAAAAGCAGGTATACGCAAGGTTCGCAATGGCAAGAATACAACGGTAAAGGCGTTGGCGACGGCGATTGGAAGAAACACATCGTAAGGGCTATGCTGCAATGGAGGCCCGACACGCTGAACACACTGTACCTAGACGGACATGCCTTGATAGAGCAAACCAACCTGAACACGCTGTGGCAACAAACCTTTAACGAGCAAGGACAAGCACCACTACAAAGCACTTTCGACACCGAAAACAAGAATACGACAGGCACTGCCGAAGCGAACATCATCTATCGAAACCTCTTTCGCAACACGGGAGACGAGCGTTGGGTTGTCGGCTATCGGTATACCTACAACCCAGACGTAAGACATTATTACCAAACCTACAGCAATTTGCTTGGTAACGAGCGCAGAACCAGGCGCAAAACCAACGGCGGACTGCACGAGCATAGCCTGTCGGTTGACTTTAATTTGCTTAACAACGACAACACAACACTGCTCGTTGGCGGTAAGCAAACCTTGCGAAACGGAAACATCCAATCTTCAAACAAGTTGCTGAAAGACGGAGAATGGGTAGACGATGCGGCGGAAAGCCTACAACAACAGCAGCTGAAATACGCACAAAATGTATCGGCTGCCTACACATCTATTTCGCTTGGTGTAGGCAACTTTACCCTAGACACCTCGCTAAGGTGGGAATATGGCGACTTAAAGATGCAATATCCACAACAAACGGTGTACAACTTCACTAACCGAAAGCATTATGTCCTACCCTACGCAAGCATATACTATCAGGGCAAAAGCTCTTCATTGTCGCTTAATTACAATACGGGTGTAACGCGCCCAAGCATACTCATGCTCAACCCTTTCAAGGCTATTGTGTCGCAATACTTAGCAGCCGAGGGCAACCCGCAACTGAAAGACACCTACACGCACACACTAGAAACATCGTATTCGCTTTACTCCAACACGCTGTTCCTCTCTTATAGCCTACATTACAAATGGATAAACCACCCCATCATGGCCTTTCCTAGATACAATGCCGACAAAAAACAGCTTATCACCCAATATCAAAATATAGTCTTTGCACGCAACTTTGGGTCGAACCTTTACCTTAATTACCGTCCCATACCACTGCTTTCGCTCACTTTCTCTGGAAATATTGATTGGTATAAGAATCAAGAAAACGAACAACTCTGGGACAAAAGCAACATCGCACACAACCTAACGCTGATGTGCGACGTATTTTTGAAGAAGAACTGGACCATTGGTTTGCAGTACGGCAACTATAAAAACCCAGCCGAGATATGGGCAAAAGCGCACGCCTTCTCCATCTCATCGTTAGCAATCAGCAAGTCGTTCTTTAAGGGTTCGCTCAATACAAGGGTAGTAATGAACTCGCCTTTCCAAAAGTACAACGAGCTGTTGGTCGAACAAAACCTCACCCACTTCTCGCGTTCGCAAACCAACTATCTCACGGCTAGGGCTTTCGGCATAGACATAACCTATACCTTTAAAAGCGGAAACCCCAAAGAGCTGAAACGCGATAGCCGCTTAAAGAGTTCTGACCAGAAGACAGGCGTTGAATAATAGCAGCAACTACAATGACCCACATAAAAAAGACAGACAACTGCATGTTGAAGAACGCCATCCGTTCGCAGGCACAAGCTTTTCTCTCGCTCCGCAAAAAGCTATGCCTCGTGTTGCTATGCGCCATACAGATAGTTTGCGCCCAAAGTTTCTCCATTAGCGGAAAGATAATCGACAACACAACGCAAAAACCCATAAAGGCAGCGCAAATAACCTTATTAGCAGCCGATGGAGTAAGCGCAAAGGCATCTATAGCGAGTAACGAAGATGGTAAATTCGCCTTAACCAGCCTTCCCTCTGCCTCCTATCATCTACGCATAACCTGTGTGGGCTATAAGCCTACGCAGCTAACTCTTGTGGAATTGAACAAAGACACAGACCTAGGCGAACTTCTTTTAAAATCCGACACCGTGCAACTGGATGAAGTTATGGTGTCGGCCAACCTACAAAAGAAAGCCGACAGGTGGGTTTTCTACCCCTCGGACGCAATAAAGCGACAAAGCACCGATGCCTACGATGTGCTGCAACGCATGGCGTTACCCGACCTTCAATTCGACTTGATGAACCGAACGCTATCTTCGCAGAAAGGCGGTGCACTGCAAATACGCATCAATGGCGTGCCTTCTAAACAGTCAGACCTTGCTGCCCTGCAACCACAAGACATCGCCAGGGTGGAATACATCGACAACCCGGGCATCGTTTACGGCGATGGCGTGGCCGCAGTGATATTGGTTCACACCAAACGAGGGTACGAAGGTATGCAAGGCGGAGTGCAAATCGCCCATGCCTTAACCACAAAACAAGGCAACGCCTACGCCTATTTTAAGCTTATTGGGCTGAAAAACCAACTATCCATCAAGGCAACCAGCCATTATAAAAATGTGGGTGGCGTGTTCACCAACAGCAATAAAACCTTTCGTTACCCCACTAGCGATATGACACTTAACGCCCAAGGCGATGACAGAACATACAGATTGCGTGGTGGCAGCATACAATTGGAGTATAACAGACTGCTAGATGAGCGCAATTCTTTCTTCAACGTCATGGCCAATTACACCACGTCTTATCGTCCAGAGAACGTTTCGGCAAGTCGTGTACAACACAATGATGCGCCATTTTTCTACGAGGAGTTGCTCACCAAGGACAAAACCCACAACGTTTCGTTAGACCTCTATCTCGATAAGCAATTCGCTAGCAAGGCAAACCTGCTGGCCAACCTCACGGTGACATACATCGGCAGCGACTATCACAGAGCGTACAACAAGGTTTACCATGCCGCTGCACAACCCGCATTCACCAACGCCTACGATGTTGACGGCCAACACAAGTCTATTATTGGCGAGATTGTCTTTAAACAACCCTTGTCTAAGTGGCACAACCTTAGCCTAGGAACATACAATCGCCTATCAGATACCCGCAACACTTACGAGGCAACCAACGGAACTAGCCCCACTTCCCTATTCAACTTCAACAATTACGACTACATAGAACTAAGCGGAACGCTGGGAAAACTAAACTATTCGGTTGGTGGTGGTTACTCGTTTTACCGCACAAAGAACGATAGTCTTATGGCCAGCTACCATTTCTTCCGCCCTTCCCTTACCCTATCCTACTCGCTTTCCAAGGCATTTAGGCTACAATATTACCTAGGCATCAATCCCGTTGAGCCCCAACTGGCCATGCTATCAAGTTTCGTTCAAACGCAATCCGAATACGAATTGCGGAAAGGCAACCCACACCTTAAACCCTATCAGGCCTACATCAACCAACTTTCGCTCAGCTTTCGCAAACATGAAACCACGGCTAGTATTTCCACCTACATACAATACAGCAGCCATCCCTTTACAAACAACCCTCCCATCTACGATGCTGCGACCAACATGTTCGTCTATACACTGGCCAACCAACACAGTTTCACCCATTTGCAAGTGCGCCTCTACGCTAGTCAGAGTCTCTTTTCTCAAGCCCTTAAACTATCCGGGTGGCTCACACTCAACCGCTACATCAACAACGGATTAAGTTTTTTCACTACTTATACGGACATAATTGGTGGCCTATCCCTCACCTACGACCACACCACATGGGGCATGCAGGCCAACTTCTGTTCGGCAATCACCACCATGTTCAACGAAACAAAGACGCGAACAGCACCCACCCTGCAACTAAGTGCCTATTATAACATCCGCCGTTTGCGTTTCACCCTCAGCGTAAACAACCCCTTCATGTCGGTCGCCACAACGGTTTCTACACTTAATAGCGAACTTGTTAGCAGCACATCACATGTTTTTCAGAAATACAACGACAACCTTGTGCAGCTCTCCCTCAGCTATCATTTCAGGAAAGGAAAGGCGCGCAACCTGCAAAAGCAAATGGATAATGCCGACAATGATGCGGGAGTGGTGAAGTAACAACGCTTGCAGCCAAGGCACCAAACCGTCTAGGCACCTGTATTCACCTATTTATATATGTACAAATTCAACAAATATAGATACCAACATGCAAAAGACAAGAACCATAACACTGCTGATACTTACGGCCATAACCGCGCTGACGGCCTGCAATGCACAAACCAACAGCAAACCCGTGCAGGCCAAAACAGTGCACGAGAAACCGCCAGTGCCCAACAATCTAGCTGCGCGCATTCCTGCCCCGCAAGGCTACAAGCGAGTAGAAGTGGCCGAAGGGAGCTTTGCACACTTTCTGCGTAACCTGCCGTTAAAGCCCGCGGGCAGCAATTTGCACTACTATAACGGACAGGTAAAAGAGCGAAAATACGCAGGAGCCGTTGTAGATGTGGACTTTGGCAAAAGTGCTAACGAGCAATGTGCCGATGCCATTATATTTCTTCGGGCCTCGTATCTATGGAAAACGCGGCAATACGCCAAAATAAACTTCAACTTTACCAATGGCTTTAAGGCCGAATATGCCAAATGGGCGCAGGGTTACCGCATACGCAACAACAAAGCTTGGGTAAAGACACAGAAGGCCGACTACGGCTACCAATCGTTTAGAAAGTACCTACACCTTGTGTTTCAGTACGCCGGCACGGCCTCGTTAAGCCAAGAACTCAAACCCATTGGCTGGTGTTGGGCAACAGACATTCAGGCTGGCGACGTGATTATCAAGGGCGGTTTTCCAGGACACGCCGAGATTGTGGTTGATGTGGCCGAGAACGAGAAAGGAGAACGCGTGGTGTTGCTGGCTCAAAGTTTCATGCCGGCACAAGAAATAGAGATTTTTCCCCAATGGTTCAGTCCCTCAGCCAATGGCACACGCCTTGTAACCCCTGCGTGGACGTTTTATTCGCCCACCGACAAAACCCTACTTCTCCGTCGTTTCAAGTCCGAATAAAGCAGAACATTAGCTATTTAACCCTAAGTAGGCATCTAGCTAGCAAGCCCAAATGGGCATCCCCCTAGACCTTATCCGTCTGCCTTTCAACCCCCCAATCGGTAATTAAGAACCGGCTTTCAACCATTTTCTAATCACCGATTAGGGGTTAAATCTAGTATTTATTTTTTTACAAAACACCTTCTACTCTCCACTCCCTTCTAGCAAAAAAAAGGCTCAAAAGCAGGCTTTTTGGTGCTATTTGCAGCCTTGTGCATTTCTTTTTTAGCCCAATTTTAAGAAACCCACCTGCATTTAGCACCATTTTGCCTTTCTAGTTGGTTGCCGACTCGCCATTTTTTCACCCCCAACAACCTGCATTTAGGCACTAAAAACCCCCTTTTTGAAGTGCTTTTTGCCCACTTTGAGCCACGTTTTTAATGGTTCGAAGAGGTTTTGTCTACCTCTTTGATGTGGATATTTATGCAAACCGTCTCGCATTTAGCAGCATTTTGCCTTGCGTTTAGCACCAAAATGCCTTGCATTTAGCACCAAAACGCACTGCGTTTAGCACCAAAATGCACTGCGTTTAGCGGCATATTGCACTATATTTTGCTATAAATAGCCCAAAAGTTGGTGCAAATGGCGACTTCTTTAAATAAATATTCATTTCGCTGCATTCACATGCTAACCTCTTTTTGCATCAAAACAAACCTTCGCGAGAATCGATTTTTTGCAGCCAAGTGAGCGATTGGTGGATAAAAAGGCACTCATAATGTTAAATTTATTACTAAAAACTATACAAAAAGAATTATGCCGTAAACACGCGCGAGTGGGCAACGACACAGAAAACATGTAGGCTTGCAACGGCCAGCGCGAGCGGTTGCAGTGCATGTTGCTCACGGGCAACGAAAACAGCATCATGGAAAAGCAGAAGTTATCTGTCATTGACAGTCAGGCTTTCAACTTGTAGAGATCGCATGGAATAACTTCCGCCAAGTCGCCTTCTGAACACAAACACGTTTTGCCACAGACAATTTGGGGCAATATTTCAGGTTTTATCGTATCCTCGTCTAGTACTTTGTGCATGAGCAGAATGTTTATCTTGGTTTTACCACACAAAGAAAATAAACTCCACCCAATTTATAGAACCATTAAAAGTCAAGACGACTTCACTCAAAAACTCAAAAACTCAGAAACTCACTAACTCAAAAACTCACCAACTCAAAAACTCACTAACTCAAAAACACACCAACTCAAAAACACACCAACTTATACATTCACCACCTCCAAACTCAACTAAAAATCGTATCTTTGCAAAACAAAACAACCTAACAACAATCCTTCACAACATGAAGAAAATTTTCTTTTGGGCGGCACTGGCTGCCCTCAGCTTGCAAGCACAAGCCCAAACAGCGATGCAAAGCAAGCCGAAACGTTCTGCAACAAAGGGCAAAATAAAAGGCATAGCCAAACAAACAGTGCCCGCTAGCCGCATCGCGGCACAGCCTACGTTCACCGAATGGCACGACTTGCAGGTGAACACCCTTAACCGCATGCCCATGCACACCAACTTCTTCCCTTTTAAGAACTATGAGGAGGCGAAGATGGGCGACCCAAAACGCTCGGAAAACTATTTGTCGTTGCATGGCGATTGGAAATTTAATTGGGTGGAAAATGCCGACCAACGCCCCACACGCTTTTACGAAACCGACTTTAACGACACGGCTTGGGGCAACATGCCCGTACCTGGCAACTGGGAATTGCACGGCTATGGCGACCCCGTTTACCTGAACGTGGGCTTTGCATGGCGTGGACATTTCAAGGACAACCCGCCACAAGTGCCCGTGAAAGACAACCACGTGGGCAGCTATCGCCGAACCATCACGCTGCCCGCCGCATGGAAAGGTAAACAAGTTATCGCGCATTTCGGCTCGGTAACGTCTAACATCTACCTTTGGGTTAATGGTCATTTCGTGGGCTATTCCGAAGATAGTAAGGTGGCGCCAGAGTTCGACCTTACTCCATATTTAAAAGAAGGAGATAACCTCATGGCCTTCCAATGCTTCCGTTGGTGCGACGGCTCGTACTGCGAAGACCAAGACTTCTGGCGACTTTCGGGCGTGGCACGAGATACATATCTGTATGCGCGCGATAAGCAAATATACTTGGAAGACCTCCGCATCACGCCCGACTTGACCGACAACTACACCAATGGCACACTAACCATCGATGCGAAGACACAAAATGGCACGGCATTAATTCATCAATTGCTGGATGCCGAAGGCAATCTTGTAACCAGCACCCACGCAACGGGCGGTAAAACGCAACTGAAAGTGCCCAATGTACACAAGTGGACTGCCGAAACTCCTTATCTATATACACTAAGGACAATCGTTGTAGACTCGCACGTAAAGAAAGGACAGCAACCTAAGAAGGCAGACGAGAACGCATACGTGGCCGTAACCAACCAAAAGGTGGGTTTCAGAAAGGTTGAGATACGCAACGCGCAGCTGTTGGTTAACGGCCAGCCCGTGCTTATCAAGGGTGCCGACCGCCACGAGATAGACCCCGATGGCGGCTACGTGGTGAGCCGTGAACGTATGGTGCAAGACATCCGCATAATGAAACAACTCAACATCAATGCCGTGCGCACGAGCCATTATCCCAACGACCCCATGTGGTACGACTTGTGCGACGAGTACGGCATTTACGTTGTGGCCGAGGCAAACCAAGAGTCGCACGGCTTTCAATATGGCGACGATGCCCCCTCGAAGAAGCCCATGTTTGCCTTGCAGATATTGCAACGCAACCAAAACAACGTGCAAACCTACTTCAACCACCCATCCATCATCACGTGGAGTTTGGGCAACGAAACGGCCGATGGGCCTAACTTCGCCGCCGCATACAAGTGGATTAAGCAATACGACCCAAGCAGACCCGTGCAATGGGAACGCGGTGGCGAAGACAATCCCAGCACCGACATCGCCTGCCCCATGTATCGCACACACCAATGGTGCGAAAACTATGCACGCGACAACAGCAACCCGCGTCCGCTGATACAATGCGAATACAACCACACGATGGGTAACAGCTCTGGCGGATTTAAGGAATACTGGGACTTGGTGCGCAAATATCCCAAGTTCCAAGGCGGATTTATCTGGGACTTTGTCGACCAAGGCCTTCTCGCAAAGGATAAAAACGGCGTGGAGATATATAAATATGGTGGCGACTATAACGACTACGACCCATCCGACAACAACTTTAACTGCAACGGAATTATCAGTCCCGACCGCGTGCCTAACCCGCATGCCTACGAAATAGCTTACTGGCACCAGAACATTTGGGCCGAACCCGTTGACCTGAAAGCAGGAAAAATTAGCGTGTATAACGAAAATTTCTTCCGCAACTTGGATAACTACAAGCTGGTTTGGACTGTGTTAAAAAATGGTAAGGCCGTGCAAACGGGCGAGGTGGAGCAGCTAAATGTTCAGCCGCAACAGCGTTGCGAGATAGCCCTGCCCATCAAAACGGACAGCCTTTGCCCCCATGCAGAGCTGATGCTGAACGTAGACTTCGTGCTTAAAACAGCCGAACCGCTGCTCGATGCTGGCACACGCGTGGCCTACAACCAATTTGAAATGCAACAAGGGGCTTGTTTCCGTAAGACGCCAAAAGCACCCGCGGTAGACAAAGACACGCGCCTAAGCCTTCGCAATAAGTCGGGCGAGAGCCAAGTCGTGGTATCTAACAAGCATTTCACCGTGGCATTCAACCGCGTTTCGGGTCTTCTTGCCACCTACAACGTAGACGGGAAGTCCATGCTTGGCCAAGACGGAACGCTCAAACCCAACTTCTGGCGCGCCGTTACCGATAACGACATGGGTGCAGGTGTGCAAAAGCACAATCGCATTTGGCGCGAACCCAAGCTGCAACTGGTGGCTTTCAATGCCGCACTGGATAAGAAAGACAACAAGGCGGATGTACATGTAGAGTATGATATGCCCGAAGTGGGCGCGCAACTTACGCTTACTTACAGCGTTATGGGCGATGGCTCAATGCACGTTACCCAGCAGATGACGCCCAAAACTGCCGACGAACGGCCGTTCCTTCTTCGTTATGGCATGGTGATGCAGCTACCTTACGACATGCAGGTGAGCGAGTTTTACGGCCGCGGCCCTATCGAGAACTACGCCGACCGCAAGCTTTCGCAAAACGTTGGCATTTACAAACAAACGGCCGACGAGCAATTTTATCCCTATATCCGTCCGCAAGAAACGGGTACCAAGTGCGACATACGCTGGTGGAAACAAACCAACGACAAGGGTTTTGGTTTCCGTATCGTGTCGCCAGAGCTGTTCTCGGCCAGTGCTTTGCACTATTCCATCGCCGATTTAGACGAAGGATTAGAGAAGGCGCAACGCCATTCGCCGCAAGTTCCAAAGTCTAAATACACCGAGCTTTGCATAGATTTGGGTCAAACGGGCGTGGGTGGTGTCAACAGTTGGAGCAAAGAGGCCATCGCCCTGCCGCCTTATCGCCTGCCTTATAAGCAATACACGTTTACGTTTACGCTTGTTCCGCAGAAGTAACTGCACAGCGAAGGGGCTGAAAGGTGGGCTTGGGCTGATGGTTATAGCCCATCTAGGATGCCTAGAAAAGTAAGAGCGGTGCCCCAAAAGCCATTATTCCTAGTTATCCTAATCATCCTAGAACACCTAGGATGCCTAGGATAACTAGAACAACTAGGATACCTAGGATTGCCTAGAACACCTAGGAAAAAGAAGATAACTAGGATAACTAGAATAACTAGGACACCTAGGATGCCTAGAACAGCTAGGCAAACGAAGATAACAAGGATGCCTAGAACCCCATCCCCCTAACAAAAGACGAGGGTGTGCCAAGCTTGGCACACCCTCATATTATATAGTGGAAAGCAACCCTTTAACGACTTCTACCCTTCGCAAGGCGGCCTTGCATCATGCGTTTCGTCGTTCGTTGCCCTTAATTGACAGCCCGCCCCCGTTCCGTTTCAGTAAGCCCATACCTTCGCGGAGTTTAATCGGGGGCGGCGTAGGCTTTTGTATTATCTATGGTATCTAACTATTATCTTCTTCTGATGTTGCAAAGTTACGTTTTATTTTACTTTAAACAAAGAGATTTTGATATTTTTTTTGATGTTTGATGAAAATAGTAAGCACGCTGGTTTGTTTAATACGTTACGAAACGAAGAGTTTAACCGACATCCACCAGCTAAAAAACGGCCGCTCGCCCCAGCCACAAAGCACCTGCAAACACCTAAAACACGCCCTTGCCAAGCCAAAAATATCGCCCATTCATCCACACAGGCCAACCCCCACTTCGCACCCAACCGCAGTCCACCTCAAACCACACGTTATATAATATGCGTTAAAACGCTAAACAATTAAAACCTACGCAAATGGCTACAAATATGCAAACAGACAGCAACCACCAACAACCAATATTGCGAAACAACGATGCACGCCCACCCTTCAAGCGATAAAATTTTGCTAATTAAATACGAAAAATATGCGGAAGTTGGTAAAAATAGCTTATCTTTGCTGCCAAATAAACACCACCTCTTTCGAGGTCTTACCATTAACAAAAACAAATAAACTATCCTATGCGTTTTAGAAATTTGCTCGCGCTTGCTCTTCTAGCCCTTGGTGGCACCATCCAAGCGCAATCGCAGATGCCCCCGATTCCACGCGACCCTGCTGTTCGCATCGGCAAACTCGACAATGGGCTTACCTATTACATTCGTTACAACAACTGGCCAGAAAAGAGAGCCAACTTCTACATCGCCCAAAAGGTGGGTTCGCTGCAAGAAGAAGAAAGCCAACGCGGCCTTGCTCACTTTCTCGAACACATGTGTTTCAACGGCACAGAGCACTTCCCCGGCGATGCCTTGCTACGTTATTGCGAAAGCTTGGGCGTGAAATTCGGAGCCGACCTCAACGCCTACACGGCCATCGACGAAACGGTTTACAACATCGACAACGTGCCTACCACGCGCCAAAGCGCGCTAGACTCGTGCCTACTTATCCTTCGCGACTGGGCTGGTAGCCTTGCACTCGACCCCAAAGAGATTGACCAAGAGCGCGGAGTGATACACGAAGAGTGGCGTTTGCGCACAAGTGCCAGCAGCCGAATGTTCGAACGCAACCTGCCTAAGCTCTATCCTGGCTCGAAATATGGCTTGCGCTACCCCATCGGACTGATGAGTGTGGTAGACAACTTTAAATATAAGGAACTGCGCGACTACTACGAAAAGTGGTATCACCCCTCAAACCAGGGTATCATCGTTGTGGGCGATGTGGACGTAGACCACGTTGAGGCCGAGATTAAAAAGCTTTTCGGCCCTATGAAGAACCCCGCAAACCCCGCGCCCGTAGTAACCGAGAATGTTCCCGACAACAATACGCCCATCGTTATCATCGACAAAGACAAGGAACAAACCAGCTCTGTTGTGCAAATGATGATGAAACGCGAGGCAACACCCGACTCGGTGAAGGGCGAAGTGGACTATATGGTGTACGAATACGTAAAAGGCATGGGCATCGGTCTGCTTAACGACCGCTTGGCAGAGGCCGCCCTCAAACCCGATTGCCCCTTCGTAGGCGCCAGTGCAAGCGTAGAAAACTACATCTTTGCAAAAACCAAGGAGGCCTTCTCTATCGCCGTGTCGCCCAAAACCACAGAGCTAACGGCCGATGCACTGCGCGCAGCCTACACCGAGGCCTTGCGCGCCGCACAGTTTGGCTTTACCAAAACCGAGTACGACCGCTCAAAATCGTCTACACTCAGTTCGCTCGACCGCATGTATAGCAACCGCGAGAAACGTTTCACCTCGCAATTCGCCAACAGCTACAAAGAAAATTTCTTGGATAACGAACCCATTCCGCCCATCGAATACTACTACGAAACGATGAAACAGGTGGTACCCAACATCCCATTGGAGTTTGTTAACCAAGTGTTTGCCGACCTTGTGTCGAAGACCGACACCAACTTGGTCATCGTTAGCTTCAACCCAGAGAAGGAAGGACTGACCTATCCCACCGAATCGGGCCTCATCGCCGCCGTTGACCAAGCACGCACCGCCAAACTAACGCCCTATGTAGACAACGTGAAGAACGAGCCGCTCATCACCAAATTGCCCAAACCCGGCAAGGTTGTCAGCCAAAAACGCAGTCCCAAGTTTGGCTATACCGAGATGAAACTCTCTAACGGCGTAACCGTATTGTTAAAGAAAACCGACTATAAGAAAGACGAAGTGCGCCTTTCTGGTAGCGGCGGAGCGGGCAGTTCAAGCTATGGCGCGGCCGACTTTGCTAACCTCAAAGTCTTCAACAGCGCCATCGAAGTAAGCGGATTGGCCAACTTCTCGAACACCGAACTGGGCAAAGCCCTCGCCGGAAAGAACGCATCGGCAAGCATTTCGATGAGCGAAAAGCGCATGCGCCTTGGTGCTAGCTCTACGCCTAAGGACATTGAAACGATGTTCCAGCTAGCTTACCTGAACTTCACCAAGATTAATAAAGACCAAGAGGCATTCAACAACTTGATGGAAAGCCTCAAAGTGAGCCTGCAAAACCGCGCCATATCGCCCGACCAAGCTTTCAGCGACTCGCTCAGCGCAACCATCTACGGACACAATCCACGTGTGAAGCCCCTCGAATTGACCGACCTTCCCAAGGTTAACTACGACCGAATACTGCACATGGCTGCCGAACGCACGGCCAACGCCAACGGTTGGCGTTTCATCATCATAGGCAATTACGACGAGGCAACCATTCGTCCGCTCATCGAACGCTATCTAGGTTCGCTGCCCGCTAAGGGTGCCAACCCCAACAGTAAGAAGGTAACCTTCTTCAAAAAAGGCGTAATCAACAACGATTTTACGCGCAAGATGGAAACGCCGAAGGCCGATGCCAACATGGTTTGGTTTAGCGAAGACATCCCCTACACCACAGAGAATGCCATCAAAGCCAGCATAGCCGGCCAAATTCTCAGCATGGTTTACATCAAGAAAATACGCGAAGATGCCAGTGCAGCCTACACTTGCGGCGCATCTGGTTCGGCTAGCATCGACGACAAGGATCACAATGTAACCCTATTTGCTTATTGTCCCATGAAACCAGAGAAGGCCGACCTGGCTTTGCAAATCATGCGCGACGAGGTTACCAACCTTTCTAAGCAGTGCGACGCATCAATGCTCGCCAAAGTGAAAGAGTATATGGTTAAGGAAGCCGACAACGAGGCGAAGACTAATGGCTATTGGGCCGGCGTTATCAGCACGTGGTATCGCTACGGCATCGACTTGCATACCGATTACAAAGCACTTGTGGCTAAGCAAACGCCCGAGAGCATTAGCAACTTTGTTAAAGAAATTCTGAAAGCCGGCAACCGCATTCAGGTTACGATGATGCCAGCAGAAGAAAAGAAATAAATCCATAACGCGTATGGTGGAAAGGCCACAACATGGCCACAAAAAGCCACCATCCATCCTAACAAACAACAGGTAGGGACGTGTCTTACAACAAGACCTTCCCTACCTGTTTTTGTGTTTATAGTCAGAAGGAATTGATTTAGAAAGTTGTTCGCATTGCCCGCTTTGCCAACAACGTATCAATGTGTCAGCACAACGGCATTTGCACTGCTGCGAAAAGCGTTTTGTAAAGACACCACAAGATGCTTATAACGTCTGTACAAGATACTTTGTAGCATCAGTACAAGGTGCTTGTAGTGTCTGTACAAGGAGCTTGTAGTGCCAGTACAAGGTGCTTGTAGCACCAGTACAAGATGCTTTGTACTGATGTTTATGATAAAAGTTGCCGAGTTAACAAGCAAACAAACGAATAACACACAAGGCATATCATTCCCCTCTCTCCTTGGAGAGGGACTGGGGGTGAGGCCGAGAGATAACAAGTTGCCGAGTTAACAAGCAAACAAACGAATAAAACACAAGGCATATCACTCCCCTCTCCCCTTGGAGAGGGGCTGGGGGTGAGGCCGAGAGGGGCTGGGGGTGAGGCTACTACAAATACCTACATATAGGTATTGCTCAATTCGTTATTAATCCCTAACTTTGCAAATTACATAGTACGCTTTGCACTTAACAGGATAAGAAAAAGACAAAAAGATATGAAGTTTCCCGCACGAATTCTATGGGGAGGA
>ERZ773056.396-NODE-396-length-23201-cov-23.187117_pt1 | contig 23201 bp, 23 predicted proteins | sample MGYA00580857_ERZ773056 | MGnify/ENA primary metagenome ERZ773056 (study PRJEB29015, sample SAMEA2737996) | human oral metagenome | biome: human oral; feature: human-associated habitat; material: dental | place: China | collected 2114 ... | reverse complement strand
CGGTACTTGCTTTATCAAGCCGTCAGGCGAAGATAAAGCTTAGTACCGCTGCGAGGCGAAGTTAGCGAAAGCGTGTCCAAGGCAAGATATGTTTGTAACGGTTTATGTGATAGATAAACCATTATTTACTTTTGTTCCTGCACCGCACTTTCAGTTGTTTCAACCTCGGTATTATTCAGTTCCTTTGCACCTTCAAGATATACCCATTTGATCTTATATGTTTTACCGACGCTGTTTCCTATATTAACCACATAATCTTCCAACAGTTTTTGAACCCTTTGTTGAGCTGTTGCAAGTAATGCAAGATTAGACTTTGCTTCACTTTCAAGCTTTTCCTTGGAACTTTTGAATGCTTCGCTTTGGTGCTTTGCTTCTACTTTGGCTGAATCTTTAGCCACTATAAATGAATCCTTGGTTAAAGTGGTTTCATCCACCTTGCAGCCGAGCACTTTTGCAGGCGGAATCGTTATCGTAACATCTTCGCCCTTCACCTCGATATTAAGAAGAGAGGCATCGATACCGATTGTTACCACACCGGCATATTCCATCCAAAAATGTCTGTCCTTTTGCCACCACAACATACCTGAAGCATTTTCCTCTTTATATTTAGCCACATTGTGATAATAACATTCCATAGTTGCAAGTTCACATATAGACCTCATCTGAGCTGCCTTTGGCTCGATGCTCTTGCTTTGTTTTGCACAAGCTGCACAAAAAAAGCACACCATAATAATTAAAAAACCTCTCAAATACTTCTTCATATAGCCACGCCTTTCTTACTTGATCTCCAATTTATACTCGCTGTCCAACTGTTCCACAAAAGGACTAATTAAGGCTTCAACTATATTGCGAGCATTCTGCCTTGCGGATTCGTATATCTCATCCGTTGAATTACTTTCCTTTGTTACATCCTTGATACACTTTTTGTATGCCTGTTCCGATACGGTTTGTGTATTGGCTTTATTGTTCATAAATATATAATCCAATGAGGCAATGTCAACATCCACATCAGTTATTTTAACCTCCGGCAGCGTTACCGTTATCACCTTGTCTGTTTCATTTACCTCTACTTCAACCAGCTCAAAGTCAATTCCCGCTTTGACCTTTGCCTCATAAGAAACATAGTAGTCAATATTTTCCGGATTTTCTTCATTCGCTACAGCGGCTACGCCATTGTATATAGCCTCAAATGTTGATAAGTCGCTGACATTTATCACTTTTTCCAAGGTTGCCTTGCTAATAATTGTAGGCTCGGATTTTTTATTAAATATTTTTATTTTAATCATTAAAGCTGTAATAATAACGGCAATAATAACAAACAACACCGCTATATGTTTGAATTTTATCCTTTTAGTTCTCGGTCTTTCTTTTTCTTCCATATCTAACCTTGTATGCTGTTATCAGAAGTAAACACAGCATAGTTCCTTTCATTTTGTTTTTTTAATACATTCACCTTATTTATTTCTTTGTGCCAACAACCACGCTGTGATATGCATTGCCTGCTGGAACTTACCCTTCCTGATCAAATCTTCAATTTGGTCAAAAGACAATGTAATCACCTCAACAAACTCCGTTTCGTCAAGCTCCTGCCCTGATACTTTTCTACAGTTTTTTGCCATATACAAATATCCGTAATTATCGCAAATCGTTGCATCTGACGGTATTGTAAGTAGATGCTCCCATTCATCGGACTCGTATCCGGTCTCCTCTAACAGTTCACGCTTTGCAGCCAAAAAAGCAATATCTTCTTCCATATCACGGGAAATCTCACCTTCTTTGGTATCCCTTACATCTATGCCGCCTGCCGGAAATTCGGTCGTAACTTCCCTGAGTCCATGACGAAACTGCCTGACGCAAATATAATTACCGTTGCAATCCGATGCTACGACCACAACATAGTCTCTGCGGCTATAACTGTAATACGGGGCAAATATCTTACCGTCCGGAAAACGATATGCGGATTTTCTAAGATCCAGCCACTCATCCTGTATCACATGCTCACAACTGATTTCCTCCCATGCAAGCGTATCTTTTTTTTGTGATTTATTCATCTTTTTAATATACTCCTGTTCTTTTATTTTTTCTTTTGCATTAATTAAATTCCTGCAACTGACTTCCTCTCGGGTAAGAGGGTCTTTTCTCTGTGGCTTATCCAACTTTTTAATATGCTCCTGTTCTTTTGTTTTTTCTTTTGTAATATCATCAATAAGATAAAATCCGTTTGTCTTACAGCAGTCTCTCATAATATCCGTATGAACATTGACCCTAAAACTATACTTCTTTTACTCTAAAACCGAATACAGCTCTACCATCACTATCTATGAGCTTAGACACAGCTCTTTAGTAACATTTAGTAGGATGTATCTTAAAACCATAACAGATTATACTATTTGCATAAAATAAATACTACTGCAGAGTAAATAAAAACAAGAAAAGACTTTACTGTTTATTATAGCTTGTTGCCAACTTGCAGAAATGCTTTATTTTATTGACAGATATTCTATTAAAAAACACGGTATTATGCAATTTTAAGTTTTAAGACACAGCCTAATGTGAATCGGCATTTACTACCCAAATATGAAAAAAGCTACAGTATGTTTGACTAACATACCATAGCTTCCACAAAGAAATATATTAGAAATTTCAAGATGTGCTTTGTGATAGTTTCTGTAATTCTTTCTTTAGCAATAATATATTAAAGCGGAGGTCTTGTAAAACGATCTGCATATTTTACTTCTCACTTATATACTAGCATAGATTTTTACAAATAGTAAGAGCAAAAGTAGTACTGTTAGTTGTATTTTATGTATACTTTTAGTTGTATTTAATGCTTAAGCATTAAAGCTCTTAATATAAAGTCTATTATCTATTATATTGGAAGATGCTAAGCATTACATTACCGTCCACTTTTAATATTTTCTTGTAGAAACCTTTAAGTTGTTGAAAGTAGTCAATTAATTCTTCTTTTATTTCATCTACCTCTTCTTCATAATCCCCAATATCCGGATATATACCTCCTCAAAAACCCCGCTTTCTCCTACATAAAAAAATCTAAGTTCTTTTACATCTTTATCACTTAAATATTGATAATTTGCTATTATTCCTATTTTTATTTCCTCGCAAATTTTAAATTTATTTACATTTTAATTTTTTAACTCTAATTCATAACTGCTAAATACAACTAAAAGTATACATAAAATACAACTAACAGTACTACTTTTACTCTTACTATTTTTTTGAATATGTGTTAACATATGAATAAGAAGTAAAACATGCAGATTGTTTTACAAGACCGCCGCTACAATATATTACTACTAAAGAAAGAATTACAGAATCTATCACAAAGCACATCTTGAAATTTCTAAATATATTTCTATAAAAGCTATAGTATAATAGAAATCAACTGGCAGCTTTATTCGAATGAGATATAAAGACTATAGGTAAACATATCAGTAATGCACTTAAAGAAGAATTGGATAGTTGAACTGTCGCAAAATTTGCGACAGTTCAAAAGGAAGGTACCAGAGAAGTAAAAAGATCTGTCGAATACTACAATCTCGACATGATTATCTCCGTCGGATATAGAGTAAAATCAGCACGAGGAGTTGAATTTAGACGCTGGGCTAATAAAATTTTAAAAGATTATATTGTACAGGGGTATGCAGTAAATGAGAGAAGATTAGCTGCTCTGAACAGAGTAGTGGAAATACAGTCAAATATCATAGCAGGTATAATAGAAGAAAAAGCAGCAAACCTTCTTTACTTTATCATCAAAGATCATCCTTTCGTAGATGGATGCAAAAGAATCGCCGCTACAAGATTTTTATATTTCCTGGATATGAAGCGAATTCTCTATAAAAACAATAAGAAAATACTGTCGGACAGCACCTTAGTTTCCTTGACGCTTCTTATAACGGAATCAAAACCTCAGGAAAAAGAAATCATGATCAACATCGTAATGAATTTCTTAACATGGTACATTATATCTCCTTAAGACATTTAAGCAGATAGAAAAAAGCCGACAGAATTTACACTCTGTTGGCTTTTTTATTTGCTCTTTAAAGTTGCTCGCCACTTTTTTCTTATGAAAAAGTACTTCAAAAAACTTTAAGCTAACTACTTGAAACATTAGAATAATCAGCAATATCAATGGTTCCGATAAGTGCTTAGGCTATTCCAACTCTTCTTATTCTACTGTTCATTATATCCCAAAGTGTTCAAATTACATACTTTGAGTCTTTTAAGTACTGGGAAAATCGTCTAATTTCGCATCATTTTTAGATTATTTTGCCCGTTCCAGCCCCGGTTCCACACTCATAAATTCACTTCATTTTTGGTGTGCTTTTCTCCATAGTTGTAAACCAAATAAATTCATCATTAATAGAAATCCTCTTTTTGTCTAGTAATAGAGTCCTCTTTTCACAACATCAGCTAATCTGAGATATCTACAGCTATCTTTAGCTGACCTCATATTTATACTTCACCCTTAAGCAATGAAACATCATGGCTATTATTTTCCGGTTCAATTCTAGCAAGAACCTTCTTTTCAACTTCTTGTGCCCAATAGATCTTCAGTTTCTATCTTTCACGAGTAATTGCATTGTAAAAAATACTATGAGTTAGTTCCTTGTAATCTTTGAGTGAAATGAATTGTTCTTCATCAACTTCAATCCATGGAGCATAAAGCTTCTTCCATTTATAGATTGTTTGCTCAACTAAGCCATATTCTGCTGCGATTACTGGAACGTTTACCTGCCAGATACTAATCGATGATCTATCGTTTAAATTCTTCGGTGTATCATTTACCGTTGTGGACCATAGTGAAACACATCCTTTCTAAAAAGATTATACTGTGTTGCACTTTTTGTGTCCACTAAATCATACTACTATCTTTGCATCATTATGGACTTATTCTCTATGAAAAACATTGCTTGGAGCATTTCTACTAAAGCGAATGGAGCTTTGGTAAAAAGCACATTCCGAAAGGCATACGAGAGCAGAAATTTTCAAAAGTGACTTATGTTTTAATCTGACCGAGGAGCTCAATATACTGCAATAGCTTTCAGGAGATTCTTAGACACGGTTGGAGTAATACAATCATTTTTGAAGAAAGGCTATCCTTTTGACAACACGTTTTGTGAGAGTTTTTTTAATTACCTCAAAAAAGAGAGTGTAACCGCAGAACCTACCAAAACACGAATAAGCTGAATCTCATTATTTCAATACATTGATGAATTTTACAACGCCAAAACACCACACGGTTCATTAGGGCTCATGAGCTCTAACGAAAAGGAGAGGGATTATTACTCAAGCAAATAAATCGTCGATGTACGAAATTCTTCGTATTTTTGTGTCTATTTGCTTGACTATAGTCCATTCCCATTTTCATCAAAAGTTTCTCTCATAGCTTGGTTCCAAGCGTTTAGATAGTCATTGAAGACATCTAAATAATATGAATTTTTCATTTCACCATCAAGTAAATTATCAAACAATTGTTCTAACTCTTCCGCATTCCTGCTCCTAATAGGAGTATATAAATAATTTGTTTTTGATAATTCCAGAATAATAGGCATAACTCTATCAATGTCATCATTAATATACAACAATGTCGCAAAGTTTATATTTTTTATCCTCTTTGCTGTTGCTATTTTACGGAAGAATAAATCATCGCAAATATACACTCCTTTTTCTCGATTAGCGACAATAAGGCCATCTAATTGCATTTTATCTATATTGATTTTTCCAAACAGTCTCTCCCAAGTATAATTCTCTATAACTTCAAAACTAATCCTCTCATCATCTGTTACTGTTGTAATCATATAGGACTCACATTTCGAAATAATCCTTTCCCATATTTCAGGTATCCTCTTATCCCTTTCCATTATGGTAAATTTCCCATCATCTAAAGGGACCAATGATCCTCCTGAAACCATCTGTGTGCTTAATTCAGATGCATATTGTTCCTTAAAAAACTCAACATAGCTTTCGGGAATTGTTATATAGTCCCTCAGCAAATCAAGTTCATCAAGCCAATCATGCATTGCCAATAAAACAAATGTTGATAGCGAAGGAATATACCTAGACTCAACAACACAATCAAGCCTTTGCTCACCTGCGTAATATGCAAGCCCCTTTGTATATAAAAGATATTGCATAGTTGCAATATACTTTTCGTAATTGCCATTATTAAAGAAATCAATAGGAATCCCCAGCTGATTATCTTTGAAATTATATGAATCCGTTAGTTTCTTAATATGATCTCTCTGATTAGACAATACTAATAGCTGCTTAACCATTTCCTCCGGATTCTCTGAAGATATAGTACGAACATTGAATTTGTCAGGATTTTCTGCTATCTTCCGGAATATAAATCTTCCAACGGTTATTTCTCTCGGTTCAAAATCAACAACCTCATAACTCTTTCCTCGAATTTTATAAACCTGTTTTCTTCCTCCTCCTAGTAGTTTGTTATAAATCTGATCATTCCTGTTTATATGTTCAACACCTAGGCTATGATTTTTTTTATCGCCAAAATCCGACTCAGAATCCAAAGCAACACTCCATATTTCATCTCCAGATTTCAAAGTAACAATCATATTATCTGAAATGGCTTTTCTTTCTGGTAACTGATTAAGTCTCTGCATACTAAGATTGTGATATCCAAAGACTCCTTTATATACATCAAAATCGTCTCTGCCATTAAGATTATATATGGCTTTATAGGCAAAGAAATCTGCCTCATCATATTTTCCAAGTTTCCACAATGCTGACGAAGCGAAAATAGATATCTGAGGATCTTCAGAGTCCATTAATGCTTCAAGATATGGTTCGTATTCCTCCTTACGGGTCTCATTTCTTTTACAAAGAAGCGCTATAATATTACGTGCCGTCTGCACATCATGGGTATACTCAAATAGTTCCTTTGAAAACTTGAGCATGCTATAATCCATATGTGAAACAGCTGCGCACATCATCTTTATCTGCAAAAACTGTTGTTTAAGAATATCGTTTTCATAAAACCGGTTTGATATCCGTTCTATACGAATCATCTCCTGATCCGTCTCTTTATCATTTCTCCATGACTCATATTCTCTATGCGAGACAGCGAACAAACACTTATAGATGTCATGAACCACAAACATGTTTATCACTTCCGCATCCTGTATGGTCTCCAATACTATTTCGATTGCCTCAATCTCCCCATTATGTGCAAAAACAGCCAAAAGCCCCGCCTTGGTTTGCATATCCAAACCATCCAAACCGTCCTTAAGCAATCTAGTAAGTTCAGGCATAACAACTCTGCGAAACAATTCTTCATCTTCAACATAAAAACCATAAAAAAACAAATCTTCTATTGAAGTGTTGAATTTATGCACGGCATCAATAAGCAGATTTTCATATTGTTCATTTTTAGTTCTATATAATGCAAGTAAATACACGCTCTCCGTACGAGGTGTCACAACCTTTATCTGATTATAAGAATCTATTGCCTTTTCCGGTTGCTTAAGTTCAATAAGCAATGTTAAATATCGAGTAGCAATTTCCTCATCTTCACGCCATGCACATTGTGATAACAGTTCTACCGACTTTTCCAGATTGCCCCCCATCTCATAACATAAAGCCATAAATAAGCGTACACCATCAAAAGTCCTTACATTCTCAGGGTATCCTTCATAACGGCTAATAGCATCTTCGATATAGCTTTTATCTGTTGCTCCCAAATTAAAACAACTCTGTAATTCAATGGTAGCAATGAGATTTCCATTTACCGCCAATTGATCTTTCGATCGTTCCTTAACTCTATCTAATTCATTTAAAAGTGATTTAACATTTTGTTCCCTATTTGCATTTCCATATATATAATTCTTATTAGCCTGGTTTAATTGTGCGCAAATATCATATAGTGCAAATCGTGACTCATGGTATTTTTGATACATTTCTGAAAGTACACTGTGTGCTTCATTTTCTTTCCTAAGGTTAAAAAGAGCCAATGCATAGTGAAAATCAAATGCCTTCACAGCTTCTGGCGCAATATCACACCTATTCTTGTATTGCGCAATAATATTATCCCAGCGTTGCTCCGAAAAAATAAATATCCATGAAATGATCTGCGTTTCTGGCGAAAATCCACATATTTCTTCAATACATATATCTCGCGGTTTCTTGCATAGGTTTTTTAGCCAATATGCTTCCTCTTTATAATTTTCAGAAATATTACAAATCAAATCATCAAGTTTTTCATGATCATGCAATGCAAGAATAAACTGATAAAAGGAAATCCTGCTATCTACTTCAATGGCATCATTAAGCACTTTTAACTCTGATTTGAGCTTTCCAAAATTTAAATTCAAAATTGCCTCTTTGCACTTCTGGATTCTATCCTTTACTAATTCTTGCAATAAAGGATTTACCGAAGACTTTTCTTCCCTTTGCTCTACCTCGGAAACAGCACTCGAGATTAGTGGTTTTCCAATTAAATTATTAACCCCTGCCATCATACGTCTTCTATCTTGAAAATAGTAATCCGCAACACGCTTATGTTTTCTAAGTAGCGTAAAAATATCTTTATCTGTTACCAATTCCAATTCTATTGACGCAGAAGAAAGCACATCCTGAAACTTTTTAAAACGATCTGAGTCCTTGGATATAACCTTGTTACAAAATAAATACACTCTGCCAAGCTGACCGTTATAATATCCCACCGCCTGCTTTAAGGATTTGAGAATTTGGCTGTTGCTTATCGATTTCTCAAAATACTTAGCTTGAAAACTTATTAGTTTTTGCGGCTCGCCATCATCCCTTATTGGTTCAAGAATCGGTAGAACTTCCACTCCCGGATTATTATGATCCGAATGTGGGTTTCTTGTTTCATGGAGATATTCGCAATAAAACAGGTCTCTGCACATATCTTCAAAAGCATCAGTTGCGTTATCATTAAAAACAGCAAATTGATACCAGTTTAAATTTGGATATATAGTGCTTTGATTCATCATTCTCCTGCTCTTCCTTTCGTATTATTAGGCTAATCTTTCAGTGAAAATGCCACTGCCCCACCAAATCCGCTCATCGTGTATTTCTCGCTCTACATAATAAGCAGTTCCTTATTTACCGAATACTTGAACGGGAACAGTGTATTCAATCCAGTTCTGTATATGAATAACAACTACTGCCGTCAACTTTCATTCCCTGAGCGATAACAAAATCAAGCACCTGTCATTTGTAATTGGGATTTTATGAATCACATATCTTGGCTTAGTTTCGTTCCTAAGAATATCCATCTCTTTAAACGTAAGCGTTATCCTTCTTGTCGTTGCTTCCAACGTTCCGCACTCGCCTCAGGCATCGTATAATTTCTACTTCAAAGCCGGATTCGTGATCTCATCATTAAAATCGAACAGTTTTCCCATAATCTTGCAGACATCCTTGAATACTGGATATGTAAGGCAAAGCATCAGATACTGTACCAGTTCCGAACAATCAGGATGCTCTTTCAACACTTCCAATGCATTTTTTCTGACGGCATCCAGTTCTTCTGACGGATAGTACCACACATTCATCAGAATTTCCCTTGTCTTATGTAGCCTTACTGGACTGTCAATTTCATAAGACTGATACTCATTCAACTTCCCTTTATATTCAGCCTCCGGATGATTGTCCTGCAGCATTCTTACCGCTTCATTCAGCCATGATAATCATATACTGCCAGCATAACCTACCATCTTAGCCATTGTTCTACACCACTCTATGGCTCTTTGTTTCCGTCTCAACGCTGGACTTCATGAGCTTACCCATACCTGTACAAGGTGTATTTCCATGATCCGTGCTGATATAAACATCAAAACCTGCCGCCAGCATCCTGCGAACTGTTCCGATAAGCTTACCTTACTTCATAAGCAAAGAGATATCATTATATATTCCGGTACGCCCCTGAAGCTGTCCGTGTACCATGTTATCAATTTTTTAATGACCTCAAAAAAGAGGAGTGTAACCGCAGAACCTGCCAAAACACGAATGTGCTGAAACTCTCATCATTTCAATACATTGATGGATTATACAACACCAAAAGACCACACGGTTCGTTAGGGCTCATGAGCCCTAACGAAAAGGAGAGGGATTATTACTCAAGCAAATAAAGCGCCGATTTATAGAATTCTTCGCATTTTTGTGTCTATTTGCTTGACTATAGTCCAATTGTCATATCAAATCCTCTCCGTCAATTCTGCGGTTTTTATCTATATCTCCCATAAATATTAGGACATTAAGCTCAAAGATGGTCCTCCTTCTTTATTTCTGATAAGTTTGCCATATCCTACCTCACCTTATTGATCAAATCCCGAACCATTTTTCCATCTTCAATCTTTGTTATCGCAAAACTCTTCTTGCCTGCATCTTTTATGGATGCTCCTATAAAATATCCTTCTTTGTCATCTATGATCAAAAAACGATCATGAAAATCTGTGATTGTTTTCACACTCAAACTCGGGTACTGAGCATTAAACTTGTTGATATCTTTTGTTGTTAAACTGCCTTTTCCAGCTGTTACTATCAATACATCAACTCCTGAATTCTTCTTACAAAGCATATTTAGCGTATTTAGATCCACATAATTATCGATCAAGATCAGTTTGCTCTGTGCTTTTTCAATTAGACCTGTAATACAACTAAAGGCATCATAAATTTGCCCATCAAAAAAGATCTTTTGTTTTACCTCTGTATTGCTCGCAATGTAGTTGAATACTTCTTCGAGTTTCTTGTCAGTATCTAATTGTTTCAATTCTACTCTATCTAATCTCGAAAAAAGCTGTTGATTTGAAAATAGAAACTTTCTCATTTCTACAAAGCTATTCATAATCCTTATGCTTACTTCTACTGCGATATCACTTTTAAGAACGGCTGATAGCATTGCAATACCTTGTTCTGTAAAAGCGTAAGGCATATATCTTCTGCCTCCATGAGCATGATCTTCACTTGAGGTCGCAATTTGCGACCTCAAGTTTTCATATTCTTCCTTTGTTAGCCGGAACATAAACTCAGCAGGAAACCTATTCTTATTTCTGCTTACTTGCTCATTTAATCTCTTAGTTGTTACTTGATATAAACTAGCCAAGTCACTATCAAGCATCACCTGCTTCCCTCGGATGGTATAGATTATATCGGTGATATTTGTTTCATCTATCAGTATCAAAGCATTCTCATCTTTCATGTACTAATCCTCCACAAAATCCAATATATCACTCGGAGTGAGATTCATTGCTCTACATATTTTTTCTAAGTTTTTCATGGATATATATTCGTCTTTGCCCATATTTGCTAAGGTATTTGAGGTAATTCCTGTGAGCTTGATTAGGTCGGTTCTTTTCATATTCTTTTCTATTAAATGGATCCATAATTTTTTATAAGAAACACTCATAAAGCACCTCCAAAATTATTTTAATTATACCACATAAAATAGCGAAAACACAACCTGAAATTACTTTTAAAAAATGTGACCGACTTATAAAAATGCCTCCATCTCACATCTCACAAAAATTGATTTACCTAAGTTAAATTTCTTTTTTATACGAAAAAGGAGATATATCTTCAACACCTCCTCGCACTCTTTAATTCTCACTGATTTCCTTCGTCCTTTTAAGCAGCAGCGAATGAATACTCCAAAGTTCCTTCGAAAATCTCTCTATAGACTTCTTCATGTCTTCAATGTCATCTCGATAAATAATCCCCGTTTGATTCACTCTTTTTGCAATCTGATTTAGGCTATTTGTAGCGTTAGATAACAAGCCTTGGAGATCTCTGAAAGGTTGTAAATCTACTTCGTAAATCTCTTTTTCCATAACACATTTGCGAATAAAATGGCTCATCGTTCTACATTTTGCAAGCTTCATCTTCTCCTTGAAAAGCTCTTTTTCTTTACCACTTAGATAAATCTTCAACTGGTGATTTCTCTCTCTATTTTCCATATCTTACATCTCCTTTGGAATAATTTCGGGGTCTTAGGGTTCTCCCTAACAAGTCGTACTGCAAAGACATGCGGACACAAGCGGTGAGCTTGTGGGTTTTGCTTTAGCAAAACTACTGACAAAAATTGATATCGAACATCGTGCAAGATTGGCACGAGTAGTATCAATTTTTCGTAGATGAGTACTCATCTACTGTGCTTGCTACATAAGTTGGCATTGATAATATAGATTTTTGAATTTCTTCGCTTCAAACTATCACAGAGAAAAGAACACCCTTTGCCTCGGTAATAATTCTCAAAGTTGAAACTTGTTGCTACCCCTACCTCACTACCTTTGAAGTCGGTAGCAAAGTAGGAGGTAGCGAACTTCTAAATACTCTTAAAATGGTGGGTGAATGTTAACCACCTCAATAAAATCTCCAACACCAGTGCCCCCAGCGAAATTCCTTGTATAGAATTTCTTGCTTACTCTGATAATGCCATCGATTTTGTGCTTTTTGCTCTTAACGGATGGCTCCAATAGCCACTCATCCCTCATCTCATTCGCCATCAGTTCGGAGAATACTTTTTCATTTGTTTCCGGATACCGACTTGTAAATTCTGCCGAACAAAGCAGATTTGGAGTATCGGATTTCGTTGCCTTCCATTCCATAAAATCGAGGAAGTTTTGAACATGACGATTTTCGTTTTTATGAGTCTGAATGACAAAATCTAGATCCTGTCTCAGCTCTTGCAGAAGATAAAAATCGTGTAGATTGTTTTCATAAATATATACCGCCTCGGCGATTGCCCCTTCAAAATCCCTTTTCACAATTCTTTGATGTTCTTCTCTCGAAATACTTTCTAAAACAGGAAATTTCTCGGGATTGTACATCACCGGAAGCACGATATTTTCAGCTTGAACTTGCACAGGAAGGTATCTTCTTTCTCCCGAAAAGTCTCCTAGAAAAGTGGCATCGTTGGTAGTGGCAACCAGTACACAAGTTCTCTTTACATCAGCAGAAAATCTTTCATATGGAAGTCTTACTGTGCTTGTCCTTGCAGAAATAAACAGCTTAGCTTCATCGGCACTTTTGGCATTTCTCAGAGCCACAAACTCTTCAAGCTCAACAATAATTTTGCCAACCAAGTTGCTGATGGCATCTTTTCTTTTAATGTTGTTTAAGGAGCAATACCATTCAGGAAGTAGTGCAAGTCTTTCGATGAAACTTGTCTTTCCTGCTCCTTGGTCTCCCGTCAAAACCATCAGTTCATCAAATTTGCATCCCGGCTCAAAAACTCATTTCACCATACCGACCAGGATATGCTCCATAATCCAAGCATTAAGCTTTGAGGAAGTTGCTCCAATATATTTAGGCAGTAGGTTTTCAATATATTTTCCTCCGTCATAAGATAGTGACTTCATATACAGTGCAGGAAGATTGACCGCTCTTTTTTGAGCAACAAAAGTAATGGCATCTTCCATCCTGTTTTTCGAATATTTGATTCCGAAAGTGCTTTCTATCTCCACCCTGAGGATATTGGTCATTTGATCGTTCCATTTTCTTATCTCATCCCCGTTTGTCTTTTCACCTTTTAGAACACCTAATAAACGAATCGTTCTGCTACAGGTATCAAAAAATATCCTTCCGTCTATAATCCCCTCTTTAACGCAATAGGATGGATTTACTAAGACCGTAATGATATTTGTGGTGCTGCTTTTGATTTGTCCCTTGTCCGTATATTCCAATTCACGACTTAGATAGTCTTTAAGCATCGTCTCATCAGTTACGAGCCAATCATTCAAATACATCAACCTCCTTTATCACAATATTGTTTTCGGATGAGGATACAACCTGATAAAATAATCTTGCTAGGGATGATTTACCAAGTTGTATCTCATCTGACCTTCAGTCCGAACTGAGGGTCTTTTCTTTTTTTTAACTCCTCGTAGATTTCTAAGACGTACAGAAGTACCTCTTCGTCATTATCATCGAGTTTTCCAAACTTTTTTATGACAGAAGCCAATCGAAAAATTTCTTTCGATATGGCATCCACCACTATATAATCCGCATTGATTTTAATTTCATGGTCTATCAAAAGTCCAATAAAATAATCTTGTTTCGTCAAACCGCTTAACTCCACATACTTATCAATTAGTGAAACTTCTTCGGGCGTTGCTCTAAAATTCACAATGCGATTTCTCTTTCTTTTCTGCTCATCCTTTTTCTTTTTCACTTTGATTTGCTTCGCTCTTTTCTGAGCATACTCCAGCCTAAACATCTTCATCCTCCTCGAGCAAAGCATCCCAATCATTTGCAGAACTTCTTCTCATATGTGCGAGTGAATCAGCCATTTCTTTTTGCTTGTTTGGAAATAAATGAGCATATCGGAATGCAATATCAATCGACTCGTATCCTACTCTGTCGGCAATTGTCATTGCTGAGAATCCAAGCTCAATCAATAACGACACATGAGAATGTCTCAGGTCATGTACTCGTATCCTTTTCACATTTGCCTTACCTGAGCCTCGATTCATTTCATGATGCAAATAGCTTTTCGTAAAAGTGAAAATCAAGTCTTGAGAGCGCAGTTTATAGAAACCATCAAGATAGTCCTTTATCTCCTCTGCAAGAAAATCCGGCATGGCAATTTTTCGTACACTCTTTTTTGTCTTTGGTGGCGTGATTACATTCTTTCCATCGTTCCTCTGTAGGGACTGATCAATCTTTATGATATTGTTCTTAAGATCGAATTTCTCTTCTGTAAGTGCCATTAGCTCTCCAACTCTCAATCCACACCAATATAGAATTTCAAAGGCATAAAACGATTGTGGTTTGTCCTTAATGGCTTCAACAAAAGCTTCGTATTCTTCTCTTGTCCAAAAGAGCATTTCATTTGCTTCCTTTTCACCCATTGTTCCTACATCACGAGCAACATTGTTTTTCAAATTGTAGAATTTGCAAGCGTGATTAAAGATACTGCTCAGTTGTGCGTGTATTTTCCTCAAATAAGTTGGGGAATAGCTTTGTCCTTTATCATCTTTCATCTTCATCAGTTCATTCTGCCACTGGATGATAGAAACCTTGCTTATCTCAGATAAGAGCAAGTCCCCAAGATACGGCATTATTTTGCTTTCAACAATCGCTTCTTTGGTTCTTCAGGTATTTTCTCGGATTCTTGGCTGTTTGTCTCGCCGATACAGTTCAAAAAACTCTCGAAAGGTCATTTCCACAGAATCAGAATGAGCGATCAAAAACTCCCTTTCCCAGTTTAAGGCGTCTTTTTTGGTTGCAAATCCTCGCTTTTTCTTGGTGAGCTTTTCCCCTTTCCAATTGGTATAGGAACACTTACAAAACCAAGTCCCATTCTTTGCCTCATCTTTGTATGCCCCATATTACACCTCTTTCTTTGCATCTCTGCCATAGCAGTACTTTTCCATAAAATACCTACGATTCACTTTCCCTCTTTGTACTCGGTAGCCGAGATTTACAAGTTCTTGATTCATCTCATTGATCAGTTGGTATGCAGTAATTCTACTCACTTCCAAGAACTCTTGCACTTCCTTTGCATTCATAAATATCTTGTGCATATTAGCCCGCCTTTTATTCAAAAATGGTGCAAGATTCTCCATTCCTATTTTGAATTAGGACGAGCGTCAATTTCATTAGCTTGTATTCAAGAAGTTCATTATCGTTCTGTTTGATTTTGTTGAAACCGTTTATATTCGTTCTGTCGATATTGGTTTTTTAAATATGTTTTTCTATAACCTTATTTACTCCGAGGTTCTTATAAGTCTTATACAGAACACTTTTGTTACGTTTTGTGTGATTTTGTGATAGAATATATAAAATGAAATCTACTTATTTTTCAGAAAGGATCTTTCCTATGATATCCGGACAAAAATTAAAAAGCTTCATTTGCTAAGAAAACTCACTCAAAAGGAACTTGCAATCAAAGCCGGATTGACCGATACTGCCATACGAAATTGTGAACTTGGAAATAGATCTCCAACAAAAGAACAAATGCAAAAAATAGCACAGGTGTTAGACTGTGATATCTCTGCCCTCACAGGCCACGAACCGAACTCCATCCACGAGTTTATCCATATTATTTTTGACTACGAAAAAGAAATGAAGCTCAGACCACTTATAGACGGAGCCACCAGTGCCTTACTGTCACACGATATTAACTTCAATTATTTTCTTGTAGAATGGGATGAGATGAGAAAGAAACATTATAACGGTGAAATTACAGATGAAGAATTTGAGGATTGGAAGCTTTCTTATCCAAAGAAATCAAGATTATTGAGGAGAGGCAGATAGACAAACAGCAATACACACAACATTACTGAAATGACTGTAGAGTTGTATAGTAAAATATTTCAAAAGTTGAAAACCAATCAAATTTGAAGTCGGAGGAGACTACCTATGGAAATAACTAGCCATATCAAGCAAATTGAAGAATATATATGTAATCATTTTGATGAGTGGGATTTAGATAACCCTATTGAAGAAGAATATTTTTCCGAATATAGCAAGATTTCCGGTGTTTCACAGGAAGAGATAGTTACTTTCGAGAAAAAGTATAGTATTGATTTACCGGATGATTTCAAGAATCTATATCAATACAAAGATGGTAGCCGATTTTTTTGTATTTTGCCTACAGTAATCGGCAAATCCGATATGACTTTTTGCCTAATGAGTTTGAAAGAAATGGATACCACAAAGAATTACTTCCAAAATAAAAATGCCTTACTATCAGATTTTCCCAATTATTTCACAACTGAGGATATTGAAAGACTTAAAGATAAAAGGATTAAGCCATATCTTTTCAACAAAAAATGGTTTCCGTTTGCTCAATATTGCAATAGTTGCTATTTGATGATGGACTTTAATCCCACTACTGATGGTAAAAAAGGACAGATAATTTGTTATATCCACGACCCGGACAAAGTGGTTTATGTAGCAGCAGGTATTTCTGACTTGGTTTCCAAAATTATGAAAGAGATATCATTGTGATGTGAATCAGAAAAGCGGCATGGCGAAGTGATATCTAATAAAATATCTTCTCTCAAAAAGCTAAAAAAGACCAAAGCACTCACGCTACGGTCTAATTTTTTATATTCGATTGCAAACCACCAGGGGCTATTATTTCAATTATTCTTTTTGCTACTTTGTACCATTTGCGTACCGGGAGAACAATTCCATCGTCTGTAAGGGTTGATTTTACTTGCCTTAGGAAATTCCGTCTCCTACTCCAACTCAATCGTTCCCGGCGGCTTATTTGTTATATCATACAGCACCCTATTAACATGGCTTACCTCATTAATAATCCTGCTTGTTACCTTCTTAATCACTTCCCAAGGTATCTCTGCCGCTTCTGCTGTCATAAAGTCCACCGTATTTACCGCTCTAAGTGCCACCGCATAGTCATAGGTTCTCTCATCCCCCATAACACCTACACTTCGCATATTGGTAAGTGCTGCAAAATACTGCCCCAGTTCCTTGTCAAGTCCTGCATTTTTTATCTCTTCTCTGTAAATGGCATCGGCATCCTGTACTATTTTTACCTTCTCGGCTGTAACCTCTCCTATTATTCTGATACCAAGTCTGGGACCGGGGAATGGCTGGCGGAATACCAGTTTTTCCGGAATACCCAGTTCCAGACCCGCCTTTCTTACCTCGTCTTTAAAAAGATCTCTCAGCGGTTCTATTATCTCCTTGAAGTCAACATAGTCGGGAAGTCCTCCTACATTATGGTGAGATTTGATAACCACACTCTCACCCCCGAGACCACTTTCAACTACATCGGGATAAATGGTTCCCTGCACCAAGAAATCCACCTTACCTATCTTCTTAGCCTCTTCCTCAAATACCCTTATAAACTCCTCTCCTATGATCTTACACTTTGCCTCAGGCTCCGATACTCCGGCAAGTTTTGAATAAAATCTCTCCTGTGCATTTACCCTTATGAAATTAAGTTTGTAAGGATCGTTTGGCCCAAACACCTCTTCCACTTCATCCGCTTAATTTTTACGAAGTAGACCATGGTCTACAAATACACAGGTAAGCTGCTCACCTACCGCCTTACTTAGTAATACCGCAGCAACGGATGAATCCACTCCGCCTGATAAGGCACAAAGCACCTTGCCGCTTCCTACCTTTTCTTTTATCTTTTCAACCTCTGTTTCAACAAAGGCATCCATTTTCCAATTACATTCACATTTACATACATTTCTAAGAAAATTTCCTATCATCCTGCTGCCGTCCTTAGTATGCAGTACTTCAGGATGATATTGAATACCGTAAAGTTTCTTCTCTTCATTTTCAAATACTGCCACCGGACAGTCCTTAGTATATGCACTTATTTCAAAACTTTCCGGAATCTTGGATACATAGTCAAAATGGCTCATCCAGCATACAGTCGGAGAAGATACATTTTCAAAAAGCTTTGAATCTTTTTTATCTATTAAAACTTCTGTCTTACCGTATTCTCTTACTTTAGCCCTTTCCACCTTGCCCCCAAGCAAATGGCTCATAAGTTGAGCACCGTAACAAAGTCCCAAAACAGGTATCCCAAGTTCAAAAAGTTCTTTTGTATAAGTTGGTGCTCCCTCTTCATAACAACTGTTAGGACCGCCGGTCAGTATTATACCTTTAGGATTTTTTTCCTTTATTACACTGATGTCAGTCTTGTATGAATAAATTTCACAATAAACATTATTTTCCCTGACTCTTCTTGCTACCAACTGATTATATTGTCCGCCAAAATCAATAACAATCACTAACTCCTGCTTTAAGTTCAAAATCTTTCCCTCCACTTAAATATATCTAAACTACCTATTTTATAAGACAAAGAGCTTTCTGCTTCACACGCCCTAAGTTACTATCTTATCTGCTTGATCCTGCTGTCCTAGCCTACTAACTCACAACTATTTAACACAGGCGTGTTTATATTAAGCTTACTAAGCTATTTATATTATTTTACTGACTCTACATTAAATAATAATATATTATACTGCAAATAATATCAATCCGTTAACATCAAAATAAAATATTTACATTTCCGTATAACAACAGTCTTAATACTCCAACTACCACAAGGTGAGCAGGATAGTAAATGTAAAATAACCATTTCATATTTCTGTTATTCCCTGCCTTGCCGTTATATAAACTAAGTAACGGTATACTGAGGAAGATAAATAATTGTAAAACGCCATAAACTTTATCTATAAATATAAAATACACCAAGGCATACATGAAGCCAAACAATATAAAATCCCTAACCTGTTTCTTAAAATCTCCTCTGTGATTATAAAGGTAAAATGATGTCATAGTTGCAATACTGGACCAGTCGGAAGGAAAAGAAATTAAACTCGCAAGTAATATTAATGCAAAATTTTTCCAATAAGAAAGCTTATAGTTATTTACAATAAATATTAAGGCTGCAGCTATAGCCAAAGGCCAAATGACGCTTGTTTGATTAAAAATTCCGCTTTTAAATGGAATAGGATTTAGCCCAAAGGCAAAGCTATAGGCAAAATGTGATATAATTGCAAACACAAATAACCTTGTGATATATTTTTTAGGATTTTTAGTGTAATGCGATCCCTCCGCTATAAAAAACCACATAATCGGAGCGGTAAGTCTGCCTATTATATGTAACAGGTACACATACCATACTCTTTGAAAGCCGGGAAAAAACAACCAAGCCAAATGATCCACTGTCATTGCAATAATCGCAATAAGCTTAAGATCCGCTGTACTTAAGCCTTTTTCTTTTAATTTTGAAAACATATTTTATATTCCTTATACATGATATAGTAGTATTTTTTATAGACCTTCTCCAAGGTCTTTATAGTTTTAATACAGTAGTATTATATCTCAATTTTTCCTGAATTTTATCTTTAATAAATAAACTCCTAAGTTCAAACTATACATATATACTGCCATCATTCAAAAAAAACAAACTCTCCGCCGCTGCCATCCTTTGCAAATGCCTCACATGGCATGGTGTATAATTCATGATTGCTCAAAAAATCAGTTTCTTTACTTTGCTAATAAAAATAAATCTCACATTCATGTATGAGTAATGTATTTAACTCTTTATATTCTTTAATATATTCAAATAGATTTATCATTTTTTGCTCCTAGCAAATGGTATTTAGCAGAAAAGTCAATATATTTATTGACATTTAATTAGCATTGGAAAATATCTCTGTACTACCATGCGTGTTTTCCGGTATTAAGTAAACTGTCAATATCCTCATAGGAATTTTCAATTCGTTCTGTATGATATCCCGGATAACTGTCATATTTTTTTTGAGTAATGCCATGTGCATCCCACTCTTGTAACACTTGATTTGCTGTTTTATTTTTATGATCTGCGTAGTGTCCCAACAAATAAAATTCTATTCCTTAGTCATGTAAGTCCCCATTTCCTCGACGGCTTGCGGCACAAATAGCAGCAAATATATTTACACCATAAGCCTAAGTCGCAAGTTTCCTCAAACTATACCTTACTCTTATTTTATCCCCCACTCTAAACTCCTTATCCTCAGAGTTTAATACCAGCATTGTAAATGTATACTTCTCGTTCTTTATCAAAATTTCCGTAAAGGCACCCTTGTATATGGTATGCATTATCTCAAATTCTTCTCCGTTTTCACAAAGTACTATTTTTTCAGGTCTTACATAACCCTCGTCACAGATATTTACCTGACCTATAAACTTAAGTACCTTTTCGCTTTTAGGCTCTAAGTAAAGCTTCCTGGGGTCTGAGTTTTGTACTATACTTCCATTATTAAGGTAGATAATTCTGTCTGCCAGCTCGAAAGCTTCTTCCTGATCATGGGTTACAAAAATAGTGCTTATGGCAAATTCTTTTTGTATACTTCTTATTTCATTTCTCATACTCTGCCTTAACTTGGCATCTATATTACTTAAAGGCTCATCAAGCAAAAGTAGCTTAGGCTTTACTATAAGACTTCTGGCAAGAGCCACTCTTTGCTGCTCCCCTCCGGAAAGCTCCGATATCTTCTTGCTTCCAAAACCTGAAAGCTTGATAATATCAAGAAATTCCTCCGCCTTTTCTAATCTTTCCTTCTTCTTGATTCCCTTAAACTTAAGTCCATAGGCAATATTTTCAATTACGGACATATGGGGGAAAAGTCCGTAGGACTGAAACACTGTAGACACTTCTCTATCCTGTGCCTCCTTGTCGCTTATCTTCTCCCCGTCAAGATATATGCTTCCTTTATCAATTCCTATAAAACCGCCTATAGCTTTTAATATAGTACTCTTACCTGAGCCCGATGCGCCCAAAAGGCACAAAAGCTCCCCCTTATCCATAGTAATATCAATATCTTCTATAATACTCTTAGTACCGTAGCTTTTAGAAAGCCCCTTAATCTCAAGATACATACAAAACCTCGCTTTTAAAAAATTCTGATTTATCGGTGAATTAGCAACATAAACAATTATAATAGTTTGTGGTTATAGTTATTAGTTTATAAAAAACTCCGTATAATTCAATCATACTCGCAACCCTTTCTCAAAGCTTCGACAAATTCACACAGACTGCGGAACTCGCTTGTCCACCAAAAAACGGTGGACTGACGCTCAAACAAGTCCTCGTCTGTGGAATTTGTACCTCGCTTTATCAAAAGGGTTAACCGCTAAAAAGATTGAATTATAAGGAGTTTTTTTATCTCCCGCCAAACTACTGTTACAAAAGATTAGTGCTGTGTAGATATTTTTATAATTGTTCATCCCTATACGAATAACTGTTTTTAATATTAGAATAAATTCGCTGCAACACATCCCCTCCGCCTCCCATTAGCAACATAAATAATAGCCATATATCTACTCCAACCTCTTATACAGCTATTTATTGCGGGGTGGTGATTACAGAAACACTCCCTATTTTAATCTGTTTTTCACATAGCTTTTTGTGCATAATAACATTATCTATTGAATACCATAAAAGAAAAGTTAAATAGTTTAGAAAGATTATCTATTGGGTAATATACTTTTTTCAAAAAATAAAGTACTTTATAGTCAAATATTATTTGAGGAGGGTTTATTATGTTTAAAAATAGGATTTATATTTTATTAATGTGTATACTTATGAGCTGTGCGGTAGTCAGTGCTTGTGGTTTTTCTAACAAAAAAGAAACTGAGCAAAGCAGTGAAAAGAAGTCCAAGAAAAAGAATAAAAAGAAAAAAGATAAAAAGAAGAAAGATGATATTGAAGAAAGTGATATAGATGAAGATGAAGAAGAAAGCACAGAAAAAGAAATTAAGTCCACTGAAAAAGCCTCCTCTGACTATAGTGAATTGAAGCAGCAAATATCAGATGAGATCAATGATTTTTTGGTTCAGGATAAGGTTGCCTTAAATATAACTTACGGTAGGGGGGCTGACAGTTGGAGTGCCGATGTAATAAGAGAAAGGCATGAGGGAGTGGATTATTATTATTTCCATCCTATAGGCAATCCGGATGATAATACCCGCATACTGGCGCTGGAGGATGATATTTATATAAGTACGGATTATAGCGCCAGCTGGACTAAGGTAGAAGAGGAGAACGACTATGGTTACACAGCTGTATCAAGTTACCTTAAGTATATAAATTATTTAAGTTTTGTATATGCGGCAATTGAGTCCGGAGTAGAAGTAAAACTCAATGACGGCGGAGTAGATAAACATGTTATAACAATTAATGAAAAAGAGGCTGATAATCTTGATACGGATTTGGTCAGACTGGGAATAATCAGTGATGCCTCTAAACTTAGAGAAATTGAAATGTATAGAGAAAATCAAAGAGTGCTCAAAGTATTTAATAAAGACAGCACAAAGGTATATGTATTCGGACCTAGTGGCACAGTATTTTCTATGATGGAGTCAATAAGAGATGAGAACGGAATGGAAACAGAATATACCATAGTATCACGAGTGCCCAATGAGAGGATAGATGAAATTGAAATGATGCCCTTGGACGGTTTATTACACAGTATACAGTCTTCCAACTAAAAACAAGCCAAGATTTTACCGGAATATCGGTAGTAAAGTAAATATTAATGAAATATTCGGTGTTAATATAAAGGAATTACTTTATAATTGAAGTTTTGCTTGAGGTAAGCACATATCCCTTGTATTAAATATACAAATAAGCTCTTTTAATGCACTTGGAAATGTGGTAAAATACATAAAACGCATAAGAGGAGATGTATTTTATAATTTTTATAAGGAGGTATTTTTAT
>ERZ773056.395-NODE-395-length-23205-cov-3.764708_pt1 | contig 23205 bp, 16 predicted proteins | sample MGYA00580857_ERZ773056 | MGnify/ENA primary metagenome ERZ773056 (study PRJEB29015, sample SAMEA2737996) | human oral metagenome | biome: human oral; feature: human-associated habitat; material: dental | place: China | collected 2114 ... | reverse complement strand
TACAATGATTCTTGAAGTCATTTCATGGAATGGTCTGGATAATCTTTTTGTGCCGCTTTTTGTGTATCTATTTCTAAGATTAAATTTATATTTGACAGCACAGGCTTTCCGATACCTGCTTTATATGAAAAGCTTACATTATCAAATTCAATGCTACCGTCCTTTACCTCTTTGGATGCATTTTCCTTTGTCTTTATATCACTTTCCTCCTGTAAGACTTCCGTAATTCTCTTTGCACTTGCCTCAGATAAAGTAATCATTACAAATGCAAATGAAAGCATCATCAGAGCTATAAGTATACTCATTATATATGAAAAAAGAGATGTAAGTTCACCTGTTGTTAATGCTCCGGCTACAATTCTTTTTGCACCGAACCATGACAGCGCAATTATACATGCATATACAGTAAACATCATCAGAGGATTGTTTATTGCAACAAGTGATTCCGCCTTTACAAACAACTTATATAAATTTGTTATAGCTCTATCAAACTTAGATATTTCTTTATCTTCCTGTACATATGATTTCACAACTCTTATACCCGAGATATTTTCCTGTACATTCGCATTTAGAGCATCATACTTTTCAAATACCTGATTAAAGAGTTTAAAAGCCACCGCAATTATAAGGGCAAGGGCAGTAGCTAAAAAGAAAATAGCAACAAAGAATATAACCGACATATCTCTTGAGATAGATACAGTCATAATCAGAGCAAAAATGAGTGTAGCAGGAGCTCTCATCAACATTCTAAGTATCATTTGATATGAGTTTTGAACATTGGTTATATCTGTTGTAAGTCTTGTAACAAGACCGGCACTTGAAAATTTATCAATATTTGAGAATGAAAAATTTTGAATATTTCTAAACATGCCCTCTCGTAAATTTTTAGCAAATCCTGCTGAGGCATTAGCACCGTAAATACCGGCAGCTATTCCGCAAATAAGTCCAAGAATTGCAAGCACTATCATTATTGATCCGTATTTTATTACCGCATTGAAGTCATTAATTGCCACACCTCTATCAATTATAAAGGTCATCATATATGGGATCATCAATTCAAATACCACTTCACCTATTATAAATACAATTGTGAGCAAGGAAGCAATTTTATACTCTTTAATATATTTTGCCAGTACTTTTAACATATTTCTCTCCTCTCTTTAATAAAAAAAAATTGTACATGATGTACAATCTTTTAAATGAACTACCTCTTAATATTTAGATAGATTGATGCAGAAAAAGGGACTTGAACCCTCATGATATTGCTATCACACGGACCTGAACCGTGCGCGTCTGCCAATTCCGCCATTTCTGCTAATTTGCCACATAAATTTTCTTACGTGGCAAGTATAATACAATATTTAATATTATGCAAGCTTAGATTTTGCAAGTTCTGCAATTTTTGAAAATCCTGTCGCATCATTTACAGCTAAATCTGCAAGGATCTTTCTGTTCATATCAACACCTGCAAGCTTAAGTCCATGCATAAGCTTTGAATATGAAAGTCCGTTGATTCTGGCAGCTGCATTGATACGAGCGATCCAAAGCTGTCTGAACTGTCTCTTTCTCTCTTTTCTACCTGCATAAGCACTTGCTAAAGCTCTCATTACAGACTGCTTTGCAATTCTGTACTGCTTTGAACGAGCTCCTCTATATCCCTTTGCAAGTTTTAAAACTCTATTATGTCTTTTTTTTGCATTTAAAGCACCTTTAACTCTTGCCATTTAAAAACCTCCTAACCCTTCGTCAACTTATAGATATGGTAAAATTTTCTTCATAACTTTTGCATTTGTTGCATCTGTTACGATATCTTTTCTAAGATTTCTTTTTCTCTTTGTTGACTTCTTAGTTAAGATATGTGACTTATAAGCTTTATTTCTTACAAGCTTACCTGTTCCTGTTTTCTTAAAACGCTTAGCTGCTGCTCTACTTGTCTTTAGCTTTGGCATGATGAATCCTCCTTTTATTACAATATCTCTAAGCCTTCTTTGCTGATAAAAACATTACCAAACTTCTTCCTTCCGCCTTAGAAGGTTTGTCAATTGTTGCCACTTCTGAAAGAGCTTCGGCAAAATCATCCAATATATACTTGGATTTAAACATTCTTGCCATTTCTCTACCTCTAAATCTTAGTGTAACCTTAACCTTATTACCCTTTTCAAGAAACTTTCTTGCAGAACTGACTTTAGTATTAAGATCATTAGTGTCAATATTTGGAGATAAACGAACCTCTTTTATTTCTATTGTCTTTTGTTTTTTCTTTGCTTCCTTATCTTTTCTGGCAATCTCGTATCTGAATTTACCATAATCAATAATTTTACAAACAGGGGGTTTTGCTGTTGGAGCAATAAGAACCAAATCTAAACCTGCTTCCTCTGCTTTTTCCCTTGCCTCATTTATTGAAACTACACCTAACTGTTCACCCTCTGATGAAATAAGACGAACTTCTTTAACCTTAATCTGTTCGTTAATCAATTGTTCGCTAATACCTTTATACCTCCATTTTCTTTACCAATATAAAAAGGCAGATAGAAAACTATCCGCCAAATAAGCATTTTAATCAAAAACAAAATGTCTAACAAAAATGTTTATATGAACCAAAGTCACTTCTGTGCTAAGGTGAGGCGAACCTGCTTTCTTTCAACATTGTTTATATTATCAGCTTTCTATATGTTTGTCAATTGTTTTATTTAAAATATTTACAAAAAGACTTCTGACTAACAACTATAAACATAAAATTTACCAAGTTTCAATATTTTTTGCAAAGCTGAATTAAAACCTATAATCTCTCAAAAGCACATAGTATATCATAATTTATTTCCTCATAGAAAGCTCTTCTAAGGTCAGGGTATGAGGAATATCTTTTCAGTAAAACCATCAGCTTTGTAATGGTGGCTTCCAAGGTCATATCATAAGCTTCTATAAGATTGAAATCCTTTTTTATCTTTTGTCCGACCTGATAAATCTCCATATTTGATCCCTCATTTACCACCTGAGTCGCCATAACTATAAATTTCCCCATCTCCTGCCATTTTTCCATCTCCCCGTAAAACTTATCCAGCATATTTTCAGGAATTCCACCCACACCGAAACTCTCTATAATAATGCAATCATAGTTTTCAAACAGATATGCAAGCATATCCTCCTTCATACCGGGAATCATCTTTAATACACATACCGAATCACTGAGCTCTATAAAAAATCTGACTCTTTCCCTCATAGGTATATATGGTATATATCTGATTATATGTTCTTCCTGTATTCTTGCAAGTACAGGAAAGTTTACACTATGAAATGCATTAAAGGATCTTGCCATCATCTTTTTTGCTCTTGTACCGGCAATTACATTACCGTCAAAGACCAGAACAATATTTTGAGAGTAATCATCACATGCATAAAGAATACTGTCTCTTAGATTTACTTTTGCATCCGTACCGTCTATATTTATTGGCTTTTGTGCTCCCGTGATAACTATAGGCTTTCTGGAATTTTGTATCATATAACTAAGTGCCGCTGAGGTATATGCCATGGTATCCGTTCCATGAAGTATAACAAACCCGTCATAGGAATCGTAATTTTTTTCTATTGTTCTTGCTATATCCTGCCATACTGCAGGAGTTATATTGGTCGAGTCTATATTGCAAACCTGAAGTACATCTATCTCACAATATTTTTTTACTTCAGGCACAAAGGTCAAAATCTCAGGTGCCGAAAGCGCAGGAGATAACCCCTCTCCCATCTGCTTTGACGCAATAGTTCCGCCTGTACCTATTACTAAAATCTTCTTCATATAATACTTACTCTCCTTATAAAAAACGCCCCGTGGACGGGGCGTTTGTGATTAATCGTATCAGCTTGAGCTTTTAAAGCTTTTATTGCCATACTCCTTCGGCATTTACATTATATCCGTCAGGCGTACTCTCATTTATGTACATGGAGCCAAGGGATCTCACTCCCTTCTCACCATAATTCCAATGACCTGTTACACTGTCAAAGAACCATGTCTGAGTAGGAGGGGTAGGATTAAAGAAATACCACTTTCCATCTATCTTATTCCATGAAATAAACATATGTCCGTCATTTTTATCAAGGAAATACCATCTTGCATCCTGTGAATCATAATACCAGCCCTTAACCATCTCACCGAAAAATCCGTTATGATCCATTGAAAGATAATACCATTTATTAGTATTTTTATCAAGGAACCATCCGCTGTTCATAATACCGTCTTCTTCAAAATGGTACCATTCTTCCTTGGTTTTACCTTCATAAGTATAGCTGAGTTTTTGCCATCCCTTTACTCTCTCACCATTGTTTAACTTAAATATCCATTTAGAATTGTCAAGATTACTTGAAGCCTCTTCAGGATTTATAAGCTCCCAGTTTCCACTGCTTCCTACAACTACAGGTGCTGTTGTAGACAATGAATTGGATTTGCTTCTTCCTCCGCCTGAGCCTCCGGAGCTACTTCCTCCTCTGCCTGAGCTGCCTCTATTTGAATTACTTGGTGCACTTGGTGAAGGATTATCGCTACTCTTTTTACCTGCATTTTTTAATGCAAGCTCCAGTGCATCATAGGCAGCTTTTAATTCGGCTGTAGAAGCTTTTCTGTTTATTTGTGCAAGAACTGCTCTTGCAGCATCTATTGCAGTTTGAAGCATATCTTTATTTGCAACTCCGGGTAGCTCAATATTTGCTTTTTGTATAAGTTTCTCCAAATCATCAACAGCCTTGCTTCTGTCCGCTCTGTCGTTTGAAAAATACAAATAAACTGTGGCATCTGCAAGTACTCTTGCAGTTGTGTCGGTAGGTACAAAGGCATTTCTGTCATCACTTATGCCTTCATAATGCCATGTAATACCATTATTATCTACATACTCTCTTGTAAGATTTGCTGTGTATAAAGCCGAATAATCTTCTATCACCTTTGTAGATGCAATATGAAGTGTAGAAACAAGACGATTATCTCTTGCATCTCTTACAATGACCGTTTTCACATCATCAGGAAGAGTATATCCGAATCCGTATGTTGAACCGTTTAAAACAGTAAGTGTAAAATCACCTGTATATGAGGTTGATGTAAAGTCCACTCCTGTGTAAAGATTTATCACCGAGCTGCCTGCATTTGAAGGTGAAGCAAGACTTCCTCCAAGTTCATAGAAGGCATAATTTCTATTACTTAAAAGTGCTCCTGTTTCGATATTTACATCAAAGCTTATATTCGCTCCGCTTGGATCTGTATAATTCTCCCATATACCTGTAGCCGGATTTTTCTTTTGAATATTAAATGTTATTAAAAATACAGGTCTGAAGCTGTCATCAGTTTCTGCCGCAATTTCATTTCTTGTGGCTGTAGGCATACTTGACTTTACAATCTGAATTCTGAATTCACCGCTGTCATTTACCATAGGGTATACGACACCGACATCCTGATTTGAATTCAAATTGTCAATATAATCCTTAGCCCATGTATTTCCTGTAGGTGAAGCAAATACACTTTGTATGGTAACCGGAACATTAGGCATATTAAATGAAATTCTGTCACCAAGTATTGTGTAGTTTCTGATACCTCTTACCACATTCCATGCCTGGAATATATTACTGTTATTATCTAAAGGTGCAGCCTTTATTTCAACATGTGTTCCCTCCGCTACTCCCTGTAAAGGATTTGCTCCTGTAACATTATTTCCGTTAAAACGAAGGAAACTGTACTGTGGAGTGGCATCTGATATCAATGTAATATCATTGTTTGAACTTCTTATAGCTAAATTTGCCGTACTTACAACTGTAGGTACTGTATACGCCTGTCTTGTTAAAGGATCCGTGCTTGTTCCGGTAGGTCTTGCAACTATTTGGTAATTCAAATCAGGATCAAGATTATCAAACACAAGATTACTTCCTGTAGGTGTTGTAAATGGATATACCACTCCGCTCGGACCTATAAGTGCATAATCTGTATTTGCAGACAGTGGTGCTATAGTAATTTTTGCCTTTCCTCTGTTGTTTGGATCCACCTCAACCAAAGGATTTACAGTGGTCGGTATAGTAGCACTTGTAGGTGCTGAAACATCAGTGCCCGGAATAGGATTACCTACCGATATAACCGCAGTAGGTAATGCTGTATATACCTGATAGTTTTGTCCCGGTGTCAATGCAGGATCGGTTATTTCACCACCGGTTGAAACAAGATTTGCACCATTTGTCTCACAGACTACATTTCCTGTAGCGGGATCTACCACCACATATCTTAGTCTTGTATCAATAGTTGACGGATCTATCTGTATTGAAGGTGTAGCATTTCCCGGATGAAGATGTCCGCTTGATACAGGTGTATTTGCCGCAAGTGCACTTACAGGCTGCGCAAATGCTGTGAAAGTCTGTCCGTTTAAACTGTTGATAGGTGTTGTAGCATCTATAGGGTTAAATGTACCGTCATACCACTGTATTGTGTATCCTGCATCCGGAGTAACTGCAGTATATGCACTGAGCGATCCGAATGTGAGTGCAACAGGATTTCCGCTTGCATCCACATTTGCTATCTCCGCATCCTGACCTAGCGGAAGAGGACTTATATGACTTCCGATATTAAAATGATAATGATTAAACTTATTAGGTTCTTTTTCAAATACCGCTTTTAATGTTATCGAATTCTTACTGTTTGGTATGCCTGTAAGAGTCTGTGTTGTTCCGATATTCAAATTTACCCTCTGGGTACCAAGGTCTGCACCTGTTTCCCAATGATCAAATTTATATCCGGCATTTGGAACAGGATAATAAATCATATCGGAGGGATCTATATTGACATCATATGTACTGCTTCCGACTGTATTTATTCTTGACAGATTGATTGCAGTATCCGTATTTACATCATAAGCTGCAGCTGACGGATTATTCGCCACTCTGATGCTTCCACCTGCTCCGTTTATCGGTATAAGTTGAACTACAGCAGTAGGATCAACGGAATATGTTACAACAATTTCCTTTGATTCTATAGGACCTGTTGCCACCGTTGTAAGATCAAAAAACGGATTTGCACTTGTCCAGCTTGAATCAATACTTGCTATGGCTGTCTGATATGAACTTCCCCATGTAGCGGTACCTCCGTTTAATTGTGCTTTTGGATGATCTGTTGCACCATATCTGTAATTTGGAACCTCAGGTACAGGTATATGAATATCATACTGACCTGCATTATACCCTGCCTTTATATCAAGATATATCGCCCTTCCTGCTCCATCCACCTCTTTGTAAATATCACCATTATTCAAACCTGTTGATGATGTAGGATATGCTGTACCGTTTTCCAGACCTGAAACTATTTTATCGGTAATATCATTACCTCTGTCATCCACATACTTCACCCTTAATGTGGTTTCAAATGTCGGATTAATATAATACTTATATGTTATCTTTACATCCTGGTTCGGCATATTACCCTTTATCTTACCCGGATCGGTAGCCGCATTTACAGGATTTGCATTAATCCTTGTATATGTTCCCGCTGCAGTGGTAATATCGTTTGTTAACAATGTATCATTTGCTGCGGCATTTCCGGCTGCAATATTTCTCTCACTGTCAATATAGTTTATTTTTACTTCTTTTAAAATATATCTGGCTGCACCGCTTGAAGCATCAAGTAAATTCTGATTAGGATTTATATTTTTTGTCTCTACATCAAACAATGCATACTCGGTATATGTTCCTCCCGCTCTGTTCATTCTTTTTGATAAAGTAGTCAAAGCATTATCCTGATATATCTCATCCACTACCTGCAATGTCTTTTTTATATCACGATTTACCTCATAATTAAATGTAATATTCGTGTCCTTATTAACCATGGTTCCGCTTACATTAAAGTCTGCATCCATAGAAAAACCTGCAGCACTTGCATTAAAACCTGTAAAAGCTGTTGTAGTTCCATGCTCAAAGAATTTAACGGTATCATCTACATTTGTATTTGTTATCTTAAATCCCTCAGGAATAATAGGTGACTGAGGAATACTGTCAAGTACATGCTGTGATGTGGTTGTATCGGCAGGAATACCGGGTACATAAACACCTGTTGCCGACTTATACTCTACCTTTAAATCATAGGTCTTTGCAATGTCTGCACCCAGCTTTGCATAATATGTTCTTTCAGTCTGAGGAAAATTGACACTGTCCATCCTCCATAGATCAAATCCGTTTTCTTTTGCACTGCTCCAGCTGTTTATAACATATCCGTCAAGCCCCATTACATCCCATGTCTTGCCGTCCAATGTCTTTGTATTATCAAATGTTCCGCCATTTGGATTGCCGGTAACAGGATTTACAAATGGAAGATATACAAAATGATTGCTTGTATCCACCACCATACCGTGGAAGTTCCCGCTTCCGTCATCTATTAAAGTGTTTGATGCACCACCTGTAATATCCACATTTGAAACAATATTTTTTATAGAAGGATTTAAGTCCGTAAAATTAAATTTAATATGAGTTGTGGTAGCAGCCCATGCCGGCAATGTTGCCAGCTGAGTTACTATTATTGTTCCCATCAGCAGGGAAGCAATTCTTCTTTTTATTCTTTTCATATTTCTCTCCGATATCACTGAATCCTTTCACCATTGGCATTTACCAAAAAGCCGTCAGGTGTTTTTTCATTTTCATACATTGAGCCATATGGTCTGGAAGATGTAATTACATAATCCCATCTCATATCAGCGGCATTCCACTCATATGTAGGTTTTGGTACATCCTGATTAAAGAAATAGTTCTTTCCGGAAATATTTTGCCATCCGGTAAGCATTGCACCGGAATTATCCAAATAATACCATCTCCCATCCTGTGAATCTCTATGCCATCCCTTTGTCAATGCACCATTGTTTTCATCCATGTAATACCATAGATTTGTATTGCTGTCCAATACCCATCCATGAACCATCTGACCTTCAAATTCGCCTTTTGCTGTATTCATATAGTACCAGTTCTTTGTAGAAGGATCCTGTAGCCATCCGGTAACCATTGTTGACTTTGAATCAAAGAAATACCATCTGCTGACAAGATTTCCGTTTTTATCAGGTATCTGTATCTTACCCCATGAAGAGTTAAGCGGGAGTCCGCCATTTAGCACAAAGCTCCAACCTCCGGTCACAGGATTAATCTCCCATTTGCCGTCAGTTCCAAGCACAAAGCTTGTCACATTACTTCCTTCCAGTGATGCCTTGTTCTTTGCAGTATTTTTCTCTCCCGGTGTCAGAAGGATTGAACCTCTACCTGATGAAGAATTTCCACCTCCGCTTGAACCTCCGGTTCTTCTTACTCTGTCGGCAGCTCTTCCAGAAGAAACATCTCTATACTTAGTTATTATCTCAAGCAATCCGTCTATAGCCTTTTGTAATTCTTCATAGTTTGCCATTCTTCTGTGGTCAACACCGTCTTTATCCGGTATATCTCTTGCCCATGCCAGTATATCCATAGCTTCCAATATCTTAGCTTTGATCTCATCTGCTTCTCCAAGCTTCAAATACGGATCATCAAGTAAGCTTTTTGCAGTTTCAATTGTATTGGCAAGATCCACTCTCGCCTTATCTACCTTAGGCTTATTGTTCTCATAGTAAGCATATACCGTAGTTGCCTTTGTAATGGCTGTATCAGGTTTAAATAATGAGAATGAACTCTCTTTCTTTGACCAGTTTTTATAATTATATTCAACACCGTAGATATCCTCAAAAGGTGTTACAAGATTTCCGGCATTTTCTCCGTCAGCATAAGCTTGTATGTAAGAATAATCAAGCGAATAATATGTATCCTCTACAGCTTCTTTTCTTCTTACTTTAAATCTGTGATAGAAATTCCTGCTTGTATCATTCAAATATTGATAATCAAGTACAGGCTTATTGTCTACAAATACTACCTTAAATATCTTTGAGTAAACAACTATATAGGTATGATTTAAATTAGCATTAAACTTAAACAGTCCGGCATTATTGTCAAGGTCTCCGACATAGCTTACTAAAACAGGTGTTCCTGTAGTTACATCAAAGATTTCATAATCAAGCTGATCCGTATCCGCTGCCGGAAGCTGTCCGACTACATCAATGCTTGCATTGGATGCTGTAGCTCTTCCGACCTTTCTTCCGTCCACATAGCGCTCAAGCTCTATATCAAGTGCATAAGCTGCTGTATAAGCATCAGGATGATCCGTTCCCGAAACAGAAACAGGTTTTACCAAGTTACTTTCTACATTACTTGCTTCTCTTTTTGAGAATATTACTCTGTAATCAACCTTTGCACCGTTTATACCGATTAAAGATTGATCCTGGGATGTTGTAAGCTCATGTGCAAGTGCAGGTATCTGATTCGGATTAAGTCCGAACTCTCCTACCGCGCCGCCTCTTATCTCCTCATCAGCATCCGCATCATCAGCTGCTACTTTAGGTAAATCATATACTGCCTTAAATACAATATTTGAATTTGAAAGTGTAAATGAATAATCATTGGAAACTATCTTTCCGGTAACTCCTACAGCTCTTCCTGCAAGAACCTGCCAGTATTTAAAGTTATACCCTGAAGCATTTACAAGATCGGCATGAAGATTTACAAGATCTCCCGCCCTTGCCTCACTAAAGCTTTCTGAATTAACCGTATTTGCTCCGACCATTACAACTTCACCATTTATAGCCTCTACAATATATTTAGGCGCATCTGCCATATCTCCCGGGTTTGCAATAATAGTATTTCCATCAGGTAATTTACTCAGCGGATTGGAAATAGATGTATCTCCCTTTTTTCTTGCCACAACAGTATATGTTTCATTAGGGTTTAGATTATTAAATGTAACTATAGAAGGATTTCCTGATGAACCTATCCATCCGTTATCACTCCCCTGATAATTTAATACATTTCCTTTTTCATCAATAAGAGCATAATCCGCATCCGTGTCGGCGGGATTTATAACAATCTGAGCCATTCCCTCATTATCAGGATCATAACCTATGCTGTAATTATTCTCCACTGTAGGAATATATGTATCTATAGGTGATGAAATAGAGCTTCCTGTAATAGTTGATGTCTGATTTCCGACTGTTGCAATGGTATCCGGTGTACCCTCCTGTACATCATAATGTGCTCCGGGGATCAAATCAGAAACATTGGTAATACTTCCTACGGAATTTCCTGTCACAACTGCAACAATCTTTCCGTTCTTATCGCTTATTACATATACATATCCCGGTTTAGTACCATTTATTCTTATCTCACCGCTTCCGTCACTTCCAATATGACCGCTTGGAATTATGGAACCTATGGTAAGTCCCCATATAACCGGATCTTTTGAGAAGTTAGCATAGTATGTAGCATGATTTGTCAGGGATGAATTTACAGTCATTATATTGTTCACACTGTCACTCCATGATGCAAAATTATAGTTTGCTACAGGAATAGTGCTCGGTAAATCATTTTGTATCTGCCCCCATTTATAATCAAAAGGTTTATGCAATGTAGTCGGTGTAGTGACGCTTCCATTTTCATTTGCGGCAAAGTTTATATCGATCCACATATCCGGATCTTCTACAAATTTTGCAAATAATGTAAGCGGCGTACTTCCGATTGGCAGAGGATCTGTAGGTACAACAGGTATTGTAGCCGCTGCATCCATATACCAACCGTCAAATTTATAATATCTGTTTGCTACTGTAGCGGGTATACTTCCTTGTGCATTAAGCTTATTAAATGTATCCGCCTTCGCATCACCAAGTGCAGTTGAGTCACTTCCAAGATATGTGGTTGGAACTCCGGGTAAAAGTGCACTTATACTTCCTTCATTATTTGGAGTATCCGCAACCATAAAGTTTATAGCTCTCCACTTACTCGGATCTCGACTGAGTTTATAGTCTACACTTATAGGACCTGTAGCGGATATCGGCATTGCTCCGTTTAATGCTCCGTCTGCAGGATTTACCATTCCCCATGTGGATCCTGCCGGATTTATATCGGCACTTGAATTTGCATCCCAAATATATCCGTAAAGCTTATCACCGACTGTAGTTCCAATAGCAGGTATTTGCATATTTGTTATTACAGAACCCGGTGCTATACCGTCAACACTGCTTGCAAGTACACTGTTAGGTACTTCTCTGTCAAAAAATCTACGAACAAGATTATTTGATGAATCAGCTGTATACAGATAAGTTATTTCAACATCCTGATTAGGCATATGTGCAGTGAAATGACCGCTTGTCTGATCATTTAATGTTATAAAACCTGTACTGTTAAGTCCTGTTTTATAATTCGGATATGTCAAATCTTCATGTTCACCTCTAATTATGCTAAAGGATGTGTAATCATATCCTGTAATCGATGTATCAGGCTGACTTGAAAAAATCTGTTCAGCATTTAGCGCTCCGCTTTGATCGGCTGCCAAAGTATTTCCCGTACTGTCACGGTGATGAACAGTGTAGTTAAATGTAATGCCCGGATCAACTTTATAGTGGTATGTCAAATCAACGCCAACCGTATTCATAGTGGCGGCAACACGACCTGTAGTAGGATTTACATTTCCCGCCGCATAAGGATTAAGTACCCCTGTATTAAAGGTATATCCTGCAATGGATGTAAGCGGATCCTTTGTTATCGGTTGAGTAAAGCTGTATGTAACAGGTGGCTCCGTTCCAAAATCTATAGGCAGAGTCATATTCGAATTCTTATGTGTTACCGTAAAATTATGTAATGTGGTATCAGGTGTCCAGTTTGCATATAAATATACATCTCCTGAAGTTGTAGGTGCCGGGAATGTTGCAGGAGCTCCTACACCGGTAAATGCTGTTCCGTCAGTATCTGTGCCTGCCAAATATTCTCCATCACCGTCTGTATCTATATATGTTGTCCAACCTGCAAAATTATAACCGTATTTTGCAGGAGTCGGTATTACTCCAAGAGTTGTGGCAGTAGCACTGCTGCTTACACCCTCTTCCATAACGGCTATATTATTTCCGCCCTTGGTATCAAAATGATAACGAACAACATTCTTTTTAAAGTAAACCGTAATATTTACAGGAGTTGTTCCCATAGTACCTATAATATTTCCTGTAGGAATATTTGAAGCATCCTTCTCTGCAAGAACTGTAGTTACAGTACTTGGTACATCCACTCTGTCCAGTACAAAGCCTGTATATGTTCCTGTAAGAGTAGGTAATTTATACTTTATACCTGCACCTGCAGGGAATGTCTTTGTAAAAGGATTTGCATTTACATGTTCTGTGACAGGTATGCTTCCGAAATTCATATCTGAAAACGGTATACTGTTTCCGTCCTCATCCACATAGTTAATATTTATGCTGTAAACAGGAGCTTTAAGATAGGCAACATTTTGGATCTGATTAGCTTCAGCATTTATTGTTGTGCCTGTTCTTACCTGTTGTGAAACATTTCCCGGTGCAATAGTCTGTCCGGCTTTATCAGCCTTTATACTTCCAATCGAATAAGGTAAAGCAATGCTGCCTCTTCCTGCAAAATCAAGTACTGTACTTCCCTCGGTATTTGCTGTAGGAAGTCTTGTTTCATCAACCTCGTTTACACCGATAGTACCTGTAAACTTCGGTCCCTTCGGTATGTACAAATAATTTGCACCAAGACCGATATTTGCATCTGTTGTAGTGTTTGTAACCGTGTCAGTCGTAGTATTTCCCATTACATTTACATTACCGTTTAATGTGAAAGGATAGGCTGTAGGTGTGGAACCTGTAATTGCCATTGCATCCTTAAGACTTACCGCTGAAACCTTATTTGTGGACTCATTTCCTGTAATATTTATGCTTCCTGTTCCGGCATTTGCCGCTACTTTTCCTGTACTTCCCACATTTATAGCGGAAGAGGAAGCAGTATTTTGAACCTTATTACCTGTAAGGGTGGTATCAGTCTTTAAATTGAGCTGACCGTCAACTTTAAGTAGAGCACCTGTTACTACTGTACCTGCCGCATCAGTATTTGCCTTATTTCCATCTATCTCAATATTTGTAAGAGTCAAGGTTTTTCCTGCAGGCACTTCAATAAGATCACCTGCAAAATTATCTTTACGGGTAAGCTTTTTTATTGTTCCGTCCGGCATATCTATAGGATGGTCTCCATAATAACCATCTGTATCCGAAACAGTCATTGATGCACCGATTTTATCATAAATACTTGTTTGAATAGTAAGACTCTTTAAATTTGGTGCATTGTTCCAATTAACCGTGGCAGGTATCTGTGTATCTTCCATAACATAGATATATGCCTTTTCAGTTCCGCTTGCTCCTATTGCATCCAAAGCATCCTGTACAGTCTTAAAAGGCTTTGTAATATATCCTGTAGATGTACCGTTTTGATTTCCATAGGTAGGATCTACATAATATACGGAAACTCTCATGGAAACCTCAAATGTTGCAGTCTTTTGCTCTCCGGGAGCAAGATCAAAATAAGCTGAAAATGCTGCTGCAGAGTCAAATCCCTGTATCAAAGAATCTCTTGATTTTGCAAAAGCAAATCCCGTATGATAAACCGCAGTATTTGAAGCATCCCATGGTGTCATAGGCCATTGCCCTGCCCAGACTCTTCCGTCTCCCTCCTTTACCTTTACATCAAAATCCGAAAGTTGATATTTATTACCATTGTTTGCCATCATATGAAGATGAGTTCCACCCTGTGTAACAAGAATCGGAGCCTGATCATGATTATACAAAAATGTATCCGACTCATTTCCGATCATAAATTTAACAGGGTCACTTGTAGGATTTAATACGGTATATCTTACCAATAAGTTTTTATCATTATCATCAGGTTTTATCTCCTGACGCACTTCTATCTTAGTTCCGACAGGTTTTCCCGGCACCTGTAACTCTGTTATTCCACCATTATATGTTGCCGGAAATAATTTTACAGGAAACACATTAGGATCGGTTGATTTATATTTACCTCCACCTATAGGAGCGAAATAGTCATTTCCCTGTAACAAAGCATCATCCGGTGTAATTCCGTCAGTCCTATATGTTACATATGGTGTTAAATATGTAAGAGCCGAGTCGCTTTCATTTGCTCTCGGTTCTCCAAAACCATAGTATGTAGGCCAATAATCTTTTCCATAAGCGGTACGAACAGAAGTATCATAGCCTTTTTGTGCACCGCTTCTGGCAGCAACACTGTCATCAATAACCGCGGCAATATTAAATGAGTTTGTATTTCCTATATTGGGAGAGAACATTGATGCACCCTGTGTATATAAATCCGCAGGATCATAGTTTGTAAGCTGACCGCTAAGTCCTGTACCCATTTTTTGAAAGGTAAAACCTGTAGATTCTGAAGAACCATAGGTAACTCCTGTACTGCTGCTGCTATTTGACATATACGGATATCTGTCCGTATCGTTTAATGATGTATTAGGAATAAGTGTACTTGCATTCACACTTAATTCACCCAAAGGTGTTCCGCTTGCTATCATTAAAAAGGATAACAGACCTGCCAAAAGTCTTTTACCCTTATTACCATTCTTTTTCATATATCACCTCTATTTGTTTTTTCATACAAAATAAAATCACTATCCAGTTCATTCCTCCGTTAAAATATAAAGAATAAAAATCTTATTTATTGCACTTGAAATAAGAGTTTTATTGCACTTGAAATAAGAGTTTCATACCTAGCCCAAGTAATCCACCCCCGATTTTAAATTCTCTATCTTACTTTTGTCTGCCATCTTGTATATGCAAACTATCCAATAAATAAAAACTCTTGCACTAAAGAGTTGGCTGTTTACATGAACCTAGCCCTTTTCCATATAAACAGAGCTTCCATTTTCTTTCTTCTTGCGTTATAGAAAATGAAAAATAATTGATTTCCCCTGCACCTCCTTATGACAAAATTTGATTTTTTAAAATCCATACTATTCTACTATATTTTACTTTGTTTTTAAACTGTCTAATGAGACATAAAAAAATATTTTCTTAAGATTATATTAATTTAATCGTCATTATATTTTTTATTTGTCAGTAAACAACAAAAAATCATATGAATGACTATTTGATTCATATGATTTTTTATAATGTATTTCGCTCAATAAAAATATTCGACTTAGTCTGTAAACCTCAACAGATATCCATCCGGATCCTGTATAAGGAATTCATTTTGACATATATCTTCCCCATTGCATTTATAGATATTTTTCTTTAATTCTCTAAAAGGCTTTATACCAAGTTTTATTATTCTACTATACAGGCTTTCAACATCTTCAATATTCATTTCAAAATTTACTCCTCTGCCATATGGAAAAACAAGTTCACCGGTGTTCCATGCACCGTTTTCCTGTTCAAGCATAAGCTGATTTCCTTCCTTAGAAATAAATATAAATAAGTCTTCCACTCTTTCATACTCCAATTTAAATTCTAAAATTTCCAAATAGAATTTCTTACTTATTTCTATATCGGACACTGTTAATTCAGGTATCAGTGAATTAAATTTCATTCTATCTCCTTATTTTAATTCCAAGTCTTTGGCATTATACCAATAAAAACCGTTTTCATTACAGTAATTTTCAATTTCCTTTATTAAACTACTGTTTGCACCGTATTCTATAAGATATACTTCCGGTATATACTTTTTTACATTTGACAAATATTCCTTAAAATACTCTCTGTCACTCTCATCCTTTTCCTTATATGTTTTATTTTCAAAATCTATATCTGTAAAAACACATTCCTGATTTACACCGTCAAATAATTCTGTTGCAGTTTTATTCTCAATGCACTTGCTTACAAATGTATCTCCTCCATTGATTATAATATCAATCTTATATTTTTTTGTCATATTTAAGCTTCTTAATCCCTGCAATATGGAAGAAAGTCCGTTAAATATCTCTTCATTCGGATAATAATAGTATACATCACAATTATCTATAAAAAACCCATCAAAACCCTTATCCACAATATCTCTTCCAAGTTTATCCACGATTAACTTTTGCCAGGGAACATCCGATACATCCATCCAATATTCATCTTCCCAATTTTCATATAGACCAAGAGTCTTTTCTTTAAACTCATTAAAATACGGACGATAGTTTTCAAGTGAGCCTATATTAAGATAGGCATATATTTTTTCATTTGTTTTATGAAGAGATTCCACACCGCCTATATCAATTGATGAAGGTTCTACAACCACCACATTATAGCCTTTTATTTTATCAATATTATCAGCACCGATAAATACACCATAATCTTTTTTCATTTGTTTTACTTTACCAAATCTATATATTAAAAAACATATACTTAAAATACATATACATATAAGAACTGTATTAATTACAATCTTTTTCATAATCAAATATCTCCTTATACTTTAAAAAATGTGTAAAAGCTGTTATTTATACTTTTATAATAATATCTTAACAGGCTGCTGTCAAATATTCTACAATATATAAAATCAAATATATTCTATAAAAAGCAAAATATATTTGACATAAAGTAAAAAAAGATATATATTATAGGTGTAATATATATTTGACAATATGTCGGGAAGGAGTTTTATGAGTTCATATCAAATAGGTTTATTATTTGGATTTACAATTGGTCTTATTGTTACTTTAATTTTTGCTATAAAGCAAAAGAAAAGGACGGAATATGACGAAAGACAGATGAGTATTCGTGGGAGAGGATATTGCTACGCTTTTATCACCATGATGGTATTAGGATTTACATATGCTTTTATACAAGAGGATGTACTATTACCTGTATCACCCGGACTTGTTATAATTATAATTCTTTTTTTATCAGGCACTGTACTCAATGCATATCTTATCTTTCATGATGCTTATTGGGGGTATAAATACACCAATTTTGTAAAATACATATTTATTTTTGTCACAATATTTTTATTTAATCTTTTTATGACAGCAAAATCAGTAGTTGAACACAAAATATTTCAAAATGGAATACTTGGGCTTAGCGAGGGCTTATATCCTGTATTGACCGTCTTCTTTTTACTTTTGATATTGAATATATTGCTTAAAATGTTTCTTGATAAGCATAGAAAAGATGACTGAATGAGGTATGAAAATGAAAAATCTAAGATTAAAATCCGCCAGAGCGGCTAAGGATCTCTCGCAGCAGCAGCTTGCAGATATGGTAGGCGTAAGTCGCCAGACTATAAATGCAATTGAAAAAGGTGATTATAATCCCACCATTCGACTCTGCCTATCCATTTGCTATGCACTTGATAAAAGTCTGGATGAACTTTTTTGGGAGGAAAATACTGAAAAATCACCTGATACGATGTAATTTCCTTGTTTTAAGTATATAAATATTTATGCCTTGTTATAAGAATATACAGATCTTATAACAAGGCAATTCTCTTTATTATTTCTAAGGCTATATACATATTTATTCAATATAGCGACTATATATTCCTTAAATCCAAATACATAGTATCGGCATCCATATATCTTTCATTTACCTTGATGCATGCAGGTGTTTTTCCTGTCTTTACAAAGCCGAATTTTTTATACAGACCTATAGCTCGTGTATTCTCACTCATTACTTCAAGATTTATTATTTCTAACCCACACTCCTTTGCAAAGCTGATACATTTTTCTAAAAGCATACTGCCTATGCCTTTTCTCCATTCCGATTTCACTACAGTTATTCCAAAGTCAGCTCTATGGCTCATTTTATTTGGCAGATTTCTGATATCGCTGCATCCGACTATTTCCCCGTCTTTCCATGCAAGATACATTACTGATTTTGGATTTTCAACAATACCACGAATAAATGCTTCTTCCTCTTCCAAGCTGACGCCTATACCTTCTTTTCCAAAACTCAAATATTCTGTTTGCGAGCCTACTATCCCCGTATATTCGATAAGCTTTTTAGCATCTTCTATTCTTGCTTCCTTTATAATTATATCCATATTCTACCTCTCATATTATACCTATTTATAAAATATTTTATCACATAGATTGTCTTTGGATTCTACAAATTCTTATCATGCATCAGTTTATGTTCATCGCTATTTATATAATCATCATGTTTATGATAATGATTTTTTTCCGAAACAAAATGTTTATGTTTATGCTCATGCTTAATAATATGTTTATGAGTGGAACCGTTATGTGTATGAACAATTGTATGTATATGATAATGTATATGATTTTTTAGCATTGTATCATATATAACAATCGTACTTCCTATTATCATAAAAATAAGACCTGTAAAATATACTGCCGTCAGCCTCTCTCCATTTACAATAAAAGCCAAAAAGGTACCTATAAATGGAGCTACCGCATAATATGCACCGGTTTTTGCGGCTCCCAAATCTCTTTGTGCCCTTATATACATAAAGATACTAAGACCATAGGCTACAAATCCAAGCAACATAGCAAATATTATATATTTGATTTCAGGGATACTTTCGCCTATAAAAATTGCAATTAAAAATGAACCTGTACCCGAAAAAATCCCCTTTAAAAATACAATCTCATATGTACTTTTATCTGCAAGCTTTCTTGTACAATTATTTTCAAGCCCCCAGCAGCAGGTTGCCGATATAACAAATAATGAGCCGATAGAAAACTTAAAGCTTCCCGTACCCTCAAATGAAAGAACTATACTTGATATCGTAATAAAAACTATGGCACACCAAAGCCTTAGTGTTACACTTTCCTTGAATACCAAAAGTGCTATGATTGCTGTAGCCACAATCTCAAAATTTCCAAGTAATGAAGCATTGGAAGCTGAACCTGTGTTTATCCCTATCATTAAAAAAATCGGTGCTAAAATGTCCAAAACTATCATACCTACCGTATATAAAAGATTTTCCTTTGTAAGCCTTTCAAATTTATCCTCCGATTTGGCATGTAATAAATACATTATTCCTACACCGATTCCCGCTCCAAGATACAAAAAAGATGCCATAAAAGTAGGAGCTATCTTATCAAGCAGTAGCTTGGAAAATGGTGTATTGATTGCATAAAAAGTTGCCGCAAGTAATGCAAGAATTACTGATAAAATTTTATTATTCTTATTCATACTCAAAAAACTCCTTGTGTATAAATTTATTCCATATACCCCTAATAATCAATTTCTTCTTTATTTTCTTTTCTTACCGCCTCCAGTCTTTCAAATGCCTCTATTTTTCTTCTATTATTGCTATTTTTATCCGATAAAGGAGCTTTGATAATAAATGGAATACTTCTCTCTCTCAATGCAGTTTTTGTAAATGTCTCATAGAATGTCTGTTTAGTCTGTCCCATTTCATCCAGCATTTTCCCTAATTCTTCATAAATTGAATCCTCTAATCTAATACTTATAGTCTTCATATCTATCTTCCCTTCTCGTTTTGACTTAATTATCACATAACTTGAATCAAATAGCAATCTATATGATTCAAATTATGTTCTCTTAAGTTTTAATTTTCTCAACTACATACATATACTGTCTAATTACCTTTTGAAAGTTTTTCTCCTCTTTTGGTACAATAAAAGTAGTGAAAATAAAACTATTAAAACTCTTTTAGGATACCGTAAAGCTTTTTATATAACATAGATAATTAATTTTACAAACTTTTTTAATAGTAAAAATCCACTTTTAATATTAAATAAAACAACTTATAATAATTCTAGAACAGGAGGGACTCATATGAATAATACTATTATGTATAAAGGATATATCGGAAGCGTTGAATTTTCTGAAGAAGACTGTATTTTCTTTGGAAAAGTTCCGGGTATAAGATCATTGATCTCTTATGAGGGTGAAAATGCCAAAGAACTGTTAGATGATTTTCATGGTGCTGTTGATGATTATTTGGATATTTGTATATGCAACAAGTAATAAGATATCTATAAACAAATATATTGAAGAAACTTTAAATAATTCTCCTGCCGCCAAAATCAGTATATAAAATACCCCCACATCGAATTTTTTATCCGATGTGGAGGATGCTCTGTTATCAAAGCAGTATACATTCTTTAAAAAAGATCAAATTATTTATTTTAATACATATTGTCTTTATATATTAAATAGCTTACAAAAGCTTTCCTTCCATTTCTTTATAGATCCCTCTATAGCCTTACAGTATTCCAAATATCCCATATTCTTGCTACAATGGATATGCATAGGCATTTTATATATTTTAGGATGTTTATTTCCATAGAATTTTTCATATGAATTTATCTCATTATAATTCCATGTCTCAGACTCAGTATCTGGATAAATTATACCACATTTATTGCCACCTGATATCAATAAATACGAAAGTAGTTGATGAATATCGTCATTTTTATCCCAATCCCAAAACTTATACTTGGCGTCAAATATATTTCTTCTTTTATGTTCATCTTCTATCTCAATAAAATCAGGATACCAATATTTTTTCTCTGACCATTCTAATGTTCCTACAGAGCTGTCAGTCAACAAATGCTTGTAATTATATTCTTTCAAGAGCTTTTCTGCAACAAATTCCTCCCAAAGCCACGATATGTCAATCAACAGACTAAATGACAGTTCTTTAGAATTGTCAAATATATTTTGCCCTGATTCGTTCAATATCATAAGTGCAAGTTTTCTCGCTTCTTCATATGATGTATGCATCTGATGAGTAATTTCTCTTCTGCAATTTATAGTATCTGCATAGTTGATATTCATTCTATATGATGGAGTGGCATTTTCTATCACATTCATTATCTCATTCAACATTCGTTCATTGTTTAAACACGCTTCCCACACTTCAAAATAATTACATATAATATAATCCAGCACCTGACGCATTAGGCATAATATTTCATTGTCATATGTATACTCTCTTATTTTATAAGCTGTTTTGCCCATGAAAGGTGTATTAAGCTTTATATGCCTGTCAATATCTATTGAACCCTTAAAATTGTAGTCATTGTACTTACTTCTATTGTATTCTTTATACAGTCCGCTGCCGTACGCTTCCACGATTTTACTCAAAAAAAGAATTATCAAAATAATGATATAATTACTTTCTTTCTCACTGTTGACATCAATATTAAAAATATTCACACCATAAATACTGCTCAATAGGTAAAGAAGGAAATATTGCTTTTCACCGGTATCAAATCTAGAAGTGATTTCTATTCTCATACTGTTTTCATTTTGTGCCGGCGTAGATATGACTCCAACCCAGTTATAAGTGTGTATCTTGCTGTTTCTTATTTCTATAGCCGTATCGTTTTCAAAGTTCTCTCTTTTCGGTACAATAACAGCATTATGCTCTTTTATAAGCTTGCTTACAGAACCGACAGATTCTATATAACTTTTGCACACTTCATATATATGACCATCTTCTATTTTATTTTTGATATCAGAAACAAAAGAGTAGTATTTATTTGGTTGTTGATTATCTGTAAGAGTAATTACTCTTTTATCTCCCATAGACTACTCCTGATCATCCTGAATACCGATAAAATCTTTTCTAATAACCTTAACCTCATCTTCTTTGCCTCTGCCCTTTACATACTCATTTAGAATCTGTGAAATATGATTATCCCAAACTTTTTCTATAGCTGCTTGGTAGTCCTTACTCCCATCATAGTACAGCTTAATTTTTGCAAAGTATGAAGGTCCAAGATGATAATGCCTGCTAAGCTTTAATTTATCAACAATAGCATCATTAAGATCGTCTATTTTAGTTTTATATTTTTCATAATTTTGCTCAAGTAAGGTTTCTATCCCCATAGACTTTAATATATCATCCATCACTTTATCAGGTTTTACCTCATACCATGCAAAACGTCTTCTCAACGCAAAATCAAACACCTCGACACTTCTGTCTATATCATTCATAGTACCGATAATGTAGACATTTGAAGGTATAAAAAATTTATCATTATCCTTATTTATAAAAAATGTTTCATCAGTTGCCAATGTAGAGTATTGTGTTGAAATCGCACCTTTTATTCCTCTGTAATCCGGATCAAGGCAGTACATAATCTCTCCTAATACCTTTGAAATTTCCGCACGATTTATTTCATCAATAATAAAGAGGAAGCTTGGAAGTTTACTTAAGTCAAACACTGTACTATCCTTACTCGTAAATACTTTTTTGAGTTCTTCTCCAAGTTCAAATTCTTTTATTTCTTCTTTCCAAAAATATTTAATTGAATCATCTTCTCCGACTAGAAACCCATCTATAATCTCAGAAAACTCATCTACATTATCAACCTGAACTCCTGCTGCAAGTATTCTTTCTATC
>ERZ773056.390-NODE-390-length-23321-cov-3.562667_pt1 | contig 23321 bp, 20 predicted proteins | sample MGYA00580857_ERZ773056 | MGnify/ENA primary metagenome ERZ773056 (study PRJEB29015, sample SAMEA2737996) | human oral metagenome | biome: human oral; feature: human-associated habitat; material: dental | place: China | collected 2114 ... | reverse complement strand
GAAAGACAGAAAAGCCGTTATACTGGCAAACCATGGAATACTTGCAGGTGCAAATGATCTGCTTAACGCATTCAATATAATAGAAGAAGTTGAGTACTGTGCAGAGGTTTATACTAAAGCAAAGGCAATCGGAGAGCCTGTAATACTGCCTCATGAAGAGATGACTTTGATGGCGGAAAAATTTAAAACATATGGTCAGAGGGTAAGTGTTAAAGAAAAATAGGAGGGAGATTTTATGTCAGCATTACTCACAATGAAAAATATAAAAAAATCTTTCTCCGGTGTCGTAGCACTGAAAAATGCCGAACTTGAACTTAATAAGAGTGAGGTGGTGGCACTGATGGGCGAAAACGGTGCCGGAAAGTCCACTCTTATGAAGATTTTAACAGGTATATATTCTAAGGATGAGGGTACTGTAACCTTTGAAGGAAAAGAGGTTGAGTATAAATCGGTATCGGAATCCGAGGAGGCAGGCATTGCAATTGTTCATCAGGAGCTTAATATGATGAATGATTTGACAGTGGCACAGAATCTTTTCATCGGAAAAGAAAGAAAAAAAGGCTTCTTGATTGATGATGCTAAGATGGTAGAAGATGCCAAAGAATTATTTGAGAGATTAAATGTAGATATAAATCCTAATGTAAAGATAGGAAACCTTACTGTAGGAAAGCAGCAGATGGTCGAGATTGCAAAGGCTATTTCAACAAATGCGAAAGTCATAGTATTTGACGAGCCTACAGCAGCTCTTACAGACTCTGAGATTGAAGAACTTTTCAAGGTTATAAATGATTTAAGAGATAAGGGTACCGGAATAATTTATATTTCACATAGGATGGATGAAATCAATGTTATCTCCGACAAGGTTATTGTCATGAGAGACGGAGAGTATGTCGGCACTTTGGTTACAAAGGAATGTACCAAGGATGATATCATAAAGATGATGGTTGGAAGAACAGTATTTATGGAACCGAAGACCAAATCCGATGTCGGTGCCGATGCGGAAGTTGTTCTTAAATGTGAAAATCTAAACAGGGGCAAGCATGTAAAGGATGTTTCCTTTGAACTTAGAAAGGGTGAAATACTTGGATTCTCAGGACTTATGGGTGCGGGCAGAACGGAGGTTGCAAGACTTATATTCGGTGCGGATCCTATGGATTCAGGTAAGATATTTATTCATGGCAAGGAAGTAAGTATAAAGTCTACAAAGGATGCTGTTAATGCAGGTATCGGATATTTGTCAGAGGACAGAAAAAGATTCGGACTTCTTGTAGATAAATCCGTAGAGGAAAATACTTGTATATCCTCACTTGAAAAGTTCACAAAGGGGCTCTTTATTGACGGTGCAAAGTCAAAAACTGTCAGTGAAAAGTATGTTAAAGAATTGAAGACCAAAACACCTAGTGTTTCACAGATTATAAAGAAACTTTCAGGTGGTAATCAACAGAAGGTGGTTATTGCCAAGTGGCTGGTAAAAGATTCTGAAATACTGATATTTGATGAACCTACAAGAGGTATTGACGTAGGTGCAAAGAGCGAAATATATGATTTAATGGAAAGATTGGTCAAAGAGGGAAAATCAATAATAATGATTTCTTCAGAATTGCCGGAAGTACTTAGAATGAGTGACAGAGTCGTAGTAATGTGTGAGGGCAGAATAACAGGATGTCTTGACATATCTGAGGCTAGTCAGGAGGGAATTATGACATGTGCGACTAATAGACAGGGGGGAAAATGAACCTAAAAAAGCTTTTTTCAAATCAGCAGGCAGTAGTTATAGCTGCACTGGTAGTAATATGTATAGTGTTTTCACTGTTAACGGATAAGTTTTTACAGGCTACAACATTTACTAATATTTCAAAATCAGCATATTATGTAGCTTTTATGGCGATAGGAGTAACTTTCGTTATTTCCACAGGCGGTATCGACCTGTCAATAGGTACGGTTGCAATATGTGCCGCACTTATAGGCGGAACCTTTATGGAAAAAGGAACCCCGATGTTTATTGTTATATTGATAATGCTCCTGGTTGGTGCTATATTTGGACTTATAAACGGTATTTTGGTATCACATTTTGAGTTGCCGGCGTTTATAGCCACACTTGGAACCATGATGGTTTCAAGAGGACTCGGTTCAATCGTATCAAAGACAAAGACTATCTCATTCCCACAGGGGGACAGTGCAGGTGCATGGTTCAGAGAGATATTCATGGTTACAAAGGATGGCGGTATCCTTCCAAAGAATTTCCCGACAGGATTTATTCTTTTAGCAATATGTGCTATTGTAATGGCAGTAGTTCTTAATAAGACAAGACTTGGAAGATATATACTTTCAATAGGCTCAAACAAGGAAGCTACAAGACTTTCAGGTATTGATGTAAAAAAATATGAAACAATGGCTTATGTATTCTCAGGTGTTTTCGCAGCACTTGCAGGACTTGCATATGTAGCGGTATTCTCAACAGCACAGCCGAATACAGGTAACGGATTTGAGCTTGATGCTATTGCGGGAGTAGTTATCGGAGGTACATCACTTTCAGGTGGTGTAGGATCAATAGTCGGAACAATTATCGGTGTATTTATAATGACAGTACTTAAGATCGGTTTCCCATATATCGGAGTACAGTCACATTATCAGCTCTTTATCACAGGAATCATATTAGTATTCGCTGTGTATATGGATATCTTAAATAGAAAAAGAAAGGGATAAGGAGAAAATTATGAAAAAAAGAATGTTAGCAGTTGCAGTGGCAGGTTTGATGGCAATGTCACTTGTTGCATGTGGCGGAGGATCAAGCAGCGGTTCAAGTGAGGCTGAAAAGACAACAGCGGCACAGGCAGACAGCTCAAAGGCGGAGGAGACAAAGGCAGAGGCAAGCGCAGACGGAAAGAAGATTAACGTTATCGCTAAGGGATTCCAGCATCAGTTCTGGAAGGCGGTAGAGAAGGGTGCAATGCAGGCAGGTACAGATTTAGGTGTTGAGGTATCATTCCAGGGACCTGATAATGAGTCTGCAATCGCACAGCAGATCGAGTATTTGGATGCAGCTATTGCACAAAAGCCAACAGCTATTTGTTTTGCAGCACTTGACACACAGGCAAGCTTAGGTTCAATCCAGACAGCAATGGATGCAGGCATCCCGATAATCGGATTTGACTCAGGTGTTCCGGATGCACCGGCAGGAGCTATCAAGGCTAATGCATCTACAAACAACCTTGTAGCAGGACAGTTGGCAGCTAAAGAGACATATGAGCTTATCAAAGATAAGATTGAAGGTGCTTCAGGTACAGTTAGAATCGGTGTTGTTGCTCAGGAGTCAAACTCACAGTCAATCGTTGAGAGAACAAAGGGCTTCGTTGAGGAGATGACAAAGCTTGTTGGAGAAGACAAAGTTTCAGTTGAAGGACATGACAGCTTAAAGAAAGAGAAGGCAGGAGCACCTGTTGTTATCGATGTAGGTATACCTGCAGAAGTTAAGGATGCAGACGGCGCAGCTGTTGCATCAGCTATCTTAGAGAAGTCAGACCTTATCGCAATCTACGGTTCAAACGAGTTTGCAGCAAATGCTATCATCACAGCTAATGAAGGTCTTGATAAGATCGGTGAGGGTAAGGTTGTTGCAGTAGGATTTGACGCAGGTAAGAAGCAGCTTCAGGCAATCAAAGACGGTTTATTCACAGGTAGCGTAACACAGGATCCTGTTCAAATCGGTTATAAGGCAGTTGAGCTTGCAGTAAAGGCAGCAAACGGCGAGAGCGTATCAGATGTTGATACAGGTGCGTTATGGTATACAAAGGACAATATGGAAGATCCTAAGATCGCTCCATGTTTATACGAATAAGAGGCGGTTATGCTAAAAGGTATACCTGAGATAATTTCACCCGAACTTTTGAAATACCTTTGTGAAATGGGCCATTCAGACAGACTTGTCATTGCAGACGGCAATTTCCCCACACATAGTGTGGGGAAGAATGCCCATATCATAAGAATGGACGGTCATGGTGTATGTAAGATATTGGATGCCGTATTAAAGGTTTTTCCACTTGATACATATGATGAACATCCTGTTAAAATCATGGAAAAGGTACCGGGAGATACTGTAGAAACACCTATTTGGGATGAGTTTAAAGAAATAGTATCAAAATATGATGCCAGAAAAGATGTAATAGGCAGTATCGAAAGATTTAAATTTTACGAGGAAGCAAGAAGTACATACTTAATCATTGCTACATCAGAAAAAGCACTCTATGGTAATATAATGTTGCAAAAGGGTGTTGTATAGTATCAGTCAACATAGTAGCGGATAATAGGGGGATTCATTATGGCTAACAGAATTATATTAAATGAAATATCTTATCATGGAAAAGGTGCTATTTTAAGTGTTACAGAGGAAGCAAAGCTTAGAGGTTTCAAAAAGGCTTTTGTTTGTTCCGATCCTGATTTGGTTAAATTCAATGTAACAAAAAAGGTTACCGATTTACTTGATAAAGAGGGACTTGAGTATGAAATTTATTCTGATATAAAGGCAAATCCGACAATTGAAAATGTTCAAAGCGGAGTAGAGGCTTTTAAAAAATCAGGAGCAGACTATATAATTGCTATCGGTGGAGGTTCATCGATGGATACCTCTAAGGCTGTCGGTATAATCATTGCAAACCCTGAGTTTGAAGATGTGAGAAGTCTTGAAGGACTTTCACCGACAAAGAATCCAAGCGTTCCGATATTTGCAGTACCTACTACAGCAGGTACAGCGGCAGAGGTTACAATCAATTATGTTATTACAGATGTAGAGAAGAAAAGAAAATTTGTATGTGTAGATCCACATGATATTCCTGTAGTAGCATTTGTAGATCCTGATATGATGTCAAGTATGCCAAAGGGACTTACAGCATCAACAGGTATGGATGCACTTACACATGCTATCGAAGGATATACTACAAAGGGTGCAAATGTAATTACAGATATGTTTAACTTAAAGGCTATTGAGCTTATAGCTAAGTCACTTCGCGGTGCAGTAGAGAACACAGCTGAGGGAAGAGAAGGTATGGCTGTCGGTCAGTATCTTACAGGAATGGGATTCTCCAACTGTGGACTTGGAATAGTTCACTCAATGGCACATGGACTCGGTGCATTATATGATACACCTCATGGTGTTGCAAATGCTATTATTCTTCCTACAGTTATGGAGTATAATGCGGATGCAGTTGGCGAAAAGCTCAGAGATGTAGCTAAGGCTATGGGAGTGGAAGGCACAGAGAATATGAGCGAAGCGGAGTATAAAAAGGCTGCTGTGGATGCGGTGAAGAAGCTTTCTGAGGATGTAGGCATTCCAAAGGATTTGAAAGATATAGTAAAACCTGAGGATGTAGATTTCTTATCACAGTCAGCTATGGATGATGCTTGCAGACCGGGTAATCCAAGAGATCCTAAATTTGAGGAGATTAAGGAATTATTCCTTAGTTTGATGTAAAATTTTTACCTTTTATAATATTTTAAAGCAAGGGGCGTATACTGACCTGAGGGAGAGTATATGTCCTTTTTTGGTTTTACTTATTATAATGTTATATTTACATTTATATATCTATATAGTACAGTGTACTATAGAAAAGAGATATGTACTTAAATGAAAAATGGAGGCTATATGGAAAACTTTAATAAAAGATGCCCATACTGCGGAAAGATCATGGAAAGGGGAGAAATCCCCAGAGGTAAAGGACGTTCATCTCATGATATTAAGTGGATTCCTGAACGCAAAAAAGGTAAATGGTATGAGAATTTATTATATCCTTTTGCCGATGAATATGAAGATAAGGTAATAGAATTAACCAGTAAGTATTATCCCACAATATGGGATGAGAAGAAGTGCATAGCCTATCTTTGCAGAGAGTGCAAAACAATAATAATCGATATTTAAAAGTAAGAAGCTTTGCAGTATATATTCTATCATAAAAGATATATTAAAGATAAAGTTCATTATACAAGGACTTTTCCCTGTAGAGTAAAAAGGATATTTTAGTAAGGGAGGATTTATGGAAAAAGCAAAAGTAAAATGCCCATACTGCGGAAAGACTATGAGTGAGGGTATAATAGAAGGTGCAAGGTATTCACTTTGGTGGCGGGATACAGACAGTAAAAGAGGTTTTTTAAAATCGCTTTTAAACTTGGATAAAAAGAATGTAAGACTAAGCTATCCTTTTTATGGTAAATATTGTATCGCTTATTTATGCAGGGGTTGTGAAAAGGTAGTAATAGATATTGCGGAAAATAATAGAGATATTAGAAGAGATTATGGCAGTGACATACAAATTGATTGACATTTTGTATGTCACTTTTTCTTTTAAAACTTGGATATAGATTTGCTAAAGAAAGATTCAGTATAGAATCCGTACCGGCATTTTGAAAATACTAAAATAAAAATATCACATAGTACCTTGCATTATAAAGTACTATGTGGTATCATCTTTATAAATCATATGTAGTATTATCATGCAGTATGCTTTTATATATAAAATTATTAAAAAGTAAAGCATGAATCATTTGATGTTTTGTTTAGAATTGGAGTTTAGCTATATTTCCATAAATATAGTCATAAAAATATAATAAAGTAAAAATAATATAGTATTAAATATCAAATTGAAAGGTAGTATAATACATGTACAATTTATTATTTAACAGTTCTGTCAGATAAGCATCATAAATAATATATAGAATGGAGAAATATATGAAGATAGGGAGAATAGTGATAGCTGTAATAGTTGTTGCGGCAGTGGCTTTTACAGTATATAGATTTGTCGGTTCAAAGAAGGTGGAGGTAGTAACAGATACCAGACCGGGTGTTATGACGGTGGAGCCTGAAAGAAGGAATATAGTAATATATACGGAGCAGATAGGAACAATCGCCCCTACTCAAAGCGTATCGGTATTTCCTAAGGTAGGAGGTGAGGCGCTTTCGGTTAATTTTAATGTGGGTGATAATGTAAATGCCGGAGATGTTTTGGCAACAATAAATTCCGATGCACTTACAGCACTGAAAATTCAGATGGATGCGGCAAAGGTCACTATGAATGATACCGCTACAGCACTTTCAAGAACTCAGGCACTGGCAGATACCGGAGCTGTTGCCACACAGGTACTTGAACAGGCAAGATCTGCCGCAACATCCGCAGCATTAAACTACGAGGCTGCCAAGTCACAATATGATTTACAGTCTTCATATACAAGTATTAAAGCGCCTATTTCAGGAGTGGTGGAGACCAAAGGTGTGGAGGTACATGATATGATCGCTCAGAGTACAGCTATAGCGACTATATCAGGCAATAGCGGAATGGAGGTAAAGTTCGGAGCAACGGTGGATGTTCAAAATCATCTAAAAGCAGGTGATCAGATAAAAGTTTTACATAACGGTACCGAATACAATGGCAATATAACCGAAATATCAAATGCACTCTCAAGCTCAACAGGACTTTATGATGTAAAGGCAAGCCTTGAGGGAGAAGCATTACAGAGCGGAATGAAAGTAAAGCTTACACTTTTAAAGAACAAGGCTGATAATGTGTTGACTCTCCCCATCTCGGCAGTGATGTATTCGGGAAATGATGCATATATATATTTATACAGGGAAGGCAAGGCTGTAAAGAAAAATGTAAATGTGGGAATTTATGACAGTGATTATATAGAGATAAAGGATGGAATTAACACTTCCGATAAAGTAATATCCACATGGAGCAATGAACTCTATGACGGAGCGGAGGTACTGCTCTCTCAAAATGAGGGGGTAGAAAGCAGTGCAGATGAGACTGTAGGCAATGCAGAAACAGAAAGTGCAGGAAATAAGTAGGAGGATTTATGATTGGATTAACAAGGTTTTCATTAAAAAGACCGGTAACTCTTATTCTTGCAGTAATAACGGTTTTGTTTTTCGGATTGCGCTCTGTTATGAATGCACCGATGGAGCTTAATCCGGAGATGAGTTTGCCGATGATGGTTGTATCCACTATATATCCGGGAGCATCTCCGGCAGATATAGATGAACTTGTATCAAAGAAAATAGAGTCCGAGGTTTCAACACTGACGGGAATAAAAACCGTAAGTGTAAATTCCATGGAAAATGCCTCTACCATGCTTTTACAATATGAGTTCGGAACAAATATGGATAAGGCGTACATTAACCTCAAAAAGGCATTGGATTCTGTAAAATCAAGCCTGCCAAAGGATGCCGAGGAGCCGAATATTATAGAGATAGATATGAATGCTCAAAGTGATATACAGCTAAGCATTGCCGGAGGTACGGACGGCAATTTGCAGGACTATGTGAACACAAATATTGTTCCTGAATTTAAGAAAATGTCTTCGGTTGGAAGTGTTTCCATATCAGGAGGGCAGTCAAGTTATATAAGAATTGAGTTGATACCTGAAAAGCTTGCGCAGTATAATTTAGCTATGTCGGATATCGGAAATATAATAAGCAGTGCGGATTTTTCCACACCTGTAGGCAAGGTTGACTATGGAAGGCAATCACTAAGTGTAAGTATAGGTGCCGACTATAAGGATATCAACAGATTAAAAAATATTGTAATACCGCTAAAAACAGGAGATGTAATACATTTATCGGATGTGGCAAATGTATATGATGCTTTGGAGGAGAAAAACTCGTTGAGCCGTTATAATGGTGAAGAGGTGGTTTCAGTGGCTATTACAAAGCAGCAGTCATCCACTTCGGTTGAAGTATCAAAGCAGGTTAACAAGGTCATAGAGGAACTGAAGGCAAATAACAAGGATTTGACCATTACTACGATATTTGACAGCTCAAAATATATCAAGGAATCAATCAGTGATGTATTTAAGACACTTATAATGGCGGTAATACTCTCAATGATAGTTCTGTTTATATTTTTTGGAGATATCAAGGCTTCGCTGATAGTCGGAAGTTCAATACCGATATCCGTTATGGTAGCTCTTACACTTATGCGTGCGGCAGGCTTTTCACTAAATCTTATATCCATGGGCTCATTGGTACTTGGAATCGGTATGATTGTGGATGCGTCCATAGTCGTACTTGAAAGCTGCTTCAGATCAAAAAGTGATAAAAACTTTTTTGATGCCGCCGTGGAAGGTACAGGTATTGTGATAAATTCAATAACAGGTTCTATAATAACCACCTGTGTAGTATTCCTTCCTCTTGCAATGCTTAAAGGTCTTTCAGGACAGCTCTTTTCACAGCTTGGCTACACCATAGTATTTTGTATGGTTTCATCATTATTCTCCGCAATAATGATAGTTCCGCTTCTATATCTCTTTTTTCATCCTGTGGAAAAGACTGATATATTGGCAAACAGAGTGCTTTTAAAAGTACAGGATGGCTATAGAAATACGGTAAAAAAGATAATACCGAAAAAAATCACTGTAGTCGGAATATCGGTAATACTTCTTGTAATATCCTTTATACTTGCCGGAAATGTCGGAATGGTGCTGATGCCCGAATCGGATGACGGTCAGATAGCAATAAGTGTTTCCGTAGCTCCGGGACTTAATATCGAGGATGTGGACAGAATTGCAAAGCAGATAGAAGATTTTGTGGCGGCGGATCCGGATGTGGAAAATTATCAGATGACCTTTGGAAATTCTGAAATGTTTTCAGAAAAAACCGGTATTTCAATAACTGCATATTTGAAAAAGAAACGCAGCAGAAAAACCAAAAATGTAATACAGGAGTGGCAGCCTGTGCTGACCAAAATCCCTGATACTTCAATATCCGTAAAGAATCAGTCTAACAGTTCAAGCGGAGTATCAAACCGTGCTGTGGAAATCAATCTTCAAAGTACCGATTATAATCTGGTAAGAAAGACCGCAAATGAAATAGCAGATAAAATGCACTCATTAAATTATTTATTAAATGTACATTCAAGTGCGGAAAATGCGGCACCGATTGTTAAGATAAATGTTGATCCTGTACAGGCTGAGGCTATAGGAATGACTCCGGGAAGTGTTGCGGGTATAGTATATCAAAATCTTACGGATACGGAGGTAATGAAATATTCCTCAGGAGATTCTACGATTACCGTAAAAATGAATTATCCCGATGAAAGCTATGACACCATTAATGAAATAGAAAATATTTTGATAACAGGTGTTACAGGAACTAAAACTCCGCTTTCAGATCTTGCCACAGTGTCATTTGAAGACAGTGCGGTTACGATTACAAGATCGGATAAAAAATATCAGGTTTCCATCACAGCGGATAAGGTGGCAGGATATAAGGGAGATGCCAATAGTGAGGCTGATGCCTTTGTGGACAGTGTGGGGCTTCCAAACGGAGTGGAAAGAGCTACCAATGCATATAATGATATGATGAGTGATGAGATGACCTCATTACTTAATGCATTACTTACAGCAATATTTTTAATATTTATTGTAATGGCAATGCAGTTTGAATCACCTAGATTTTCACTGATGGTAATGTTTACCATACCGTTTTCATTGATAGGAGCATTCGGACTCCTTTGGATATTTGATGTACCGATAAGCATGATGTCAATGATAGGTTTTTTGATGATGGTGGGTACCGTTGTAAATAACGGTATTTTATATGTGGATACGGTAAATCAGTATAAGGTGGAGATGCATCTTGATGATGCCCTTGTGGAGGCAGGAGCGACAAGAATAAGACCTATACTTTTGACCACCCTTACAACAATTATATCTATGCTTCCGATGGCTCTCGGATATGGAACGGATATGCTACAGGGACTTGCACTTGTAAATGTAGGAGGTTTGATAGCTTCAACTCTTCTTGCACTGCTGCTTTTGCCCACTCTTTATAAAATGCTTGATAAGGCAGGTAAAAAGCTTACAGGAAATCATTTAGAAGCGGGACTCGATATTGATTGAAAGATAAATGCAATTAAATAATTAAAGTCAGTATGTTGACCGGGGAGGCTTACCTTAACCGTATGGAAAGCTTGAGCAAATAAAAATATAAAAGTAAGATTTGAATAATAAAAGTATTGTAAAATTAAATATAGAGATGTATTTAACATTTATTATATTATGAAAGAGGTGAATATGAATAAAAAAGGCAGAAAAATAATAGCCCTTGCACTTTCAGGCAGTATGCTTATGACTACAACCGTATTTGCAAGGACTCCAAGATTTAACAGAAGTAATGAGGAATGGGCGACGCTGGAGGACAATAATTTAGACTTTGATGAGATAGAAAATCTGATAGCCGAATACAATGCTACAGTCAGATCAAATGAAGTGGCTTTGGCAAAGTTTAAAAGAGATTATGGAAGGACTAATACAGATGTTTCAAATCATTACAGAGAAAATGCCGAAGAGATTTTAAATAATCTGGATGATCCCGATCCGAGCGATCCTACATATGTTGCAAGATTATCAAGTGTTGCAACAGCCAGAGCTACGGCGCAAAGTCTTTTATCAACTGCAGATTCCACTTTGGAAGATGCCGATATAATAAGACTTGGGTATGAGCAGGCGGAAAAGACCTTGGCACAGACCGCTATGACAAATATGATTTCGTATAAATCAGGGCTTATAGCTATAGAGGTGGCAAAGGGAAATGCAGAACTTGCAAAGACTGAACTTGATGTTGCAAATGCAAAACTTGGAGCGGGAACAGGTACCAATATAGAAGTACTTACGGCTAAAGAAAAATTATTGAATGCGGAAAATGCGATAAATAAGGCGGTATCTGACAATAGCACAGTATTAAAAAAATTACAGGTAATGACCGGATGGGGATATAATGACTCTCCAAATGTCGGAGAGATCAAAGCTCCCGATATAAACAGGGTATTTAACCCTTCAGAGGATTTGGCAAAGGCATTGGAGAATAATTATACTTTAAGAATCAATGAGAAAAAGCTTGCAAATGCAAGTACTGATTCGGACAGACAAAGCCTTAAGCTTACTATTGAAGACAATAAAAAAAATATAGGAAGTGCATTGGCGGTGGCAGCTCAGAATATCGCTTCTGCAAAGGAAGGCTATAATTATGCAGATACGTTTGCAAAGCTTGAGGAATCAAACCTCAATATAGCAAATCAGAAATATTCAGTTGGAATGATTAGTAAAAGTGATTTGGATATGCAGAGAGTAAAAACCGAGAATGCAAAAAGAACACCGGAGCAGAGCAGATATGCACTGAATCAGGCAATAGTAAACTATGACTGGATAGTAAAGGGATTGGCGGCATTATAAGGAGGTGATTTCTTGATAAAAAAAAGAATAACGGCACTGGCATTGATTTTGTCAATGATTCAGCCCGTAAATATATTTGCTTATTCAACAAACCCGGCAAATCCTTCAGAGCAGGGTAAAACAGTGGCGGAGCTTAACGGTTACAGTGAAGAAGCATGGTCAAAGCTTATGGACAATACCTTGGAGTATGCGGAGATAGATGACCTTGTAAAAAATTTCAATGTAAATATTTCATCATCTTGGGATAAATTTAATGAGAATGTAAACAGCTTAAATACTGCCATTGATACCCTTAAAGCTTCAAGAAGAGATATGGAAAGCAGTGAGACGGCGGCAATCAATGACGGAGAAATTGAAAATGCAATGTTATATAAGGCACAGGCTAAGGGACTTGGATTAAGTATTCAGGCAATGAGTATTTCAAGGGATAAGCTTTCAAGACAGGTAAGTTCAACAAATGCACCTATAAGAAATGCACAGTCACAGGTGGCAGCGGGTGTAAGAGCACTTATGATAGGATATAAGAATATAGAGGCACAGGAGCAGATACTTGATTTGATGGTAAAGATGTATGAGGAAATACTCTCTGCCACAACTCAGAGTAAAAATCTCGGACTTTCAACATCTACAGATATAACCAAGGCTATGAGTGAGCTTACAAATGCAAAGGCAAATCTAATCAGCCTCAGGGCAAATAAGGATAAGATTTATCGAAGTCTTATAAGTATGTGCGGCTGGAATCCCGATACGACAGTAAATATAGGCAGTATACCGGAACTAAGTGATGTAGAAATAAATGCACTGAACCCTGCTGTGGATATAAATACCGCCATAGGAAATAATGCGGCACTAATTGAAAAAAGACATAATACTTCTTCAAAATCCACTACATTTGTAGACGCCAAATTGTATCAGTCAGGCAAGGATGAAGATATGCTTCGTGCAAATATAAATCAAATATACGAAAAGATACTTGCGGATAAAAAAGCTATGGATGCCGCCGTGGTAGGTAATCAGGCAGCGGGGGCAAATGAAAATGCACTCGATATACAAAAAAAGCATGGAATGATTACCAATGCACAGTACCTTGGAGGCAAACTTGGCATATTGCAAAAAAGAGCGGAACTTGAAAGTGCAAAGCTTGAACTTAGAACGGACTATAATACATATATTCAGGCATTGGAAGGCAATGTGAGTATAGAATAAAGTTTATATTGCAGAATAATATTTTACTATAAATAAACTTGACTTATTATTTTATAAATCTATAATATCAATTAAGTTAAACTTAATTTTTGTTTTAACTTTATTTGATATAATCAGCTAAATTAATAATATAACAATTCAGTTTATGATTTGTTATGGAAATCAAAAGGAGGATATAAGAATGGGATTTTTAGATCAATTGGGTGATGCGGCAAAAAATATCGGAGCGGCTGCAGGTGACCTTGTAAAGCAGGTAGGTGAAAAGACCAGTGATGCTATAGAAATAAGCAAACTCAATTCAAAGATTTCGGCAGAGAAGGTTGAGATAGAAAAAGAAAAGAAGAAAATCAGTGAAGCTCTTTTTGATAAATTTGCAAAGGGAGAAGAAGTTCCTGAGGAGATAAGAGAATTTTGTGAGAATATAAAATTACATTTCTTAAATATAGACAGCCTTAAGGAAGAAATCGAAAAAGTAAAAACCACTGTAAGCAACAAGGCTGAGGAGGTAAAGGAAGCCGCTGAAGTTAAGGTTGAAGAGGCAAAGGAAGCAGCCGAAGATGTAAAAGAAGCTGTAGCTGACAAGACTGAAGAGCTAAAGGATAAGGCTGAGGATGTTAAGGATCAGGTTGTCGATACCGCTAAAGATGTTAAGGACGATCTTAAGGACAAGGTGGAAGATACAAAGGACAAGGCTGAAGAAGTAAAGGATCAGGTAGTTGATACCGCTAATGAAGTAAAGGAAGATATCAAGGAAGGTATCGACAATATTCAGAATTAAAACATTGATATTTATATAGAAATTGATTAAAATAAGAGAGTAAAGCCTCTATGGCTTTGCTCTTTTTACATAAGAGGAAAAAATATGTTTTAGCTCAGAAAAATATATTTTGGAGGTAGTAGTGAAAAAAAGAATTTTAGCAATAATGGCATGTGCAATATTGGCATTGTCGGCTTGTACAAAGGCAAATGTGAATGAAAGCAGTGTGACCGGCAGTGAGAGCAGTGCGGCAGAAAGTAAGACCGAGGCAAGCAAAGCAGATACAAATGGGGAGAAGTCTGTGACTATAAAGCTTGGCGGAATGAAAGGTCCTACAAGTATGGGCTTTGTCAAGATTATAGATGATGCATCAAAGGGAAACCTTGAATATAATGTGGAATTTGATATGGAAACCTCACCTGATGTAATGGCACCCAAGCTTTTGAGCGGGGAAGTGGATATTGCCGGATTACCTGCAAATATGGGTTCCGTACTTTTTAATAATTCCGACGGTAAGGTGGTTATGCTTGATATAAGCACGCTTGGTGTACTATATGTACTTGAAAAGGGAGAGCAAAGTGTAAAGAGTGTTGAGGATTTGAAGGGGAAGACAATTGTTGCACATGGTCAGGGTGCTACACCTGAATATATTCTCAGCTATGTTTTGGCGGAACATAGTATAGATATAAATACAGATGTGACTATGGACTGGAAGGCATCACCGGATGAGAGTCTGGCTGCAATTGAAAATATGGACAATGCAATTGTATTACTGCCACAGCCGTTCGTAACCGTAGCACAAACAAAAATTGAAGGATTAAATACAGTGCTTGATCTTACAAAGGAATGGGATGCTATAGGAAAGGGCGGAAAGCTCGTTACTACAGGTCTCTTTGTAAGAAAGGACTTCCTTGAGTCAAACAAGGAGCTGGTGGATAAATTCTTATCAGATTATACCGAATCAGTGAAATGGATCAATGAAAATGTGGAAGAAGCATCAAAGCTTGTGGAGGCAAATGATATTATAAAGGCACCTATTGCGGCTAAGGCTATACCATATTGCAATCTTGTATCCATTACAGGTGATGAGATGAAAGCCGCTACGGAAGATTATTTAAAGGTATTATTTGATCTGAATCCTAAGTCTGTGGGTGAAGCCCTACCGGGAGAAGAGTTTTATTATCTTGGTAAATAGTCTATGAGTAAAAATAAGATACATAAAATGACAGCAGTGCTTTTTGCACTGCTGTTTTGGCAGATAGCGGCAATGATGTTAAACAGATCCTTTCTCCTGTCATCACCTGTAGATGTGATAAAAGCATCTGTGGAGCTTGGAATAAGTCCGGTGTTTTGGCAGGGAATGGGTAAAAGTATAATTAAAATAATCCTGGGATTTTTATCCGGTGCAGGTATCGGAATTTTATTTGCAGGATTATCATACCGATTTAAAATATTTGAAATATATATAGCACCTTATATTATGGTTATCAGATCGGTACCTGTGGCATCATTTGTAATTATTATACTCATATGGCTTGGAAGCGAGGGACTTTCAATATTGGTGTGCTTTTTTATGGTAATGCCGATATTTTATGCCAATATATTGGAGGGATTAAAATCGGTTGATATAAAAATGCTTGAAATGGCAAAAATATTTGAAATAGGCAAAAAGGCAAAGCTTATATATATCTATTTGCCGGCACTTGAGTCATTTTTGATATCGGCAGCTTTGGCATCAATCGGTATTGCTTTTAAATCAGGTATTGCCGCAGAGGTAATAGGCAGACCGAAAAACACATTGGGCTTTTTCTTATTTGATGCAAAGGTATATCTGGAAACTGCCAAAGTTTTTGCCATCACATTGATAGTAATATTATGCAGTGCAGTATTTGAAAGATTGACGGTATTTATATTCAAAAGATTTTTTGATTTAATAAAGAGGTTTTATTGATGGTATTAAAAAATATATATAAAAGCTTTGGAAGTATAGAGGTTTTAAAGGATTTTAATCTGACTATAGCTGAGGGTGAGCATATTGCACTTATGGGGAAGTCGGGAAAGGGAAAAACCACTATTTTAAATATTATTATGGGTTTTGAGAAACCTGACAGCGGTGAGACTGATATTACAAAAAGTATATCTGCCGTATTTCAGGAGGATAGGCTCAGTGAAGATTTCAGTGCAATTTCAAATATATGTTTGCTTAAGAAAAAGCAAAAGACTGCTAGGGAAATCCTTGATAAACTTGGTATTGAAAGTGAAAAAAGAGTAAATACCATGAGCGGTGGACAAAAAAGGAGAGTGGCACTTGCCAGAGGATTGGCAAAGGATGCAAAACTTTATATATTTGATGAGGCTCTAAAAGGGCTGGATGAAAAAACAAAAGCTATAGCAATGTCTGTGATAAATGAGTATACTAAGGGAAGAAGTGTACTTTTTGTTACACATGATATAAATGAAGCAAAAGAGTTTGCAGACAGGATAGTGGAGATTTAATTATCTATGAAAATAAAATTGGAAAAGCTCATGGACCGGCATATAGAGGGTATAACTCTTTTTGAGGTCTCATATAAGTTTGCGCCTATATATGCAAAGAATCATTTTGCAAGAGCGAAGGATGAGTTTGTTATTTATTGTATTGACAGCGAGAAAAATAAGGGTGTTTTTTGGTTAAAGAATAATGAATATAAGTTTATTCCCATAAATGCAGATGATGGAAGAGGCGCTAATTTATTGCTTAATATAGATGACGGCATAATTTTAATCAGTAAAGATAAAGCCATAAAAATAGAAGCGGACAGCGAAGTATATACTCCGATAAATATAGAGAAACCTTGTATTGCTGAAAATATAACAGAGATTTCAACTTTGGGGGAGAATGAAAATTATCCTGTTATTTGTTGTGTAAGCGTGGAGGCGATGGCTGCCAACAGCTTTACATTTTTTAAATATGATAAAGACAAAAATACTATAAAATTTGAAGATATATTACAGCCGATTTTTACAACCGAAAATACAATGAAAAGATTTTTTGACGCATTGTCTGAGTCGGGTGGACTTTATTATAAGATGGATTTTAAATATAACTATCCTCAAATCGGAAGTATGATGATAAAGGATGACGCGATATATGTATTTTTAGAGTCGGATATTGTAAATCCGGCAGGGCTCAGTACATATAAGTATTATTGGTATGTGGAAATAACTAAAGACGGAGTTTATAAAAAGAAAATCTGGGGAGCTGAAAGATTGGATAAACTACAGGGGAAGCGTGGAGTTAGAGGAAAATTCAGTGCAGATAAGAAATATCTGATATTATCCCCTATTTTTAAAACAGATGAATGGAAGGGTAAACAAAAACTACTAAGGCTTTCCGATTTGAAACTTTTGGATATTACATTGCCAAGAGGATACTCAAAGTTTAGAGTGTTGGATATTTTTGACGAAAATGCGTTTATCAGTGATGAGGTGGATAAGATAGTGCTTTGCAAAATGACGGAAGGATAATATTGTGAACGGTATAAAGAAGAAATATATCGCATATATTATGATTTTTACAATTATAATATATGCGGTAGTAAGATATTTTAATGTTGTAGAAGGCTATGTAAAAAATATAACCAAAGCATTGATGCCGTTCGTGGTGGGAGCCATAATGGCATATATTATAAATATACTCATGGATTTTTATGAAGATTTGTTTTTGAAAAAGTTTCATAATAAAAAAATTATAAGAACTGTAGCAATAGCTTTATCAATAATTACTTTTGTATTGGTGATAGTATTACTTTTAGGTCTTATAATACCACAGCTTATAAAAATAATAACTTCAATAATGTATGTAAAACCAGACTATATCAACAGCCTGATATCGGATATAGGCAATAATAAGTTTATAAATGATATTTTGAGCAGTATGAATATTGATATCAAAAATATAAATATTGCAAGCTATTTGACAAGGCTTATACAAAATGTAATGTCGGGAGTTGGAAATGTGCTCACGGGAGTTATAAGCGGTATATCAGGATTCTTTAATACTGTTATTTCTCTTTTTATGGCAGTGGTTTTTGCAATATATATACTTGTGGACAAGGAAAGAATAGCATTGCAAGGGGATAAGCTGCTTAGAGCATTTATGCCGTCTCAAAGAGAAACTGTAATTGATACATTGCAGGTATTTAATACAAGTTTTAAAAATTATTTTATCAGTCAGGTAAAAGAGGCGATAATACTTGGAGTTTTACTCTATATTGTGATGCTTATAGCAAGATTACCTTATGCATCTTCAATATCCATATTGGTGGGAGTGACGGCACTTATACCTGTTATTGGTGCCTATGCTGGGCTTTTTATAGGTGCCCTGATGATACTTACAAAGTCCTTGCAGAGCATGGTAATTTTTATAATATTACATACAATAGTTCAGCAATTTGAAAACAATGTAATATATCCCAGGGTGGTCGGAAGTTCTGTAGGGCTTCCGGGTATGTGGGTTATAGTGGCTGTGGCACTTGGCGGCAGTATGGGCGGAATCTTTGGGGTATTTGTGGCAGTACCCGTGGCGGCGAGCCTTTATTTTATATTAAAGAGAGAAACAGAGAAAAGATTATCAGACAATGTTTAGAATGTTGTCTATTTAAAGATAGTATAGATAAGAAGTATATGTTAAATCTATATTACATTTGCTTGATAAATCCACACTAAACCTTTATAATCGTGGTTAGGGAGAACAAGGTATTATGCAATATATCTTGAAAGCAGAGGGTTTTTATGCCGAATACAAAAAAAGAACATGAGCCTGATGAGAAAAATCCTTTTATAAAGCAGACCATTATAGAGGATAAAAAAGGCCGCAATAGAAGTTTAATCTCAGCAGCTTGTCTTGCTATTGTTTTTGGAATGGTTGCAGGTCCAAGTATGGCATTGACATCATATATTATAAACAAAAATATGGCAGGTAAAAAATCAAAGACAACTATAGAGATACCTACAGAGGAGAGCAGCATTGAAACGACCGAGGAGACAGAATCTTCAGAACATGTAGAGGACATAGTGGCATCGGCTATAGAGAGTATTGATTTGAGTGAGAAAAACTTGGAGCATATGTATGAAGCTCTAAGCAGAGTTGCAGAAAATAAAGACAGTACAATAGTAAAAATAAATGCCATCACCACAGACACTGATTGGTTCAATAATACATTGCAAAATGAAAGCAGTTATTCGGGAATCATAATAGCAAAGTCGGGTGACAGCTTTGTTGTTTTGACTCCAAATATATCTATTGAAGGCGGTATAATAGTAGAATTTTTTGACGGAAGTGTCAAAGAAGCTACCGTACTTGGAACAGATCAGCTGACAAATCTTATGATACTCTCAGTGGATATTTCCTCAATGGATGAAAAGGTAAAAAGCATAGAACCTATAGTACTGGGTAATTCATATCAGTTGAAAAAAGGTGCATTTATACTCGCCATAGGCAGTCCGGTGGGAGTGTCAAGAAGTATGGATATCGGTAATATAACCGCTATTGAAAAGAATGCAAGCTTCTTTGACGGATATGGAAGAGTAATATATTGTGATAAGCATTTAGACAGTATAGGTACATTTCTTATAGATACATCAGGAGATTTGGTAGCCGTGGTTTCAAATCTGGATGATAATTCTTCCATATCCATGGCATACGGTATATCGGATTTGAAAATGCTTATTGAAAATATGACAAATGGTGTAGGTTCTTCTTATTTGGGAGTGAGGGCGCTTGATATAGACAAGGCAAAGGCACCGGAAAATATACCGAACGGAGTATATGTTTCGGAGGTGAGAGCTGACTCTCCGGCGTATAATATAGGGATACAATCAGGGGATATAATATCCAAGATTGGAGATGAGGAAGTAAACTCTATAATAGGGTTTAAAAATATAATGGAAAAGCTAAAACCGAACCAAGTTATAAATATCAAAGTGAATCGTTCCGGTAAAGATGGATTTACAGAATTGGATTTTGAGACAACTATTGGTGCCAGGAGCTAGAAGGGTAGAAAATGAAATTTATTGAAAGCTTAAAAGAAGGAATGCATATTTCGGAGGTTTATCTTTGCAAATCTAAAACAATTGCAATGTCAAAGACCGGTAAAGAATATGCAAGTCTTAGTTTGCAGGACAAGACAGGAAGCATTGATGCAAAGATATGGGATCTGTATTCTCCGGGAATATCCGATGTGGATGCTATGACCTTTGTGGTGGTAGATGCTGAAGTTACATCTTTTAACAATACATTGCAGCTTAAGGTGGCAAGGATAAGAGAGGCGGATGCAAAGGAATATACCGCATCCGACTATGTACCTGTATCAAAAAAAGACATTGAAAAAATGTTTGCTGAATTAAAAGAAAAGATAAAATCAGTAAAAAATCCTTTCTTAAATAAGCTTTTAACCGCTATTTTTATTGAGGACTTTGAATTTCAAACCACATTCAAAGCATCTTCGGCGGCAAAGACTGTACATCATGGTTTCCTTGGCGGACTTTTGGAGCATACTCTGGGGGTTGCAAAGCTTTGCGAGTATTTTTGTGAGAATTACAGCTCATTAAATCATGATTTACTTATTACATCCGCACTTTGTCATGATATAGGAAAGACCAGAGAACTGTCGGCATTTCCTGCAAATGATTATACTGATGAAGGTCAGTTGGTGGGGCATATAGTGATAGGAGTGGAGATATTAAAAACTCATATTGATAAGATCCCCGGATTCCCGAAAAAGCTTTCAAATGAGCTGATACATTGTATACTGGCACATCACGGAGAACTTGAATATGGTTCCCCAAAAAAGCCGGCAATTATAGAGGCATTGGCGCTCAATCTGGCAGATAATGCGGATGCAAAGATGGAGACCTTTATAGAACTTTTGGCACAGGGACAGGAAGGCGCTACAGGCTGGCTCGGCTATAATAAGTTACTTGAGAGTAATTACAGAAAGACAAGTGTATAATATAGCTATAATCTACACTTTAATATATTTGTTCAATAGTCTGAATAGAGGTAGGGAATAACTTTAGAAAACATTATAACGGAGATATATGAAAACTGACAATGCATTAAATTACAAAAAAGGTGAAATGATAACAGTCGATATAACAGACTTTGGAGAAAATGGCGAAGGCATCGGAAAAACCGATGCCTTCACATGGTTTATAAAAGATACTGTTATAGGAGACAAGGTCATAGCCAAGGTGATGAAAACAAAGAAAAGCTATGGATATGCCAGACTTGAAAAAATAGTGGAGGAAAGTCCCGACAGAGTAAAAGCAAAATGCCCTGTAGCAAGAAGCTGTGGAGGATGCACATTGCAAAGCCTTGACTACAGAGCGGAACTTAGACTCAAGCAAAACAAAGTGGAAAATCATCTAAAGCGAATAGGCGGTTTTGACCTCTCAAGTGTAGAGATAGAAGAAATTATCGGTATGAAAAACCCGATAAGGTACAGAAACAAATCCCAATTCCCTTTCGGAAGAAAGAACGGAAAAAACATCACAGGCTATTTTGCAGGCAGAACTCACAGCATTGTAGAATTTGATGATTGCATAATAGGTATAGAAGAAAATAAAAAAGTGCTGAAAACAGTTCTTGATTTTATGGAGAAGTATAGGGTGGATGCCTACAATGAGGAAGATGGAAGAGGCATAATAAGGCATGTACTTATAAGAAAGGGCTTTGCTACTGGAGAGCTGATGGTGTGTGTGGTAATCAATGCAGACAATTTAGTATATAGCAGGGAACTTGTGGAAAGTCTTTGTACCGCTCTTGGTAAAGATTTAAAATCTGTTTCATTAAATATAAATAAGAAAAATACAAATGTGATTTTGGGCGACAGGACGATTACCATATATGGAAGAGAATATATAGAGGATTATATAGGAGATGTAAAGTTTAGAATATCGCCGCAGTCATTCTATCAGGTGAATCCTGTACAAACCAAGAAATTATATGGCAAGGCACTTGAGTATGCCGCACTGACCGGTGAAGAAACAGTATGGGATATGTACTGCGGTATAGGTACGATTTCACTTTTCCTCGCAAAGTCCGCAAAGTTTGTCTACGGCGTGGAAATAGTGGACGCCGCCATACAAAATGCAAGAGAGAACGCAAAGCTTAACAATATAGAAAATGTGAAGTTCTTCGTAGGCAAGGCGGAAGAAGTAATCACAGGCGAATATGAAAACGGCAATATAAAAGATATAGATGTAATAGTGGTAGACCCGCCAAGAAAGGGCCTCGATAAGCTTGCAATAGACACGATGCTGAAGCTCCTGCCAAAGAGAATCGTATATGTAAGCTGTGACTCCTCAACACTTGCAAGGGATTTAAAACTGCTGTGCGAAAAGGAATATGAACTAAAGAAACTGACGGTGGTGGACCAGTTTGCGAGGAGCTATCATACGGAGAGTGTGGTGGTGATGTCAAAAGTTGAACAGACTAAGTAAATAAAGGTTGATAACAAAGGCTTATTCTAGTGTTATCGTTAAAAGATATCGGTAGCTTGGAGTAAGCTTTTTTAGAGAAAATAAGGTTAAGCTGTAACTATCCATAGGTAAGAGTTGATACTAGGGAATGGATGAGAAGGGAAAATGCACCCACTTGCTCCTACCTGTATATGTGAATTTTATGCAGTAGGAAAAGTGCTGTATTGTATGGGTGAGATATGATTTTATCCAAAATGATACAATTTAGCAATATATACTCAAAATTGCTTAGAATAAAGTTTTTATAAAAACTGAAAATCAATAATAATATACAGTGACCTAGCTAATTTTAAGGCTAGAATTTTTTATTTTAAGGGTACCTTTTTATTGATAAGGGTGTCAAGAAACTCTTAATGGGGGTGTTTGTATAGGAGGATTCTAATATTGATATTATTCGCAATCTGGAATATAATTATCAAGGAAATCCACAAAATACATGCAAGTAAAATAAAAATATAATAGGATATGAGGCTTAAAAATTAGATATATGCTAATAAAGCAGGTATTAGAAAAATTGGGGATATAAGTTAGACAAATTCAAGTGTTATGTAGCGGAGGTAGAATTGCTGGTGCAATGAAAATTGGTTCATATTGGGAAATTCCGGAATATGCGAATAAG
>ERZ773056.389-NODE-389-length-23322-cov-6.787983_pt1 | contig 23322 bp, 20 predicted proteins | sample MGYA00580857_ERZ773056 | MGnify/ENA primary metagenome ERZ773056 (study PRJEB29015, sample SAMEA2737996) | human oral metagenome | biome: human oral; feature: human-associated habitat; material: dental | place: China | collected 2114 ... | reverse complement strand
TTCCTTTTTCCCAAGGGCGGTCTTCTTCTAAGCGAGGGTAAGCCGTCATATACACAGCCGTCCCTGCCAAAGGCAAAGAACCTTGTCCGCCCGCGAGACGGTCGCGTATTTCACCTCCCGAACCTGTAGCAGCCCCGTTGAAAGGCTCTACCGTAGTGGGGAAGTTGTGGGTTTCGGCTTTGAGTGAGAGCACTGCCTCAAAAGGTTTTACTTCGTAGAAATCCGGTTTATCTGCACTTTTGGGTGCGAACTGGTCGACAGTAGCCCCTTTGATGAAAGCCACATTGTCCTTATAAGCCGAAACAATGCTATTAGGATGTTCTTGTGAAGTCTTTTTGATAAGTTTGAAAAGGGTAGAAGGTTTTTCCTCACCATCGATAACAAAAGTACCGTTGAAGATTTTATGTCGACAGTGTTCGGAGTTGATTTGTGAGAAGCCAAACACTTCTGAGTCGGTGAGTTTGCGCCCCAATTGTTGAGAGAGATTTTGCAAATAGGCAACTTCTTCGGCGCTTAGCGCAAGTCCTTCTTGCTGGTTATATGCCTCGATATCATCGATTTCGAGTGTTGTTTGCGGTTGAATGTCGATAGTAAAGCTATCTTGAGTAAGCCCGTTGTATCGCTCAAAGAGCATAGGGTCGAAAGGTGTATTGGGGTCGGTTACCTCGTGGAACTCTTCGATGCGAGTAATCCCGTGAATGTCCATATTTTGGGTAATTTCCACCGCATTGGTACTCCAAGGGGTAATCATTGCAGCACGAGGGCCGATGAAAGTGCCACTAAGGGTAGGGGAGGGGAGTTGCTGGGCATTGCCAAACAGCCATTTCAGTTTGTTGAGGTCGGTCTCAGTAAGGGCAACTTTGGTAGCTACCACATAGATAGTGTTTTTGGGGTTTTTAAAGAAAAGAAGCATTATTATCCAATTAACGATTAGCAATTAACAATTAATAATTCAGTTATTGAGTAGTATTTTTCAAAAAGTTAGGTAGCATTAGTAAGAAAGGTATGCTGTTATTATAATTCAGTTTTTCGTAAAAGAACCCTAACAGAGCTATATTTTTGTAGTAAGTTTCACGCTGTTCCCAATAATTGATTTCAGAGGGTATAAACCAAGCATTTTTACCTATTTTTTCAGCTAAGAACCATTTTTCGAGTAAGCGCGCTGTACGCCCGTTACCATCGTCAAAAGGGTGTATCTTTACTAAAAATAAGTGCAATAATGAGGCATAGAAGAACGTTTCTTGTACAGATAATGTTCGTTTTATGAGCTCTTCTAAGAAATTACAAAAAGCGTCAAACTCACTTTTCACTTCTTCCTTAGCGCAGGCTTCATAGATAACGATTCCTTTTGCCACATCGCGTATAATCATATCCGAAGTACGCACTTTTCCTTGTGAACTGGCGGTTAGCAAATTCTTTGTAATAATTTTATGTGCTTTCAGTAAGTTAGCAACAGTAAGGGGAGAGTTCTGAGCAAAAGTGTAGGCAGCAAACACATCGTTAGGTTTCTCAACTAAGTTTTTTTGATAAATTACTCCATTTAATTTATGTTTCAAATAGCTATCAATGTCTAATACTTCTCCTTCAATTTTCGAAGAAGCCATAGAAGAAACAGCCGTATAGAACTGAAAACTCTCCTTTGTAAGAGGTATTTCTTTTATTTTTGAGAGAGATAGAGGAATGTTTACCTCTATCTTTTTTTTGTAGAGCTCAAATAATTTATCTGTGATACTAATTGCTTCAGAGACTTTCATAGTTATTCATTCTTTCCCTTTATCCGCTACTTTATCATATAATAATAAGGGTTTCTTTTTCAGTGCTTTGCGTTGCGTTGGTGCTGTTTTTGCAAGCTACCATTACCATTGCCAAAAGAACTACCATACCTAGTTTTTTCATAGGCATTTTTTCTAAGATGAAACTTGCGACAAAGATACAAAATAATTATGAATAATATATTAAAAACTTTCTAATTAAAAGAATAAATTATTTTTATAGCAGAAGTACTCATTATACACCTCTAAAAACCCAGATTTGTACCACTGATCTTCATCTTTTGTTCGTTGTTTCTTCGTCTTTTGTTCGTTGTTTGTTCGTCTTTTGTTCGTTGTTTCTTCGTCTTAGCTTCGAATAACGTTTGATTATAAAGCTATTACAGCTGAGCTGTCTACTGCTTTCGCCATAGATTATTTCTATAATAGAACTTGCTCCAAAGGTATGAAACAAATTGTAATTAGCAACAAATAAAGCTTTCGTTTTTATTTATGACTTTGAAAATATTCATATACTTTCTTACCTCTAAAACCTGCTACTTGGGTAAGCTCCTCTAAAGTAGCTTCTCTTATGCGTTTTACCGATTTAAAATGTTGTAAGAGTACTTCTTTAGTCTTTTCTCCTATGCCCTCTACACCATCAAGCTCCGATACGATTGCCGATTTACTCCGTTTTTGTCGGTGGAAGGTAATCCCAAAACGGTGAGCTTCATCGCGTAACTGCTGTATCACTCGCAAGGTTTCCGAACGCTTGTCTAAATACAATGGAATACTATCCTCAGGGAAATATATTTCTTCCAAACGCTTCGCAATACCTATAATAGCTATCTTTCCGCGTAGTTCTAATTGCTCTAAGGCTTTTAATGCCGAAGACAATTGTCCCTTCCCGCCGTCTATTACAATCAGTTGTGGCAGAGGTTGTTTCTCGTCCAACAATCTTCGATAACGTCTATACACGGCTTCTTCCATTGAGGCAAAATCGTTAGGCCCTTCTACGGTTTTCACGTTAAAATGACGATAGTCTTTCTTGCTCGGCTTCGCATTCTTAAATACTACACACGCCGATACGGGATTCGTACCCTGAATATTCGAGTTGTCAAAGCACTCAATATGCACCGGTGGGACAGAAAGGTGCAAGTCGCGTTGCATCTGGGTAAGAATACGGTTCGTATGGCGTTCGGGGTCTACTATTTTCTCCTGCTTGAATCTATCTTGACGGAAGTGTTTGGCATTGCGCATCGATAGGTCTAAGAGTTGTTTTTTCTCACCTGCCTTAGGAATGGTCGCTTGTAATCCTTCTGAAAGAGTAACCTCAAAAGGCACAATAATCTCTTTGGAATTAGAGAAGAAACGTTCACGAATATCAATAATAGCGTATTCCAAGAGCTCTCTATCGGTTTCTTCCAATTTCTTTTTAATCTCCAAAGTATGAGCTCTTACAATCGCTCCGTAGGCTACTTGTAGGAAATTTACATAACCGTACTCTTCGTCCGAAACGATAGAAAATACATCTACATTGCTAATTTTAGTACTTACGATGGTCGATTTTGCCTGATAGTTCTCCAAACTCTGTATCTTTTGCTTGATGAGATCTGCTTCTTCAAACCGCATTTCCGAAGCCAGTGCCATCATCTCCTCCTTAAACTGATGTAACGCATCTTTGAAATTCCCTTTGAGGATTTCTACAATCTGCTGAATATTCTGGTTGTAATCTGCTTCGTTTTGGTATCCTTCACAAGGTCCTTTACAATTTTTCAGATGATATTCTAAGCACACTTTAAACTTGTGGTTAGCGATGTTTTGCGGAGATAAATCGTAATTACAATTGCGCAAAGCGAAGAGCTCTTTTATCAAATCTAAAAGTGTGTGTACGGTTTTCATACTGGTATAAGGACCAAAGTACAACGAACCGTCTTTCACTACCCTACGCGTAGAGAATACGCGTGGGAATCGTTCTTTCTTCACACATATCCACGGATAGCTCTTGTCGTCTTTTAGGAGAATGTTATAGCGCGGTTGGTATTTCTTGATAAGGTTGTTTTCGAGTAGTAATGCATCACTCTCGGTAGCTACGACTATGTGTTCTATACGCACAATTTTCCTCACCAAAATACGTGTTTTGGCACTGTCGTGTTCCTTTTGGAAATAAGAAGAAACGCGCTTTTTCAAATTGACGGCTTTCCCTACATAAATAAGCGTGTCCGTAGCATCGTAAAACTGATAGACACCAGGATTAGTAGGTAAGGTTTGCAATTGAATTTCGATAGAAGGAAACATAAACAATTAGTAATTAATAACTGATAATTAATAATTAAAAAGAGGTTGTCCTTACGGGCAACCTCTTTTTATGTGTAACAAAAGGGTTAGAGAAACAACTATTTTACTAGGTTGATTTCAACACGACGGTTGAGCTCTCTACCTTTCTTAGTTTTGTTAGAAGCGATTGGTTTATCAGGACCAAAACCTTTTGCAGTCAAACGACCTTCATCGATACCTTTTTCAATCAAATAAGCTTTAACAGAGTAAGCTCTATCTTCTGATAATTTTTGGTTCTTATCTCTCTTACCACTGATATCAGTGTAACCCTCAATAGAGAATTTAGCATTCTTGTATTGGTTCAATACGTCAACGATTTGGTTCAATACAGTTGCTGATTGAGGTTTGATAGTAGCTTTGTTTACGTCAAACAAGATAGTGCGTGCAAAGTCGTTCAATTTCTTTTGAACTTCTTGAGTTACTTCAGGGCAACCATTGTTAGAAGCAGGTCCAGGTACATCTACGCATTCGTCGTCTTTATCAAGTACACCATCGCCATCGGTATCAGGCCAAGGGCAACCGTTGTTTTCTTTAGGACCAGCTACGTCTTTACATTGGTCTACGTTATCTGGCACACCATCACCATCGGTATCAGGGCAACCGTTAAATTCAGCTGGACCAGCTTCATCAGGACAAGCATCATCTTTATCAGCGATACCATCATTGTCTCTGTCTGGGCAACCTTTCAATTCTGGTTTACCAGCTTCATCAGGACAAGCGTCGTCTTTATCAGCTACACCGTCATTATCACGGTCTGGGCAACCTTTTAATTCTGGTTTACCTGGTTCATCAGGACAAAGGTCATCTTTGTCAGCTACACCATCTTTATCACGGTCTTTTTTACCAAATTTAATGGTAATACCGGCAGCATGTTGGAAGTAGTCCACTTTTGAATCAGATTGGAAAGTAGGATGGTAAGCTGTCTGCAAGTTAATACCGATGTTTTCGGTAAACCAAAAGTTTACACCACCACCACCTAAGGCGCGGAATTTACCTTCGTTGTCAATAGCGGCATAACCACCACCCACTTGTAAGAATGGGTCAAACCATTTTACTTTCTCTTTGTTCCAAAGAGATTTAAAGTGGTATTGCAACGCTAAGTCTGCAGACCAGAAAGAAAAATCTACTTTGTTATCAAGATCTTTGTCATAACCGAATCCTTTTTCGATTTTGTTTAAAGAACCTGATAATTCAGCAGAAAAACCAGCTCCGATATATCTACCTACTGAAAGACGAGAAACTGCTGGAAGGATATTGATATCGCTTGGACCTCCCCAGTCTTTCATTAAGTCCCCGAATGCATCAGGGGTACGAATATCAACGGAGTTCACTCCAAATCCTATTTGCCAAGGACTGTCTTCATCTTGTGCTTGAACTGCCACTGAAAAAGCAGCAGCTAAAGCAAATAAAGTTACTTTGATTTTCTTCATACTTAAAAAATGAATTTTGATTACTATTTTAATTTTGGTGCAAATATAAGTATTATTTTAATACAAAATCATTTTAGAGATATTTTTTTATTAATTTTAACATTTCTTATTCTTTTTAATCTCTCTAAAATAGTGGTTTTTTAACCTTTATATATTTGCTTATTTTCTTCCTATATACTTTAAAATGAAATACTTATTTATTTGTTACAACCATTTTACCAAAGCGAAATCTTGGCGGTGTGGCAATAAATTATTTTTAGGGAAAATTCTTATTGCTAAGTGCAAAGCACCTGGATATTCTGAGGCAATTTCCAATTGATAGGTAGCTTTGTTGCCTTCTTGAGCCACTACCGTAAACTCACTTGTCGAGAGTACTTTAAACTTATCGTCTTTATGTTGGGCTACTACCAATTCTACTCCTACGTCTTCAGGGCGTAATTCTCCCAATTCTAAGGTAATTTCACCTTTGTATATTTTGCCAATAGAAATGAGTTGCTCGTTGCGATTAGGCACTTTAAAGCTCACTACCTTTATGTTATCCCATTCTTGAGTTACTTTGCGTTTCCAGTTCGAAAGTTCAATAGCGATTGCAAAGTGATTGTCTTTAATCTTGGTTACGCGCTCAGTCATTGGGTAATAGTATTGCTTTTCGTAATCAGTGAGCATACGAGTAGTGGTAAAGTTTACCGCCACTTTGGCAATCGTATTCTTGATGAGTGCACACCAGCGTGATGAGATACCATCTTTATTCTTATCATAGAATATAGGAGCTATCTCGTCTTCAATAATGTTGTAAATCGTCTCTGCATCCATTTCGTCTTGATACTGCTGGTTTTCGTAGGAGCGTTCCATAGGGAGAGCCCAACCGGCATCTTCCCGATACCCTTCTACCCACCAACCATCAAGTACGCTGAAGTGCATTACCCCGTTCATTGCAGCTTTTTCACCACTGGTTCCTGAGGCTTCTAGCGGACGTGTAGGAGTATTCATCCATACATCTACCCCTTGTACCATATGGCGCGCGAGCTCCATATCGTAGTTAGGAACGAATAATATCTTGCCTAAGAACTGTGGTAATTTCGAGATTTCCACAATATTCTTAATCAAATCCTGACCTGCTTTATCGGCAGGGTGGGCTTTACCAGCAAAGATGAACTGTACAGGGCGCTCAGGATTGTTCACTATTTTATCCAAACGCTCTATATTGGTAAAGAGCAAGTGAGCGCGTTTGTAGGTTGCAAAACGGCGCGCAAAACCAATGGTAAGGATATCTTCGCGTAAGTTCTCTTTGATTTCCACTAACTGACGTGGAGAGAAATAAGGGGTGTTCTTCTCTAAACGTAGCTTTTGTTCTACGCGGCGCAAGAGTTTAGAACGAAGAGCCGTTTTGATTTCCCACACGCGTTGGTCAGATACCTTATAGATGCCCTCAAAGCTCTTAGGGTCGTAGTGGTGTGTTTTGTAGTCTTTGCCAAACACCTCGTTTTCTACTTCTTTCCACAAGCCAGCTGTCCACGTAGGTTGGTGTACCCCATTGGTTACATAGCTAATGTGAAGTTCTTCAGGCATATAACCTGGCCACAAGTCTTTGAGGATTTCTTTACTTACCTCACCGTGTAGCCAGCTCACACCGTTTACTTCTTGCGAAAGGTTCGCTGCGAGGTTACTCATCGAGAATTTCTCGTGTGGGTTTTGCAAGTTTATTTTACCCAAAGCGAGTATTTGTTCCCAATTCACGTGCAATATGTCGGCGTAATTTCCTAAATAAGCGCGTAATAAGCCTTCTTCAAAAGCGTCGTGACCTGCGGGTACTGGGGTGTGAGTAGTAAAGAGTGACGAAGCGCGCACCACTTCCATTGCTTCCGAGAAAGTGAGGTTCTCGTTTTGGATATACTCGCTGAGGCGTTCCAAACCTATAAAGGCAGCGTGCCCTTCGTTGCAGTGGTAAATATCACTGTCGATACCTAGCTTGCGCAACATCTTAATACCTCCCAAACCTAATAACATTTCTTGTTTAAGACGGTTTTCCCAGTCGCCACCATATAGGTGGTGAGTGATAGAACGGTCGTCTTCGCGGTTGTTCTCAAAGTCGGTGTCGAGAAGATAAAGCTCTATCCGACCTACATCCACACGCCATACACGTGCATATAGGGTTCTACCTGGTAAATCTATTGATATAATCAACCATTTTCCACTCTCATCTGTTACAGGCGTTACCGGTATCTTCGAGAAATCTTGTGCTTCGTAGTCGGCTTCTTGGTTACCTGTTGAGGATAATTTTTGAGTGAAATAGCCATAGCGGTATAACAAACCTACCCCAGTAATTTTGGTTGCCTTGTCGCTGGCTTCTTTTAGGTAATCGCCCGCCAAGATACCCAAACCTCCTGAATAAATCTTCAAGGAAGAATGCAAGCCGTATTCCATACTAAAATAAGAGATAGACGGACTTACCATCTCCGATTTTTTAGCCATATAGGCTTGGAAATCACCATATACTTTCGAGAGATTGCGCATAAATACCGCATCTTGCTCCAATTCTTTATAACGAGTAAGTGAGATGCTGTCTAGCAATGCAATAGGGTTCTTACGCACTTCTATCCATTGGGCTTTATCAATGTATTTAAAAACTTCGTAAGCCTCGTCATTCCAGCACCACCAAAGGTTTTTAGCGAGTTCTTCGAGCGGTTGTAAGGCTTCGGGAATTGCACGGTGGATAATCACACTACGCCAGTTAGGGGTGTTCACCACCTTCGATTTCTCTAAATATGCCACTCCATCAGTTTCTACCGGAGGCAGACTCTCCACCCTGTCTTCTATATTTTCAAGGGTGAGTTCATAGCATTTTATGTAGTATTGTACCAAGTTCTTCCACAGAGCGATTTCTGATACTTTACCTGCTGTTTCGCGAAGCTCTTGGAAGTCTTGTTCTTTACTGTCTAATAAATTCTGAATATTCTTAGCAATTGCGCCTACTACTTCACCGTAGTTGCTATCGGTGCGCGGTACTACTTCTATGGCTTTTTGTTTTTCGGGGTAATAATCGTTCACCCACTTGCCAAAGCCTGCCAAAGTAGTGGTAATGGTAGGCACTTTAAAAGCCAAACTTTCAAGCGGTGTATAGCCCCAAGGCTCGTAGTACGATGGGAAAGCGGTGCCGTCTAACCCGATGAGTAAATCGTAATAAGAAAGGTTGAACACCCCGTCGTTGCCATTGAGATAGCTCGGGCAGAAAATCACTTTTACCTTATCTTCCTTCCGGTTGAAGAGCTGTTGCTCATAAATACGAGTCATTATCGCGTTGTGATATACATCGGGGAGAATATGGGTAAGGTGCTTTTGTTCGTTCTCGGTAGTTTGTTGAGGATTGTGCAAATTGTTTAGCAATCCTTGGTTAGGCGCATCGTGAGCCGTAGGAATTAAGATATAAGCCAAAAGCTCTTTATTGTTTTTAGGATTCCGATTCAGTGCTCCCAAGGCATCAATAAAGGCATCGATACCCTTGTTGCGGAATTCACATCTACCGCTGATAGCTACTATTTTGGTTTGCTCGCTAATAGGCTGGGTTACCAAAGCCTGTGCCACGCTTATAAGGCGCTGTTTAGCTTCTGCGCGCTTCTTATCAAAATCTTTTTCGGTAGGTACTATGGCGTTGTTGAAGCCATTAGGCGTGATGATATCAGTTTTTCTACTGAGGAAGTGCAATGCCTCTTGGGCAGTAATTTCGCTTACCGTAGTGAAGCAATCGGCTACTTTGGTAGTTTCTTTTTCAAGTAAATGCTTGTGTTGTACCCCAAACCGATAAGCCATTTCTTCGGGGTTGTAGTTCTTCATATCGTTGTAGAGCGGATAACCATTGCCGGCAATCGCACGACCTACTACGGTAGCGTGAGTAGTGAATACCGAACCTATTTTAGGCATTTCTTCTTCCAAATAGAGTAGCGCACTACCGGTCATCCATTCGTGGAAATGGCAAATCACGTTTTCGCGTGAAGCAGTGTTGAACTTCACAAAGCTCTCAATCACCTTCCCTACTGCATAACCAAAAAGCACCGACTCCACGTAATCCCACGGACTGTTGTAAGAATCGAGCTTGTAGCTATCCCAATAATAACGCAAAATCTCGTTCTTGGCACTTACATAATGAGAAAAATCTACCAGAATTACTATGGGGTTGCCTTCTATTTTCCAATTCCCCACACGCACGCGCAAGCCCTCAGATGCTGCTTTAGCACGCCACGATTTGAAGAGTTCGGGGTTTTCTACAAATTCTTTATTTTCGTTGTGTTGCCAAATATCGGGACCAATCAAAATGTATTTCCTTCTGAATTGTTTCGCAATACTCGGAGCTTTCGTGGTAATCACCGTGTGAATACCTCCTACTTTGTTACATACTTCCCAACTGGTTTCAAACACATAGTCGGGATTAATTTTCTTTGTACTAGTCATTATATTTAGTGTTTAGTCGTTAGTTGTCAATTTTTAGATGTTTTATGTATCATTAGTTTCATACAATACCATTTCTCAATCGCTTTCCCCTCATTTCAGTTCCCCCTTATAATATTATCTTCTTCATCTGTTATTTGTCATTCGTCAATCGTCACTCGTCATTTCTTCCTTTTTTCGTCATACTCCCCCCTAGTGCCTATGGCCTAAGGCCTAACACCTATTTCTCTTTCTTTCGCCTCGAAACCCTGTTTTTAACATTTTTAGCACTGTTGTATTGTGTTATGAGTCAATCACTTATATACCCTTTCTATACCAATCGTCCAAGATTCGTATAAGCTTCCTATAAGCTTCCTATAAGCTAAGGACACCCTTCCAATACCCTTTTTTCATCAAAACTCCTCTCACACCACTTCTGAAATCCTCCGTTATCTTTCGCTCTCCCGACTCTTCCCCTGTCCACCGTACTACGGTTACTTATACGGCTCGTACTGTCGTCGTACTACGACTTATTTGTCAAAATAATGCTCTAACAATCGGGAAACAAGTACTGTTTTCTCATCTTCAAAAACTTCATACACTACTCTATCCTTTTTGCTTAACTCTCTGCTCCAAATCTCATTATTAGGGAAATGTTTTAATTTCTCAGCAGAAGCAAACCCATTACTATCCATAGGATTAATCGCTATTTCTGCAAAAATCCTCTCTAAGCGTTTCTTTACAGAGGGTAGCCCATTTTTCTTTATCTCTTTTAGTTGTTTTAAAGCCTCTTGAGTTAATTCGATTGTATAGATTGTGCTTGAGCTTTCTTCAGTCTCAGTTAAAGATTTTCCCATATATCAAACGGGTTTATTTGGGTAGTTTTGCCTGCTTTATATTCTGCTCTTGCTTCTCTTACAAGATTTTCTAAGTTGGTAATATCTTCTTCTTTATCCTGATAGTTAGCTGAGGCATATTCATTGTTTTCTTCTAAATTAGTCGGATTATGAAACCTCTCTTCAAGCTTTTTTGAAATCCACAACTTATAACCAGCAGACTCTTCGGTACTCATCGTCTCAAGTGTCTCCATAAGTTTCTGCTTATCTTGAGCGTCTATGTCTTTTTCTTCTAAGATTGTATTCATATTTTTATCATTTAAAAAGACTACTTTTTATACCAAACAAAAAAGTACCTTTACAAGCAACGTTGCAAAGGTACAAAGTTTTTTTGATTATAATACTATTTTCAGGAAAATAAATTTCAGCTAAGAGATATAAAACAAATCTTTTAATCTCCAAAACGTATCCCTATAGAAAAAGGATACTCGTTTATAGGATTGTTGCGGAAAAGAGGAGCAAGGCTATATCGAGCATAAATCACATAATCTTTATATCCTAAATGTGCCGAAAGCCCATATACCCAAGGACTGATATTTAAGTCCTCTCTTATAACATTTTTATGAATAGAACCATCGTCATATCTTATTTTCTGACTGTTGCCTATGGATACTCCTACATAACCTCCAAAACCTACTCTGAAACTGTCGTGAACAGGGTAAATGGTTACTCCGTTCTTAGTTTTAGGAGGTGTAAAATCAAATTCGAAGTCCACAGGTACGATGAGGTAATTGGTGCGCAATTTCGATTTGTTAAGTTTATTAGCAGTATACTCCACCGATTTTGTTACGCCGTTTTCTCTTACAAAGTACTCGCTCTCTTTGAATTTGAGTCCGTCGTGCATCCAGGCAATTCCATAGTTGATATGCAACAAATTGTTCGTTTTAAGCAAGCGAAACCCTGATGTAAAGCCCAATTCAAACGATTTAGAACCTAAGGGTTTAAAACGATTATCACCAAAGCCATTGCTACTGTTTAGGTTGTGAAACCCTATTGCCATATAAAGCCCTATTTCGTCTAAGGCACGATTGGTATTCACTTTTTTCTCTTCCTTCTTGCGGAAAATAGTTTCTAATTCTTCCATTGCGCGCTTATACGCATCCGATTTAGCTGTGGTAAGCGTATTGGTTTGGGTTTCTGTGGAGGCTGATGTCGCTCCTTCACGTATGAGTTTCGCTAAATGTTCGGCTTCAGCAGCCGTCTTTTCTTTGATATTCTTCTCGGTAGTAGCCGTGAGCTCTTCTTTCATCTGCTGACTCAGTTCTTCACTGATTTTCTTCTCTTTGAGCAACTGATTTACGGCTGAAAGTTTCTTTTTGAGCGTTTCTTTTTCTGCAAATACAATAGAGTCTATCGTGTATTTCGATTTTTTGATAGCTTCTTTGGAATGGTCTTGTGCGAAGGTGACGCTTGTCGCCAACAAGCAAATCACCCATAAAAAATGTAATGTTCTCATTTTGATATTTATTTTTAGTCTTTATTGTTTAAAACAACACGTGTTCCTACTTCTTTTAGTAGCCTTTCAGCTAATAGTTTTACCCTGTTTCTAAGCAAATCCCTTTCAATGGTGTTAAAAGTAGCATCTTGCTCGTATTTTTGATTTACATATTGGTTGAGTTGAGCTTGAGTAGTAGCGATAAGAGCTAAATCTTCTGCCGATAGTTGCTGTAAATCCCCTGCTATTTGCTTTTCCATCTGTTTTGTAATTCTGGTTTCAATAGCATCAGCAGTGTACTCGGCAAAAAGAGTATCTACCTCATTGATATCGAGGAGGGCAGGAGAAGCTATGGAACTCTTAACAGCTGGCAAAGTTGTAAGAGTCCTTTGGACTATGGGAACTTTGGGAGTTTCGGTTATCGTAGTAGGAGTGAAAGTAGTACCAACAGATGATACGTTTTCTTTTTCTGTGGTTACAACTACTACTTTCTGCGATTGATATTCAGTGCTTGTATTGGTTTGTTGCTGTTGTAACAAATACCCTATCCCGAGGCACAATAGCAAGCAGGCAGCTATGGCGTAATACCACACTTTTCGGCTTTTATGCCTTGCTTGTTGGGCTTCACTCTCGGCTAATTGCGCCTCTAACTGTTCCCATAGGGTAGGTGAGGGGGTGATTTTCCGATACCTAAATAGGCGTTGTATGCTATCTTTCCACATTTTTTAAGCTCTTTTTTTATAGTTTATAACGTATTGTTGTAAAAGTTTTTTGGCATAAGCCAATTGCGATTTAGAAGTGCCTTCACTAATACCTAACTTCTCTGCTATCTGCTTGTGAGATTCATTTTCAAACACATAAAGATTGAAGACGGTACGACAGGCAGAAGGAAGTTTATCTATGAAGGCTTGTATCTGGTCATCGTTAAAAGATTCATTGTTTAACTCACTCTCGTCGATAGTGTCGTACGTATCGCTCCAATCGGTGAAGGATAGCTTTTGCGCTTTGCTTTTGAGAAAATCTATACATTCATTTACAGTAATCCTGCGTATCCAAGCATAGAAGTGCTCTTGTTCTTCATATTTAGAGAGACTGGTAAATATCTTGAAAAAAGCTTTCAGTAAGGCATCTTCGGCGAATTGCAAATCACTAATGTACAGCCTGCACACACTTAGCAAGGCAGGAGCATACTGGTCGTACAGTTGCTTTTGCGCTAAGCGGTCGTTACGCTGGGCTTTTTTGATGAGCTGTTGGTCGATTTGCACGTTTTTTAATGATTTATTCTTTTGAAGTTCAACTTTATCGGCTACGGCAGTTTGATTGTACAGCCCTTTCCTATATTGTTCTTTTCGAACCATCCTTGAGGCACTTCAAGAGCATAACGCACAGGTTCCGATGAGTCCACGCTTTGATGGCTGAACGGTGTCATATCGCGTGTTTCGCGAATTTCGCCATTCGAGTTAATGAACGCAATCGAAAGGGGAGTAGGCGTATCTTTCATCCAAAAGCTTAACTTTTCGTCTCTTTTAAAGATAAAAAGCATACCCGTTCCTTCGGGAATATTTTCACGCCCCATATAGCCTTTTGACATCTCTCGTATGGAGCGAGCAAGCTCAACTCTTATGGGAATGGTCTTGCCGTCAAGATTGGTAATGGTCAAGTCCCTCTCTTCAAACTCAAGCGTGAGGGCTGAACAGGCAGTAAAAACAAGGTAGCACAATAGGATAACTCCTATCAGCAATAGTTTAACAGATGTAAATATTTTCTTTTTCATAAGTCCTACAAAATTAAAAGTTCAGAAAATAAATATATGAATTTTGATATCTCAATTATCCTTTTTGCCCTTATAAACGAAGAAAAAATAAAAAGGTTGGAAAATAATTAGAAAAATTGTCAATTAGCAAATTATTTAGTTTTGGCAAAGTTGGCTTTTATTGTTTGATGATGTCGTAGCCTTTTACAGTAAAGGGAATTCCGAAGCCTCCATTCACTTGCCTGATTGTATTATCAGGAAAGCGTAACCAGCACTTGTTGGTAGTGGCGTTGAAGGTAATAGTAGCATCATCTTTACCTCTCACTTCCACAAACTGTACACCTACCCACATTTCGCCTTTGGGTACTAATACTGATAGCTTATGAGTGAAAGTTTGTGGGTTATCAGAAGGAAATAAATGAATGTAAATAGGTTCTTTGATAAGCGGAGTGAAGCTTTTGTGCTCCTTATCGGTTTGGTACACTACTACACGCAAGACTGCCATATAAAAGGTACTTTTCCTAATCTCAATACTGAATTCGGTAAGCTGAGTGTCGTTAGAAAGCGAAATGAAATCGCCTAATTCTGAGAGAACGCCACCGTGTTGCTGAAAATACCGCTTCATTTCGCCATAAAGAGTAAAAAAGGTAGTTACTCCTTTACTTTTTACATAGCGTATTTTAGGTGTTTTCATTGTTAAGGTAGTAGTGGGGAGGTTAATTACTGCTTCGGTGAGTTGCACTTCTTTCTTGATATCACGATAAGCTAATACTTTATGTTGATAGCTCAAATGTGAAAAATAAATGCTATCAGTGGGCTTTGCCCCGAGCTTTTCGAGCGAAAAGTAACCATTTTCATCGCTAATAATACCTTTATTGGTACCTACTATGCCTATATTTACGTATTCAACAGACTCGTGATGCTTGTTTATCACCCTTTGTTGAGCAAAACAAGGGAGCGCAAAAAGTATCAGCTGGAAAAGGAGGAAACGTTTTGTCATATACTACTAAAATTTTATACCTATTGAAAAAGGGTGTATATTGTTAGGGTTATTTTCGAATAAGGGAGCTAAACTGTATTTAGCATAAATCGAAAACCATTTGTTGCCCACTTGAGCTGATAGTCCGTAGGTGAATTTATTTACTTTCAAACCATTGCGGAGAAATAGTTTTAAATGGTCGTCTCCCTCAGTGTATTTTATCTTTTGGTTTACATCGATGAGTGCGCCAAAGTAAGCGCCTCCTCCTATATGTATTTTTGACTTAAAATTCTTTTGTAATTCAATAGGCAAGATGAGGTAATTAACACGCAGTTTAGCTCGGTCTAAAGGCTTAGAAAAAGGTACTAATTTTGTGTCACCATTTTCTGAAATGAGATAATTATTACCTTTTATGTTCAGTCTATTGCTTTGCCATACTAAGCCGTAATTGAGGGAAAGTTGTTTCTTTTTATACAATTGAGAGGTAAAAGCAAGTCCTAATTCTGTATTTAAATAGGGGTTAAAGTAAGTTTTATCATTGGTTACAGACTGTAATCCGATAGCCAAATGAATAGCTACTGTAACTCCGTGTTTATTTTCATTATATTTATTGGGCAATGAATCTAACTGTTGAACAGTTTGTATATAGTTCTCTTTCGGCTCAGTAGATATAAGACTATCGAGCGTTGCGTTTTTTTGCAGGGTGTCCATACTGAGTTCAGTAGCCTTTTGCTGGATAAGAGCAGATAGGCGTAAGCCTTCTTTATAGGTTTTCTGTTTAGTGCTCAGTTCGCTTGCTTCCTTAATCTCTTTGAGCATTTTTGCACTTTGCTCTTTGGTAATCTTGCCCTCTTTTAGCGACTGCTGAACGGCGGCTTCTCTCTTGTAAAGAAGTAGTTTTTCAGTAGCTACTATAGAATCGATAGTATACTTAGATTGCAAGATTTCTTTTTCAAAAGGATTTTGAGCCAAAAGAGCTGATACTGAAAGGATAGCAATAAGTGATAAAAGCTGTTTCATAGAAATGTCTTAATTTGTTCATTAACAATTGATAAATTGAGGGCAAAGATAGAGAGAAATCAGTAAATTGACAAGTTAAAAAATTTAAATACGAGTTGTACAGGTAGTTTGATTAGCAAATTATTTGTACTTTTGTAGCCTTAAATCATTAGCTCATCGGTAAATTTAAAATGCTTACACTCATTCGTTTTATAAAGAATTGGACACTGCCTATTTCTATGGGCATAGGCGCTTTGGTATACCTCATATTTTACTACGTGCCTGCATTGGATGCTCTCTCACAAAAACTTGCTCCTATGTTCGACACTATACTGCCTCTGTTTATGTTCCTGATACTGTACGTTACTTTTTGCAAGGTAAACTTTAAAAAGTTGTTACCCGTGCGATGGCACTTTTGGGCAAGTCTCTTCCAAATCGTTTTGGTAGCAGCGATTGTAGGGGTGATTCTTTATTTTCGGATTGGTGGAAAGGAGTTGATACTCTTAGAGAGCATTCTTGCTTGTGTGATAGCTCCTTGTGCCGCAGCCGCAGCCGTAGTGACCTTAAAACTTGGGGGCAATTTGGAACAGATGACCACCTACACTTTCCTCTCTAATCTGCTTTGCGCCCTACTGATTCCGATTTGTTTTCCGCTGATAGAACCTGCATCGGAGTTTACTTTTTGGACTGCTTTCTCACTCATAATGCAGAAAGTGTGTTTGGTGTTGGTTGTGCCTATGCTCTTAGCACTACTCACCAAGAGCGTGCCACAACTTCACCGCTTTCACCAATGGCTGATACACATTCCCGACCTCTCCTTCTACCTTTGGGGTTGTTCACTGATGATTGTTACCGGTACGACTCTTAAAAATATCTTCCACGCACAATCGGGGATAGGTTTTTTATTGCTCATTGCTTTTTTGGGGTTACTATTATGCCTAATGCAATACGCTATTGGGCGGTATATAGGTCGGTTTTTTGAAGCTTCGATTGAGGCAGGACAAGCCTTAGGGCAAAAAAATACGGCTTTTGCCATTTGGATAGCTACCACCTACCTGCACCCTCTTTCGACCGTAGGTCCTGGTTGTTATATTTTGTGGCAGAACATTATTAACTCAGTAGAAATTTGGAAAAGAGGGAAGTATAAGGCTTAATCCTTTGAAATAGCATTAAGTAAACGCCTTATAAGAATAAAATTTCGAATATTTACTTATTGAAACCATAGAGAGAATTTTATTACTATCTACACCGAAGCTATACCGAACCCACAGTGGCTTTACAGTGGGTCTACAGTGGCTCTACAGTGGCTCTACAGTGGCTCTACAATGGTTGAAGAACGAACAAAAGACGGTGCGAGCCACACGAACAGATGAAGAATAAACGAAAGAAAAAGGGAAATAGAAGGGAGAATAAAAGAAAAAGTATTGATATTACATCGCTCCAAAAAAGGTAGACACTTTTTTGGAGCGAATATCATTATTGATTGTTAAAGCGCTATTTTCTGTTTTTAATATTGTCGAGCATTGTTTTGAGTCTGGTGAGCTCTTCGGGATGGTCTTTTGCTACATTGTAGAGCTCCATTATGTCTTCTTTGAGGTCGTACAATCGGGGCTCAGGATAGTTGCCCAGATGTGTGCGAGTGAGGGGTTGATAAGAGGGGTTATCGCTGGGGACTACATATTTCCAACGACCATCGGTAATGGAGAGCGCTCCCCCAGAGGCTATTACATAAGGGCGACCTTTCTTGTCCTTGCCTAAGAAGGCTTTGAGGTAATCTTCGCTATCGGTGGCTGCTCCTGCGGGTATCTCAGCACCAATAAATTTACTCAAAGAGGCAAAGAGGTCGATATGTGAAAGCAAAGCATCGGAAGTACCTTTTTTCACTATCTTAGGATAGCGTACGATAAAGGGCACACGCGTACCTGCTTCGTAATTGCTGTACTTGCCTCCGTGGTTGTGAAAAGCTCCCCACGGACGATGTTTGCCTAAGAGCTCTTCGGCTTGATCTTGATAACCATCGTCTATCACAGGACCGTTGTCGCTGGTGATGATGATGAGCGTATTATCGTATAGCTTATTAGCTTTGAGGGCTTTTACGATTTCACCCACTGTCCAGTCGAATTGGAGAATTGCATCACCGCGATAACCCATACCACTTTTGCCTACAAAACGCGGATTGGGGTAGCGAGGTACGTGTATATCATTAGTACCCACATAGAGAAAGAAAGGTTGTGATTTGTGATTTTCGATGTATTTTACCGTTTTGGCTACAATGGTATCGGCGAGATGTTCGTCCGTCCAGAGTGCTTTGCCACCCCCTTTCATATAGCCGATACGCGAAATGCCGTTCACTATGGCTTGGTCGTGACCGTGGTGTAAGGAAGGTTTGAGCTTAGTGAGCAGTTCGGGGTTGTTCTTACCCGTAGGTTCACCTTCAAAAGGCAGGCTATAACTCACTTCGATGGGTGCTGAGGAGTCGTAATTGGCTACGCGTTGGTTTTCTATCCACACGCAAGGCACACGGTCGGCTGTGGCAGCCATTATGCAGGAATATTCGAAGCCTATATCCGAAGGTCCAGGTGTGATAAAGCCGTTCCAATCCTGTTTACCACGTTCGCCTCCTAAGCCCAAGTGCCATTTGCCAATAGCACCAGTAGTATAGCCTGCTACTTTGAACATATCGGCAATGGTGGTTTGCTCAGGACGAATGACCATAGCAGCATCACCAGGAGCAATACCAGTGTCATTGCGTCGCCAATTGTACAAGCCCGTGAAGAGTGAATAGCGCGAAGGTGTGCAAGTGGCAGCGGTGGAATGTACGTTCGTAAAGACCATTCCTTGTTTGGCGAGTGAGGCTACCTGCGGGGTATGAATTGTCTTTTCGCCATAGCAACTTAGGTCGCCATAGCCTAAATCATCGGCTACAATGATGATGACATTAGGTTTTTGGGCATAAGTAGCGAAAATAAAGCTATAAAGGAGAAGAAAGATACAATGTTTCATAATTATAGGGTAGTGGGTTTTTGTAAAAGAAAAATACCTTGCAAAAGTACGAAAATAATTATACTTCCCAAATATAATTATACCTATATAAAGAAAATCTATCATTAAAGTATCTCAACCAATTAGTTTTTATAGTACTTTTGCTAAAAATTTAAAAAGAAAATACTATGTTTACATTACCTAAATTATCGTATGCTTACAATGCGCTTGAACCTTACATCGATGCGCGTACAATGGAAATACACTATACTAAGCACCACAACGCTTATACTACGAACCTGAATACGGCTTTGGCTCCAGCAGGGGTAGAAGGCAAAACTATTGAGGAAATTCTTACCTCACTTGATATGAACAATGCTGCTCTTCGCAATAACGCTGGCGGTTTTTACAATCACAATCTTTTCTGGGAAGTGATGAGTCCTAATGGCGGAGGTAAACCTACGGGAGAATTGGCTAAGGCAATTGAAGAGGCTTTTGGAAGTTATGAAGCTTTCAAAGAAGTTTTTAGCAAGGCTGCGGCTACTCGTTTTGGCTCTGGCTGGGCGTGGCTTTGTGTACACAAAGGAGGTAAGCTTGAGATTTGCTCTACTGCAAACCAAGATAACCCGCTAATGCCTAACACTGGTTGCGGAGGTTTTCCTATCTTGGGATTAGATGTGTGGGAACACGCTTATTACTTGCACTATCAGAACCGTCGTCCTGATTATATTGAGGCGTTTTTTAACGTGATTAATTGGGCGAAAGTTGCCGAGCTTTACAACGCTCATAAATAAGTCGTAGCAGTCGTAGCACGACAGGCATTTAAAATGCTAATGACTTATATGAATAACAAGCAAATATAAAAAAAGCCGTGTGAGAATTTCTCATACGGCTTTTCATTGTATTATATAAATTTCTATTTGCTAAGTTTTGTTTTAGTAATTTTAGCGGCTAAGATTACTGCATTTTTAGCATTTACAATAGTACCTGTAGTAGAAAGGTCGGCGAAGTTCATTTCTTTGCGTTTTTTACCTTCATCATCATCTTCACCTACGAAAACTTTCATATCTACTTTTACACCAGACTCCATAATGATTTTCTTCACTTCGGAAGCACTAAGACTTGGGAAGTAAGAACGCAACAAGGCTGCAACTCCTGCAACTTCGGGAGAAGCCATTGAGGTTCCTTGCAAGAACTCGTATTTATTCTCAGGAGTGGTAGAATAGATTTTTACCCCAGGGGCAAATACATCGACATTGCGTTTACCATAGTTTGAGAAAGAGGCTACTAAATTCTTGTTATATTCGTAGTTCAAAGCGCCTACGGTAAGGAAGTTATCGGAGATTTCTTTCTTGTTTACTTCGTCGTTAGGATAAGTATCTTTCACGTCGATATCCTGCGAGTCGTTACCTGCAGCGTTTACGATAAGAACATCTTTAGAAGCTGCGTATTTGATAGCGTCATACACCCATTCTTTGTGAGGAGAGAAAGCTTTACCAAAGCTGGTGTTTATCACTTTGGCTCCGTTATCTACTGCATAACGCAAAGCAAGGGCGACATCTTTGTCGTACTCATCACCATCGGGGACAGCACGTACTGCCATAATAAGCACATTATCGGCAACCCCATTCATACCGATTCCGTTATTGCGTTCAGCTCCAATAATACCTGCCACGTGTGTGCCGTGTAGAGCATCTTTGGTATTGGGACCTATTACGTTATTATTGCCGTAATACTTTTTGGTAAAGTCGTTTTCATTATCTTTTAAGATAGTTTTACGAGGCGAAAAATCGGGGTTGAGATGATATTTCAGTTTTGTATCGAAATACTCGATAGCGTCGTTGAGTTCTTTTTTGATATCACCAGAATTAGAGACATCTGCTAATAGCTGTTTCATAAACTGAATCATCTCGGTAGTAGGGGCATCAAAAGTTTTGCCTTTGGTAGCAGCATCGATGTCTTTGGCGGTATACACTTCTTTACCTGTGATTTTACGCAAGTTGTTATCAGCAAATTCAGTTATTTGGATAAGTTGCTCATAATAGCCTTTGCGTTTTTTAGTTTCAGCAGTTTCTTTATCGAATTCTTTTTTAGCATTGGCATAATCAGGATTTTTCTTATCCTTAGTTTTGTAAATACGAGTCATCTCGGTATTTTCTTGCGCGATATTACCGAGGAAGTTCCAGCCGTGTACGTCGTCTACATAACCGTTTTTGTCGTCGTCAATTCCGTTGTCAGGAATTTCTTTAGTGTTTACCCACACTACGTTTTTAAGGTCTTCGTGGTTGATATCCACACCGGAATCTACCACTCCTACGATTACTTTTTTAGGGGTAAGACCTTTGAGTAGGGCATAGGCTTCTTGCAAGTTCAGTCCAGGAAAGTTTTGTTTAAAACCTTCGTGAGGCCACCCTTTGAGGGTAGCATCATTGTAAGTTTTCTGAACTAAAGGTGTTGCGGGAGCTTTGTCCATATCGGCACTAACTTTAGTAGCCCGACAGCCCACAAATAGGAAAGTTGCTAAGGCAACCCAGATAAATGATTTTTTCATTCTATTAGTTAATTACGTATTTAAATTCTATAGATTTTCATCTTATAACAAAAACCGTGCAAAAGTACGAAATAATTGCGAATTACAAATTACGAATGACAAAAAAATTACATTAATCTCTTTTTACTTCCTTCCCTTTGGGTACAAATAGAGTGATTTGCAGGCGTTGTGCGCGATAGAAATCTCCTTTTGCTATTTGATAGGTTTCAGGGATAGTGATTTGGTTATCTTTCACTTGTAAGGTATAATGGATATTTTTAGTATACTGTTCGGCTTGACCTATATTCCTGCCTCTTGAATGGGTAGAGACTTCAATATAGGGCTGTGCGTCTTCGGGTAATTCATTAACATTGAAATTACAATCGGCAACCACAAGGCTATCGTTTTTGATACCCATAAGACTCATTTTGTGAGTATAGTTACGGTGTACTACCAAAGTATCGGAAGTGGTAACAACGGGTATTTTTTCTTGTATAAGGGTTTCGGAAGTAAAGTCTCTTAAAACAGTTCCTAAGACTGTGAAACCTCCTATGATACCTATGGTTAAGCTCAACACATTGAACACTATCCAACTTTTGGGTGTATGAAAATCCTTTACAAAAAGTTTGAAACAAAGCAGTAAAATCACTGAAACAGGAAACAAGAGCAATAATACTGCTGAAAGGTACAACAAAGTGTGTTGCCAAGTTGCCGTCACTATAAAGGGAAGAAAATCGTTAAGGGCAAGCAGACTAATGCTTCCGAATACGGTTATGCCAAATAAAGAGAGCACTACGGCTATTAAGGATATAAGCAATGGCAATAGTAATAGAATTGCGATAAAGTAGAGTATTACTTTCAGTAAGACAGGGAAGCCATTCCTTTGAGGTTTTAGGGTTTCTTTGCTCGTAAAAGAGAAGTTGGAAAGGGTATCGATGGTTACGGCTTCACCTTTCATCTCTAACTTCTGAGCGGCTGTGCGTGCGGGAGGTACCACAGCCCAAAACGCAATATACAAGAGTAACAGAGCAGAGGTAAAAAAGTGAAGAATGAAGATATTCACCAGTAAGACTAATAGAAAGAAGATGCGTACCCAAGTAACGTCGTATTGAAGGTAATGGGCTATGCCTGAGAGTACGCCACCGATTTTCTTATCATCGATATCGCGGTATAGCTTTCGCCCTTTCAAAGAAGAAAAGGTAAATTTGGGTTCAGCAGGAGAGGTTTCTTCACTCTCAACGTATTGTTCGGGGCGACCTAATACTTCTATAAGATATTGCACGTCTTGACCGATTACTACTTCGCGCTCTTTAAGACGAACTTTGAGTAGTTCAGCCATACGTTGCTCTACATCGTAGAGAATTTCTTCTCTATCGGTATTTTGGTTCAAATGATTACGCACCTCATTGAGATAGTTATTGAGGGCATTGTAGGCGGTCTCTTCGATGATAAAAGAAAAACCACCCAAACTGATGTTTTTTATTTTGTCCATAATTTAAATAATTTTATCAATCATTGTTTGTAAGTCACGCCAGGCTTTTACGGTTTCGTTTAGGAAGCGTCTGCCTGATTCGGTTAGGATGTAGTATTTACGAGGAGGACCTGAGGTAGATTCTTTCCATTGATAAGTAAGTAGCCCGCTGTTTTTCAATCGGGTAAGCAAAGGGTATAACGTTCCTTCGACCACTATCATATCGGCTGTTTTGAGCGCCTCAATCAGGTCGGAAACGTAAGCTTCTTTGTTTTTGTCAATAATGGAAAGAATACACATTTCTAAGATGCCTTTTCGCATTTGTGTTCTTGTTTTTTCG
>ERZ773056.387-NODE-387-length-23403-cov-72.259851_pt1 | contig 23403 bp, 20 predicted proteins | sample MGYA00580857_ERZ773056 | MGnify/ENA primary metagenome ERZ773056 (study PRJEB29015, sample SAMEA2737996) | human oral metagenome | biome: human oral; feature: human-associated habitat; material: dental | place: China | collected 2114 ... | reverse complement strand
AAAATAGAACCCAATAAAACATTTTGAGCAATGATATAAATCGCAGTAATCAGCGCGCCAAATCCCCAACATAAAATGGACATATAGCGGTCAAAAAAGTTATCTCCCAGAAATTCCATATCCTGTCTCAGCAGGGTAATCTTTTCATCTTCACCATATTCTCTGTCTTCTATCAACTTCTCAAACAGTGCCGTCCGAATATTCATGTGAATCTCACGTCGAAAGACATTATTTGCATGATTACAAAATAACATCAGACTATACAAGGCAAAATAGACGGAAAAGCCAAAGATGGCAAATTTCCAAATTGAAGAATACGTTAGACTATTTTGATTTATGGATAATGCTTTAGCAACAATCAAGGGTTGCCCCAATGCTAGCCCCCCATTTGCCAGCGCTCCAATAATGGTTAGGTATTTTGTTTTTTTATCAAGATATTTAAAAATATGAATCATAAAGCACTCCTCAGAAATAGCCTCTCTATAATTAAAAAACATCAGTTGCAATTATTTACTACAGTATCGGATTTTCTATTATCTCCTTCCCTAACTGCAACTGAATCACGTTTATACTAATTGCATACCGTACTAATTGGATATTAAATTCCTTGTTCTTTGTGAAATATTTTACATAGTCATTATACAACCATAGATAAGTTTTAGTCAATAAATATTGAAAGAATTTAACCTGTAAATAAAAAAAGAGCTCTGCGCATTAAGAGAACCTATCTATTTTAAAGTTATTAAAAATTCAAGCAGTCAAATATGATTCATCCAATCCTACATAGTTACAAGCAAAAGTAATCACATCAGCAGACTCTTCAAATTGTTCCAATGAAAGATTCATGTGATAAATTCATAAATTAAAGTCCAAGTGCCATCAAGAAACCATAATTTTACTAAAAATTCTTAAATGCACAATTTAAAAAAACTTATCATAAAGATTATTCTCTGGGATTACTAAAAACTTCAAGCAAAAAAGTTAAATGTCTATACTATAAAAGTTTCCAGGCATTTCTTAACACTGTTAAACAACGATAAATACCATATTAAATCACTATAAAAAATCCTATTCATCACTGATCTAAAAAATGAAGTGCTTATTCTAACATGAAGTTACCTACAAATTGAATTCATGTCATTCAATCCGCTACATTAAAAAGACAACATAAAGATTAAAAGAATTTATGATGAGTCAGATAATCTACAAATATCTCAAAAAATCTGATTAGAATTAGCAAAGAATCACTAAAAAATAAGCATTTATGATTTCAGGTATTCAAACGCCACAATATCATCAAAATGAAAAAAGCATTATACTTTTTAAAAAACATTAAATCATGCATCGATGAGTACAATAATAAATACCTATTCTAACTTATATCCAAGAAAAATAAAATTAGCAAATAAATAAGATAATTTTTTTAAAATTTTTAAGGAACTAAAAGTTAAAATATCAAGATAAAAAAAACAAGGCTTAAAAACCTTATCTTTTGAGTAAAACTTAAGCTATACCGGCGGCCGGGGTCGAACCGGCACGTCCGTGAGGACACTGGATTTTGAGTCCAGCGCGTCTGCCAATTCCGCCACGCCGGCTCAAGTTTTTAACTGGGGTAGCTGGATTCGAACCAACGCATGAGGGAGTCAAAGTCCCTTGCCTTACCGCTTGGCTATACCCCAATAATATAAAATAGGCGAGTGATGGGGATCGAACCCACGCATGCCAGAGCCACAATCTGGTGTGTTAACCACTTCACCACACCCGCCATATTCCAAAACACGGGCAGTAGGAATTGAACCCACACTGAAGGTTTTGGAGACCTTAGTTCTACCTTTAAACTATGCCCGTTAAGCATGGAAGGGGAGGGATTCGAACCCCCGAACCCGAAGGAGCGGATTTACAGTCCGCCGCGTTTAGCCTCTTCGCTACCCTTCCGAAATTCTAAAGATATATGGCGCGAGACGGAATCGAACCGCCGACACATGGAGCTTCAATCCATTGCTCTACCAACTGAGCTACCGAGCCAAATTGCGGGAGCAGGATTTGAACCTACGACCTTCGGGTTATGAGCCCGACGAGCTACCTAGCTGCTCCATCCCGCGATATTCTAATCTAAGGAGGATGTGGGATTCGAACCCACGCACGCTTTTACACGCCTGACGGTTTTCAAGACCGTTCCCTTCAGCCGGACTTGGGTAATCCTCCAAAATATATAGTCCGTACGGGATTCGAACCCGTGTTACCGCCGTGAAAAGGCGGTGTCTTAACCCCTTGACCAACGGACCATATATGTTCTTTTCAGAACATATTCTATTATATCAGGTTTTGAATCTTTGTCAACAGTTTTTTATTTATTTTTTAAAATTTCTTTTAAATGTTTTGTTCTTAGCCTAGAAACAGGGCAACGACGGCCTTCATAAAATATAATTTCCTTTGTTTTCTTATCATAATCGCAGATATTATCGATATTGACTAAGAAAGATTTATGGGAAGCAAAGAAACGTTGGGTTTTCTCATCCTGTTCTTGAACACTGGCAATCGTTCCATAAAATTCTTTTATAAAGTTTTTTCCGACCATCCGTAACTTATGGGAGGAGCTTGAGGTTTCGATATACAAAATATCATTAAATGGCACGCGCACATCATTGCCTCGATAGCTGTATTCAAAGTAATCAACCATATTGGTGTTTGTAATTAAGGTGTTTTTCGTATAAATGATACAATCTTTGATACGTTTTTTAAACGAATCATCGTTAATATCCTTATCAATAAAATCAAGAGCAGATACTTTATATTTAAAGGTCATGGTCGCAAACTCTGATTTTGAAGTTACAAAGACAATAATAGCATATGGATTATGATGACGAATAAAACGAGCGACCTCCAGTCCTTTGGTCTCTTCCCCTTTAATATCTATATCCAGAAAATAAATCTGATTGACATCTTCATTTTCGACGTAGTCCTTAAATTCCTGAATTTTTCCTGTGATTTTTACCTGGATATCGAGACCCATTTCTTCAGCAATCTCTGCTAAAGTTTTTTCCATGCGGACTTGGTGGGCTAAAGTATCTTCTAATGCTAAGATTCTCATAAACTATTCCTTCTTTTAATTGTTAATACTTGGGTGAAATCATACTTACTTATTTCTGTATCTAGCATGATATATTCATAATTCTCTAAAATTTCTTTCAGATTATTTAAACCTAGGCCTCTTCGATAACCTTTCGTTGAGAACTCTGGTTCATAAATTTCTTCTAAATCTAATTTTCTTTGCTTGCGGGAATTTTTTACAACAAAAATAATCTCCGTATCGAGTTGAACTAAAGTCACATGAATCATTTTTTCATAGCTTTCGATTGCGCCTTCAACAGCATTGTTTAGCAATATACTAGCCATTCTTACCACATCTAATAGCTTAATCGGTAATTTCTCAACAGGATCTTTGACTTCGAATGTCAAATCAATCTGGTGCTCACGCGCTTTGAATAAAGTCTCCGTCATAACGCTTCGGAGAGCTGAGTCACCAACATTGTTCAAATCAAAATAAGTGTATTTATCCGAGCGTAATTTTAAATTTGCATCAACTAAAACTTCTTGATATATTTTTTCAATTTCCTTGATATCTTGAGTATTGATGGCCGTCTGAAAGCTGGTCAGCATGCCAGCATAATCATGACGGAAACCACGAATTTCATTATATAGAGAGACAATTTCATCTGTATACTGCTGCAGCTGCAACTGTTCCAATTCTCTTTGTCGAATCTCCTCTTCTTTTTCATACTTTTCCCGAATTGCCTTCAAATAGAAAAGAGTCGTCATAAAGATCAAGAAACAAATAGTCGCTAGCATACTGCTAAAACTATTAAAATGATCGTCTTCACTTAACCAATGCGAAACATTCAATATGAGAATCGTTAGAAAATAATAAATATTAGTCTTTTGAACTGTCTTTTTAAAGGAAGAGTCTTTAAAATCTCTCAGTTGAAATTCAAAATAATCAATGGATTTTAGCATAAACAAAACAGAGATACTATTTATCGTGATATAAAAGATAGCCCAATTACTTTTTACAAATTGATCCCCTGTAATAGATGAAATAATAACTGAAAAAAAGGTAGACGAAGCCTGAGTTGCTAAATAAAGGAAAAAAGATAAAAATAAAGAAAGATAATTAGGCAACTTTTCTTTCTTATAAAAATAAGCATAAAAAAGGAAAGGTTGCACCATTAAGATGATGTAATAGAGTAATAAATTAATCAGAGATGCTAAAGGAGCAATAATAACTGTAAAAATACAAAGACAAATAAAGTAAAATCTAGATTTTACTTTACTCTCTACTTTTTTATATATTTTTACAATTGCAAAAATTTCTATTAATTCACATATAAACCATAAAATGAAGTTTAATATCATTTTTATCTCCTAATTACTTCCTTTACTTAAAAATAATTCGAGGAAGGCCTATCTTTCTAAAATCTCCTCCAAGAACTTCTTTAAGTTCTTTTTCATTCAAGGCTGGGAATTGAGCGATTGTTTTAAAGTTTTTCTGAGTATTTTTCATAATAGATTCTCCTAAATATTTTTTCGTAAGTGTTACCTTACAAGATCTATTATAAATAAAATTTCAAATAATCTGTCATCTTTCCCTGAAATGTCATTTTTTATTCCTGAAATGTCGTTTTCTCAAAAATATAATAAAAAAACACGAAAGTTTTCGTGTCTGAGTAATGTATATTATGATCCCAGCAGGATTCGAACCTGCGACCGTTCGCTTAGAAGGCGAATGCTCTATCCAGCTGAGCTATGAGACCGATACCTTTTCATTCTATCAGAAAAATCTAGTATCGTCAAGATTTACTTATGGTAGGGACTTCCCTGTTGAATCATGAAAGCACGGTAAATCTGCTCTACCAAAACAAGGCGCATCAGTTGATGGGGCAGGGTCAATTTTCCAAAACTCATCAGTAGATTAGCTCTTTTTTTGACAGCAGGAGACAGCCCCAAGCTGCCACCAATAACAAATGTAATATCAGAAAAGCCACGGACTGTGATGTCGTTCAAGATCGAACTAAACTCTTCTGAAGGAAATTGTTTTCCTTCAATAGCTAGAGCAACCACGAATTCTCGTTCAGAGATTTTTGCTAAGATCCGATTTCCCTCTTTTTCAAGGATTTGCTGATTTTCTACCTCACTGGCCTTATCTGGTGTTTTTTCGTCTGCTAATTCCACAATTTCTAACTTAGAAAATCGACTCAGACGTTTAGCATATTCAGCAATTCCATCCTTGAGATACTTTTCTTTTAATTTTCCAACGGTTACAAGCTTTATTTTCATATTTCCATTCTATCATATCCACATGGATTTCACATTTTATTCACATCAGTTTTTTATGGAAAACTGGTTGAATCTATGTATTTTCTAACCTCTATCAACATTTTTTATAAGTTTTCCACAAGTTGTGGAAAACTTGTGAATTTTAAGTTATAATTAAGAATAGATTTCTATAATTTCATCAATTGTAATCAAGGAGGAAAATATGAAAAACGCTTCAAATTTCTTTAAAAAATCTTTGTTGCTTTTTATTGTTTTAGTTGTAGGATTTATTGGCGGAAGCCTAGGAAATTTAGCCACTGCATTTCTTAATAATAAAATGGCTAATATTAGCCCTTCTAGCTCAAAGACCACTGTATCAACGTCTTATAAAAATACAACCGACACCACAAAGGCTGTAAAAAAGGTGCAAAATGCAGTTGTATCAGTAATTACTTATACAGGTTCTAATCAGGAAGGAGTGATCAATAATGAATCAACCAGTGATCCTCAAGTAGCTAGTGAGGGATCAGGTGTCATTTATAAGAAGGAAGGAAAATATGCCTACCTTGTTACCAATACTCACGTGCTAAATGGAGCAAAAAATCCCGATATTCTACTAGCAGATGGTAGTAAGGTTCCTGGTGAAGTAGTGGGGTCAGATGTTTATTCTGATATTTCTGTAGTAAGAATTAGCTCTGAAAAGGTGAAAGATGTAGCTGAATTTGGAGATTCCAACTCCCTGACAGTAGGAGAAACTGCTATTGCTATCGGAAGCCCTCTCGGAACAGAATATGCTAACTCTGTTACACAAGGAATCATCTCTAGTTTGGGTAGAAATGTAACCTTGCAATCTGAAGACGGCCAAAATATTTCGACGACTGCCTTGCAAACAGATGCTGCTATCAACCCTGGTAACTCTGGTGGCCCACTCATCAATATCCAAGGGCAAGTTATTGGTATTACGTCCAGCAAAATCTCTCACAATGGTCAAACTGCTGTAGAAGGCATGGGCTTTGCAATTCCATCAAACGATGTTGTCAATATTATCAAGCAACTAGAGAAAAATGGAACAGTGACTCGTCCTGCTCTGGGTATCCAAATGCTCGATTTATCTAATATCGCCACTTCTGACTTAGCAAAATTACGTCTGCCTTCATCTGTAAAATCAGGTATCCTTGTCCGCTCTGTACAAGAAGGAATGCCTGCTGAAAATAAACTTCAGAAATACGACGTCATCACAAAAGTTGACGATAAGGATGTCGAGTCAACCAGTGATTTACAATCTGCTCTCTACAGACACTCTCTGGGAGATGAACTGAAAGTGACTTACTTTAGAGATGGTAAAGAAGCTACTACAACCATCAAATTGACCAAATCAACCCAGGACTTAAGTGACAACTAAGCCTTTACATAATTGTCAACATACCTTTACACAATCGTAAAGGTGTGTTATGCTATATACAAATGGAAAATTATCAATACATACCACTAAAAGACATTCGAACAAATCCTTATCAACCTAGAAAAAACTTTTCTCAAGAGAAAATAAATGAATTGGCAGCTTCTATTAAAGAAAATGGAATTATCCAGCCCATTATTTTGAGAAGATCTTCCTTATTTGGTTACGAAATTTTAGCAGGTGAAAGACGATTCAGAGCTGCTAAGATTGCTGGCTTAGAAAACATTCCTGCCCTTATTAAAGACCTATCTGACGATGACATGATGAAGCAGGCCATCATCGAGAATTTGCAAAGGGAGGACCTCAATCCGATCGAAGAAGCGGAATCCTATCAGCATCTGATTGAGAAAGGTCTGACCCATGAAGAAATTGCAAGAATTATGGGAAAATCTCGGCCTTACATCAGTAATCTTGTCCGCTTGTTACAGCTACCAGATTTTATGCTGGACGCTGTCAAAGAGGAAATGATTTCGCAAGGGCATGCTCGTCTCCTCATCCCACTAAAAAAGGAAGAGCAAATTTTTTGGCTGGACAGAATCATTCAAGATAATTTATCCGTTCGTGCTCTTGAACTTTCATTACAAAAGAAAAAAAAGTCAAAGAACAGAAAGAACAAAGAAATTTTCTCCCATTCGGAAGAAGAAAGATTGAAAAAAATCCTTGGACTCAATGTCTCCATTCAATTAAAAAATTCTTCAAAAGGAAAGATCGTTATTCCTTTTGAAAACGAGGAAGAGTATCAAAGAATTATAAACAGCCTGAAATAGGGCTGTTATTTTCTTTTTTCAAACTAACAGACTTTTCCACCTTTAAAAGTAGCCTAAAATATTGAAAAATAAGGATTTCATTAATAATCCACAATCTGTGGATAAGTCTTATAAACAATGTTATTTTTTCTCCACAACTTGTGGAAAACTTAGTCTTTTTATGTTAAAATGAGAGTCGACATAGAGAATAATTTTTTGAAAAGGAGGAGGCAATGACCAAAGAGCAAGAATTTTGGCGAAGAATTTTAGAACTTTCCGCTGCTCAGCTAAAACAGACAACCTATGATTTTTTTGTTGCAGAAGCAAAATTGATAGCCATTGAAAATAATCAGGCCACTATCTTTCTTGATAGCCCAGTCAAACAGCTATTTTGGGAACAAAACTTAGTGGGCGTTATTCTCACAGCTGGTTTTGAAATTTTCAACGATCAAATCACGGCCAAATACGTCTTTGAAGAGGCAGGACATGACAGTATTTCTAAATATCAGCTGGAAGAACTTCCTGAAAAAGCTCCATTTCGGCCAAGTTTGCCGCCAATTGATACTGGATTAAAAGCTAAATATACATTTGATAATTTTGTACAAGGGGACGGGAATATCTGGGCTAAAGCAGCAGCCTTGGCTGTGTCTGAAAATCTAGCAACTACCTATAATCCACTATTTATCTATGGCGGACCAGGGTTAGGAAAAACCCACTTACTAAATGCTATTGGCAATCAAATTTTAGAAAATATTCCTGATGCGCGTGTAAAATATATTCCGGCGGAAACCTTTATCAATGACTTTCTGGAGCATCTACGGCTCGGAGACATGGATAATTTCAAAAAAATCTATCGGAGCTTGGATTTGCTCTTGATTGATGATATCCAGTCTCTTGGCGGAAAAAAAGTCTCTACCCAGGAAGAATTCTTCAATACGTTTAACGCCCTGCACGGAGATAACAAGCAGATTGTGTTGACCAGCGACCGCAGTCCAGATCATCTTGATAATTTGGAAGAACGCTTGGTCACGCGCTTCAAATGGGGCCTCACTCAAAATATTACACCACCTGATTTTGAAACGCGGATTGCCATCCTCCGAAACAAAATCGAAAATCTGGACTATATTTTCCCTAATGATACATTGGAGTACCTCGCCGGACAATTTGACTCGAATGTCCGTGACCTAGAAGGGGCGCTCAATGATATTACGCTCATTGCAAGAGTCCGCAATCTCAAGGAAATTACGATTGACATTGCTGCCGAAGCCATTCGAGCTCGCAAGCAGGATTCTAGTCAGGTAACAGTCATTCCGATTGAAAAAATCCAATCTGAGGTCGGCAATTTCTATGGCGTCAGTGTCAAGGAAATGAAGGGAAGTCGTCGAGTCCAAAATATCGTTTTAGCTAGACAGGTAGCCATGTATCTAGCCCGCGAACTAACAGACAATAGCCTACCAAAAATCGGGCGAGAATTTGGCGGCAAAGACCATACAACAGTCATTCACGCGCATGGAAAAATCAAAAATCGACTCGAAACTGACGATAGCTTGCGACTTGAAATCGAAAATATCAAAAACAAGATAAAATAAGGGTGTGGAAAAGATTGAACGAATCTAAAGTTTTTTCCACAGGTTGTGAACAAGTCTTAAAACTTGATTTTAAATACTTTGCTCCATTTTTCCACAGCTTCCACAAGAACTACTATTACTATTAACTTAATAATCATAAATAATAAAAGGAGTCCCTATGATTCACTTCTCTATTAATAAAAATTTATTCTTACAAGCTTTGAATACAACTAAAAGAGCTATTAGTACAAAAAACGCTATTCCAATTTTATCAACTGTTAAAATTGATGTAACGAAAGAAGGCATTACCTTGATTGGTTCAAATGGCCAAATTTCCATTGAAAACTTCATTTCAGTGCAAAATGAGAATGCCGGGCTCTTAATTAATTCATCAGGTTCTATCCTCCTTGAAGCAAATTTCTTTATCAATGTCATTTCTAGCTTGCCAGATATCGTGCTTGATTTCAAAGAAATTGAGCAAAAACAAATCGTCCTTACCAGCGGAAAATCAGAAATTACTCTAAAAGGAAAAGATGCAGATCAATACCCACGTATCCAGGAAGTCTCTACTAGCAATCCTTTGGTTTTAGAAACAAAAGTCCTCAAAAATATCATCAATGAGACAGCTTTTGCTGCCAGTACGCAAGAAAGTCGTCCTATTTTGACGGGTGTTCATTTTGTCTTGACAGATAATCAATCCCTCAAAACAGTTGCGACAGACTCTCACCGGATGAGCCAAAAGAAAATTACTTTGGACAAGAAGGGTGACGATTTTGATGTGGTAATTCCTAGCCGCTCTCTGCGTGAATTTACAGCTGTTTTCACAGATGAAATTGAAACAGTAGAGGTTTTCTTTGCCAATAATCAACTTCTCTTTAGAAGTGAAAATATCAGCTTCTATACACGCCTGCTGGAAGGAAACTATCCTGACACAGACCGCCTGATTCCGACAGAATTTTCAAGCGTTGTGACCTTTAATACCAATAATTTACGTCATGCCATGGAACGGTCTCGTCTTCTGTCTAATGCGACCCAAAATGGAACAGTGAAACTAGAAATTGTGAAAGGCATTGTCAGCGCTCATGTCCATTCACCAGAAGTTGGGCGCGTGAATGAAGAAATTGATACAGAAAGTGTGTCAGGAGAAGATTTGACCATCAGCTTCAATCCTACCTACCTGATCGAAGCGCTAAAGGCAGTCGATAGTGAGAAGGTGACCATTAGCTTTATTTCAGCTGTTCGGCCTTTCACCTTGGTGCCAAGCGAAGATGCTGAAAACTTTATCCAGCTGATCACGCCAGTCCGTACCAATTAGAAGATAAGATTTAAGACAAGGTTGACTCAATCCGCCTTGTCTTATTTTGATCATTTACAAGCCAGCTGATTCTAAACTTGTGGTATAATACAGCTAGGGTTGAGAGAAGCGCCAATCTGTATTTCTAAGATAATAAAAAAAGATTGTCAAAAGGAGAGAAGATGTACGAACTTGGAACTTTTGTAGAAATGAAAAAGCCCCATGCCTGTACCATTAAGTCGACGGGCAAGAAGGCCAATCGTTGGGAAGTCGTCCGCATGGGAGCAGATATCAAGATTCGCTGCAGTAACTGCGAACACGTTGTCATGATGAGCAGATATGATTTTGAAAGAAAAATGAAGAAGGTCATCGAATAGTCCACTTTTTTGACTTAGCCCAATTTTGAATGACCTATCTCATCAACAAAGAACGGATAAGACCAAGAAAGTCTTATCCGTTTTCTGCTTTTATTTAAGTTCTTCAAATTTGCCGTCTTTGACTTCTTTATAGCCAGAAGCTTCAAGAGATTTTACCGTTTCTTTATAACTGATATAATTAGCTTTTTGGTATCCATCTGTTTGGATAAGTTGTTTGCTTTTCAGTTCTGAAATATCTGCCTTGCTAAAATCCATCGTCATCTTTTGCGTCAAATGATCGTCTTTATATTCGATTTTATTAGTAAGTCCTTTAATGTTTTCCAGAGTTTGCATGTAGCCTCCAATTTGTTCTTTGGCGGTATCTTTTGTCAATCCGATAGGCTCATAATAGAAAACATTGCTGGTTTCATTGTTCAGCAAATCATCGCCCTTATACTCAAGAGTGATCCGGCTGTCTTGCTTGGTCTTTTGATCAATCAACTGAAAATAGGCTTTTTTAGGACTGCTACTGCAGGCAGCTAAAAAAAGTAAAGTAAACATCGTCAAGAAAGAAAGAACAAAAGTTTTAATTGTCATTTTTTTCATGGTTAACTCCTTTTATCAAAATATTAACTATATTATATCATTTTTTGCAGAAATATTTTCTATTTCTATCCCGAAAGCAGGAAATTTTTCATTCAAATCCGCTGTTTAGGATAAGGATTTATGGTATAATGGTTTGGATTGAAAAGATGAATGGAGAAGATACGAATGGCTTTAACAGCAGGGATTGTGGGACTGCCTAATGTGGGCAAGTCAACTTTATTTAATGCAATTACAAAAGCAGGGGCAGAAGCTGCCAACTACCCTTTTGCGACCATTGATCCAAATGTCGGTCGGGTAGAGGTCCCAGATGCTCGTTTGGACAAATTAACAGAATTGATTAAACCTCAAAAGAAGGTTCCTACTACATTTGAGTTTACAGACATTGCAGGTATTGTAAAGGGAGCTTCGAAAGGGGAAGGTCTAGGAAATAAATTCTTGGCCAATATCCGTGAAGTGGATGCTATCGTCCATGTAGTTCGTGCCTTTGATGATGAAAATGTCATGAGGGAACAGGGCCGTGAGTCTGACTTTGTCGATCCCATGGCTGATATTGAGACCATCAATCTGGAGCTCATTTTGGCCGATCTAGAAAGTATCAATAAACGCTATGCGCGTGTTGAGAAGATGGCTCGTACTCAGAAGGACAAGGACTCAGTTGCAGAATTTAATGTTTTGCAGAAAATCAAACCTGTTCTGGAAGATGGTCTGTCAGCTCGGACAATTGATTTCACAGAAGAAGAGCAAAAAATCGTCAAAGGTCTCTTTCTTTTAACGACTAAGCCAGTACTTTATGTGGCCAATGTCGGTGAAGATGAAGTTGCAGATCCAGACAATATTGACTATGTGAAGCAGATTCGTGAATTTGCATCTACAGAAAATGCTGAAGTTGTTGTCATCTCAGCGCGTGCCGAGGAGGAAATTTCTGAACTGGACGATGAAGACAAGGCAGAATTTCTGGAAGCTATCGGCTTGACAGAATCAGGTGTAGACAAGTTGACACGTGCAGCCTATCATTTGTTGGGACTTGGAACCTACTTTACCGCTGGTGAAAAGGAAGTCCGAGCTTGGACCTTCAAGCGTGGTATGAAAGCCCCTCAAGCAGCTGGTATCATTCATTCAGACTTTGAGAAAGGTTTCATCCGTGCAGTGACGATGTCTTATGATGATTTGGTAAAATATGGATCTGAAAAGGCTGTAAAAGAAGCTGGACGTTTGCGTGAAGAAGGAAAAGAATACATCGTTCAAGATGGCGATATTATGGAATTCCGCTTTAATGTGTAAATCAAGTGTAAATTTAAAATATATAGGTTGGAAAGAAATTTCCAGCCCTTTTGGCTTTTATAAAGGAGTAAAATGACAAAATTAATTGTTGGATTGGGAAATCCAGGAGATAAATATTTCGAAACCAAACATAATGTAGGTTTTATGTTGGTTGACAAGATGTGTAAAGAATTAAATCTAAAGTTTACAGCAGATAAGATTTTTCAAGCAGACATTGCTTCAACTTTCTTGAATGGAGAAAAAGTCTATTTTGTAAAACCGACTACTTTTATGAATGAAAGTGGGAAAGCAGTCCATGCCTTGCTCACTTACTACGGCTTAGATATAGATGACTTACTCGTTATTTATGATGATCTGGATATGGAAGTTGGGAAAATTCGTCTTCGTACCAAAGGTTCAGCTGGCGGGCACAATGGTATTAAGTCCATCATTAAACATATTGGAACACAGGAATTCAAGCGAGTGAAAATTGGCATTGGAAGACCTAAAAATAATATGTCAGTTATTCATCATGTTTTAGGAAAATTTGATGAGGACGATTATATCAGTATTTTAAACACATTAGAAAAAGTTGATAGTGCTGTAAATTATTATTTACAAACTGAGAATTTTGAGAAGACCATGCAACAATACAATGGATAAGACAATGACACTACTTGATCTATTTGGTCGAAATCGACAAATTGTAGACTGGAAGAAACAATTGCAAAAAAAGACACGTCAGTTAGTGATGGGACTTTCAGCTTCAACAAAGGCTTTAGCGATTGCTAGTAGTTTAGAAGAGCAGGAGAAATCCTTAGTCATCACTTCAAGTCAGAACGAAGCAGAGCGTCTGGCTAGTGATTTGATTTCTTTGTTGGGGGAAGAAAAAGTCTATACTTTCTTAGCAGATGATACGCCTTTAGCTGAGTTTGTTTTTTCATCGCAAGAAAAAATCTTTGCCAGATTAGAAGCCATGAAATTTTTATCAGACAAAGAGAAGAATGGGATTCTGATCATCAACGTCGCAGCCAGTCGTTTATTCTTGCCTAAGCCTGATATTTTTAAACAATCTGAGCTTATCCTTTCTGTTACTGAAGAATATAACCTTGACAACCTAGTAAAGTCCTTGTCAAGTAATGGTTATAAAAAGGTTTCTCAGGTTCTCAGTCAAGGAGAGTACAGTCTGAGAGGGGATATTCTAGATATTTTTGAACGCTCGGCTCAATATCCTTATCGGATAGAGTTTTTTGGAGATGAGATTGATGGCATAAGGATTTTCAATCCTGAAAATCAACTTTCTCTTGAAAATGTGGAACAGATTTTGATAGAGCCTGTTACAGATCTTCTATTTACAGAAGAAGATTATGCAAGAGGACAGAAAAATCTAGAAGTGGCTCTCTCTACGGTTCTTGATCCTTCCTTAAAATCCTATTTAGAAGAAGTATTGAGCTCTGTTAGAGAGCACTTTCATCATGCAGATATTCGCAAATTTCTTTCCTTATTCTATCAGAAAGAATGGACTATTTTAGACTACCTACCAACTCACACTCCTATATTTTTTGATGATTTTCAAAAGATAATGGACAAGCATGCACAGTTTGAATTAGAAGTTGCCAATATCTTGACAGATGATTTACAAAATAGTAAAGCACTGTCAAATCAACAATACTTTGCAAATAATTATCAGGACTATCGTAAATATAAACCTGCTACATTTTTTTCTAATTTCCATAAAGGCTTAGGAAATCTAAAATTTGATGCACTTTATCAATTTAATCAATATCCAATGCAGGAATTCTTTAGTCAGTTTCCTCTTTTAAAAGAAGAAATCAATCGCTTTAGAAAATCGGGCTATACGGTAGTCTTACAGGCCAATTCAGCCTCAAGTTTACAAAATTTACATAAAACTTTACAGGATTATGAGATTCATTTAGATTATATCAAGGATAGAGAAATCCATGAAAAAGCTGTCCAGCTCATAGAAGGAAATCTCGTTCAAGGCTTTAATTTTGTCGATGAAAAAATCGTTTTGATTACTGAGCATGAGATGATTCAGAAAAAAATCAAACGTAGGATTCGTCGTCAAAATATTTCCAATGCTGAAAGGTTGAAAGACTATAATGAGCTGGAAAAAGGCGACTATGTGGTTCATAATATCCACGGTATTGGTCGCTATTTAGGAATTGAAACGATTGAGGTTTCAGGAGTTCATCGGGATTATTTGACGATTCAGTATCAAAATGCAGATCGTATCTCCATTCCGGTGGATCAAATCAATTTTCTGTCTAAATATGTAGCTAGTGATGGAAAAACACCTAAAATTAACAAGTTAAATGATGGGCGTTTCCAAAAAACGAAGCAAAAAGTCCAGCATCAGGTTGAAGACATTGCCGATGACCTTATTAAATTATATGCAGAGCGTAGTCAATTAGAAGGTTTCCAATTTTCTAGTGACGACCAGCATCAAGTAGAGTTTGATAATGCCTTTCCATATGTGGAAACAGATGATCAGCTCAGAAGCATTCAGGAAATCAAGAAAGATATGGAGAGTGACCGTCCTATGGACCGACTCTTGGTTGGAGATGTTGGTTTTGGGAAGACCGAGGTGGCTATGCGGGCTGCTTTTAAGGCTGTCAACGATCATAAGCAGGTGGCAATCTTGGTTCCGACCACTGTTTTAGCTCAGCAACACTACACAAACTTTAAAGAACGTTTCAATGATTTTGCCGTGAATGTCGATGTTCTCAGCCGTTTTAGAAGCAAAGGGGAGCAAAAAGAGACTCTGGAAAAATTGGAAAAAGGTCAGATTGATATTATTATCGGTACCCATCGCCTTCTATCAGCAGATGTGACATTTTCCGATTTGGGACTACTGGTGATAGATGAAGAGCAACGCTTCGGTGTCAAGCATAAGGAAAAGTTAAAGGAACTAAAAAAGAAGGTTGATGTTCTGACCTTGACGGCCACCCCTATTCCACGAACCCTTCATATGTCGATGCTAGGAATTCGAGATTTATCGGTCATTGAAACACCACCGACAAATCGATATCCAGTCCAAACCTATGTTTTAGAGAATAATAGGACGGTTATTCGGGATGCGGTTTTGCGTGAAATAGACCGAGGCGGACAAGTTTACTACCTTTACAATAAAGTTGACACCATTGAGCAAAAAGTTTCAGAATTAAAAGAGTTGATTCCAGAGGCTTCAATTGGTTATGTTCATGGACAGATGACAGAGGTGCGTTTAGAAAATACCCTTTTAGACTTTGTTAATGGCGAGTATGATATTTTAGTTACAACAACGATCATTGAAACTGGTGTTGATATTCCAAATGCAAATACTCTCTTTATCGAAAATGCTGATCATATGGGTCTGTCAACCTTATATCAACTTCGTGGTCGGGTTGGCCGCAGCAATCGAATTGCCTATGCTTATCTTATGTATCGGCCAGATAAATCTCTAACTGAAGTTTCAGAAAAAAGACTAGAAGCTATTAAAGGATTTACTGAGCTAGGATCTGGATTCAAGATTGCGATGAGGGATTTGTCTATCCGAGGAGCTGGAAATATTTTAGGAAGTTCTCAGTCAGGTTTCATTGATTCTGTAGGATTTGAAATGTATTCTCAACTTTTAGAAGAAGCCATTGCTAAGAAGCAAGGTAAGGAAACCAAGCGCCAAAAAAGCAATGCTGAAATCAATCTTCAGATTGATGCCTATCTTCCAAGTGATTATATTTCTGATGAACGTCAGAAAATCGAGGTTTACAAGAGAATTCGTGAAATTGACAATCGTGTAAACTATGAACATCTGCAAGATGAATTGATTGACCGCTTTGGAGAATATCCGGACGTAGTGGCTTACCTACTAGAGATTGGCTTAGTCAAGTCCTATCTTGATCAGGCTTTTGTAGCACTTGCTGAGCGGAAGCAAGAGTCTGTCACTATTCGTTTTGAAAAAATGTCTCAGCAAATCTATCTGACCCAAGATTATTTTGAAGCTTTGTCAGCGACAAATCTAAAGGCTCGAATTGGAGAGCAGAAAGGCTTGATTGAAGTCGTTTTTGATGTTCGGAAGAAAAAAGATTTCGAGATTTTGGAAAACTTGCTGAACTTTGGTGAAAAACTGGTAGAAATCAAGAATCGAAAAGCTGAATAAACATTACAATTCGGTAAAATTTCAGCTTTTTGGCTTTGTTTCTTTCAAAAGAATGATAGAATATTAAGAGAAAATCGAGGAAAAGACTATGAGATTAGACAAATATTTAAAGGTATCACGCATTATCAAGCGGCGTCCAGTAGCTAAAGAGGTAGCAGATAAAGGTCGTATCAAGGTAAATGGAATCCTGGCAAAAAGTTCGACAGATTTGAAAATCAATGATCAAATTGAAGTTCGTTTTGGCAATAAGCTGTTAACAGTGCGGGTGCTAGAAATGAAAGACAGCACTAAAAAAGAAGATGCTGCTAAAATGTATGAAATTATCAGTGAGACAAGGATTGAAGAAAATGTCTAGAAATATTGTTCAAATAAATAATCGCTTTATCCAAGATGAAAATCAGCGCCGTAGATACCTCGATGAGGAGCGTCGGAAACGAAATCGTTTTATGGGATGGGTTCTAATTTTAGTCATGCTACTTTTTATTCTTCCAGCCTATAATTTATACCAGAGCTACGAAACTTTACTTAATCGTCGTGCTCAATATGCACAACTACAGAAAAAATATGAAAAATTAGGCGAAGAAAAGAGCTATCAATCTGACATTGCTACTAAGTTGAAAGATGACAGCTATGCTGCCAAATATGCTCGTGCCAAGTATTCTTTTTCAAAAGAAGGAGAATACATTTACACAACACCAGATTTATTACCACAATAGTCATGGAACATTTACTTCAAAATATAGAGAAATTTTTATCTTTTTCGGATGAAAAACTAGCAGAATTATCCGAAAAGAATCAAGCTTTAAAACTTCAAGAAACAAAAAAGGAAAGGGGAGGTCATGCGTAAGTTACTTTTGCTGATATTTTTACTGCCAGCCTTATGGAGCAGTCAAACAGCAATCAGTACTGAAAAGGAACTTGTTTTAGACGAAGAAGAAAAGTATCAGCTTACAGGTACAGCTTATGGCCGTTACCATACGAGTATCCCTACAAATCCTAATGTTTATGAAGAAACGCCTACTTTTACGGATGCTACTTTGACTAAGGTAGCTGGGAAACTTTTGCCAGATCAGCCATTACAGCTGACAGAGTTGCACGTGAATGCAGTTGGAATTCCTATCTTTAAATTAAAGAATGGCCAGTTTGTAATTGCAGATAAGAATAGCATCTATGAGGACACGGTTCAGTCTATCACAGATGTCAAACAGGAAGGATGGCTGGCCCCTAACTATGTGCTCTACGATACTATCCCGATCAATTCTTCTAAAAAGATTGCAGCTAAACTACCTGCTTATAGCAAAGTAAAGGTAGTACAAATTGCTCAAACAGCTAAGGGAGAATACGCTAAAATTGAAGGTCAAGGTTGGGTTTCTGTTGATTTTCTTTCCCAAGAAGATAATCGGATGGAAAAGGTTCAGGAGCTTTTAAACTCTAAGTACAAAAAAGCTGACTTTTCTATTTATGTAAAACAGCTAGAAACGGGCAAAGAAGCAGGCATTAATCCAGATCAACAAATGTACTCAGCCAGTGTTACGAAAATTCCTTATCTTTATTATGCGCAGGAGCAACTGAACAATCATAGCCTTTCCTTGGATAAAAAGTTAAAATATACAGCGGCTGTCAATGATTTTGCAGGTGCCTATGACCCTGAGGGAAGCGGCAGTATTTCCAAATCAGCAAATGATAAGGAATATTCTGTGCAGGACTTAATCAATGGTGTAGCAAAAGAGTCGGATAATGTAGCTCACAATATCCTTGCCTACTATACCAGCAATCAATCTGATAGCCAGTTTCAAAATACTATTGAAAAAATTGCGGGCAAAAAGTGGGATGTGGAAAGCAGACAAGCTTCGGCTCGAATGGCAGGCAATGTTATGGAAGCCATTTATGAGCAAAATGGCATGATTATCGATGCCTTGTCTCAGACAAATTATGACAATCAGCGAATTTCTAAAAACATCAATATAAAAGTTGCCCATAAAATCGGTGATGCTTACGACTTCAAGCATGATGTCGCTATTGTGTATGCGGATTCGCCATTTATTATTGCCATTCTTACGAATAATTCGGATTACGATACAATTTCTAAAATCGCAGATGATGTGTACGGAGTTCTGAAATGATCGATCAGAAGTTTCGCAAACAAATGCAGGAAAAGCGGTATTTTCAAAATCATCGAAAAGTGCTGGTAGCAGTTTCTGGTGGCTTGGATTCGATGACCTTGTTCCATCTCTTGTACCAGAATAGAGAAGAGCTAGAGATTGAGCTGGGGATAGTGCATGTCAACCACAAGCAACGTCCAGAGTCAAATATGGAAGAAAAAGAGCTGTCAAATTTTGCCCAGCAACTTGGTGTGAAATTTTTCAGCTCAAATTTTTCAGGTGATTTTTCTGAGGAAAAAGCTCGGCGATTTCGCTATCGTTTTTTTGAAGAAGTCATGTTGGCAGAAGGCTACACGGCCTTGGTAACGGCTCATCATGCTGATGATCAGGCCGAGACAGTGTTTATGAGGTTATTAAGAGGAGCAAGGCTGCGCCACTTGTCTGGAATGACCGAGGTTCAATCCTTTGCAAATGGCGAATTAATCCGACCTTTGCTTCATTTTCATAAGCAAGATTTCCCTGATATTTTGCATTTTGAAGATAAGAGCAATCTTCAAAATGACTATCTCAGAAATCGGATTCGCAATCTCTATCTTCCCAGTCTTGAAAAGGAAAATCCACGCTTTAAGGATTCTCTGATTTCTTTAGGGAAAGAAGTTGAGGATTTACAGACAGCCCTGTCTCATCTGACGCAGGGATTGGACATTACAAAACTTGAAGTGTTTGAGCGGCAAATTCCAGAAGTTCAAAATTTCCTTCTGCAGGAATATTTAAAGAAATTTCCTTCATTAAATATAAATAAAAAGCAATTTGAAGAAATCTTAGGAATCTTACGAACCAAGGCTAATTACATCCACCCTTTAAAGGATGAATATGAGTTGGTGAAAGATTATAAGCATTTTGAAATCAGAAAAATCAGTCGTAGGTCTGATTTGAAAGTGGAGTCAATTCTGTTAGAATGTGGTAATCTACTTCAATTTGGAGAGTATCAATTCTCATTTGGCTCTCCTTTAGAGGGTGAAAATGTTCAAGCGATTTCTGTTTCATGTGAAACACCACTTCTTTTACGTCACAGAAAAACAGGTGATTGTCTTCGTTTGAAGGGGCATCACAAAAAACTTCGTCGACTATTCATTGATCAAAAAATTCCATTTGAAGAACGAGAAAAAGCGATTATTGTTGAGCAAAATCAGCAGATCTTGGCAATTGTAAATATCGCTATCAGTGATTTGAGTAAGGAATTAAAAAGTGATATAATGAGTACTGTACTTTATATTCAGAAAATTAGATAGGTAAAATTATGCTAGAACAAGATATTAAAAAAGTATTGGTTTCTCATGAGGAAATCGTAGCAGCAGCAAAAAAATTGGGCCAACAGCTGACAGTAGACTATCAAGGTAAAAAGCCTATTTTTGTAGGAATTTTGAAGGGTTCGGTTCCTTTTATGGCCGAATTAATCAAACATGTGGATACAGATATTGAATTAGATTTTATGCTGGTGTCTAGTTATCATGGCGGTACAACTAGTAGTGGCGTGATTAATATTATCAAAGATATTGATCAAGATATTACCGGTCGTGATATTCTTTTTGTCGAAGATATTATCGATACCGGCCAAACTTTGAAGAATTTGTGTAATTTATTCAAAGAAAGAAATGCAGCTTCTGTAAAAATTGCTACGTTGTTGGATAAGCCAGAAGGACGCATTGTTGATATTGAGGCAGACTATACCTGCTTTACAATTCCCAATGAATTTGTAGTAGGTTACGGACTAGATTATGATGAGTATTATCGCAATCTTCCTTATGTAGGTGTCTTGAAAGAAGAAGTTTATACAAAATAAAGGTTTACTAGATATAAATGAAAAATAAACAAAATAATGGTTTTATAAAAAATCCTTTTCTCTATATTCTAATTATTGTAGTCTTTGTTACAGGTTTTCAGTATTTCTTTACAGGAAATGCGACAGGCCGTAGCCAGCAAATTAACTACAGCCAATTAGTAAAAGAAATCCAAAATAATAATGTTACAGAGATGAGCTACCAGCCAAATGGTAGTATTATCGAGGTATCAGGTACTTATAAAAAACCTAAAGAATCAAAAGATACGACAGGAATCCTGTTTTTCAGTCCGGAAATCTCAAAAGTTAGCAGATTTACTAGTGTTGTTTTGCCATCAGATACAACAGTTTCTGATTTGCAAAAGCTAGCTGCTGAGCATGAGACAGAAGTGACTATTAAGCGTGAAAGCTCCAGTGGAATGTGGATTAATCTTTTGATCTCCTTGGTTCCATTTATCATCATCGCCTTCATCTTTATGTCTATGATGAATCAAGGTGGTGGCGGTGCTCGTGGTGCCATGAATTTTGGACGTAACAAAGCTCGTGCGGCCAATAAAGAAGATATCAAAGTGCGCTTTTCAGATGTCGCTGGTGCAGAAGAGGAAAAACAAGAACTTGTTGAAGTTGTTGAATTCCTGAAAGATCCAAAACGTTATACTAAGCTGGGTGCTCGTATTCCGGCAGGTGTTCTTTTGGAAGGTCCTCCGGGGACTGGTAAGACCTTGCTTGCCAAGGCAGTTGCTGGTGAAGCAGGTGTTCCTTTCTTCAGCATCTCAGGTTCTGACTTTGTTGAAATGTTTGTCGGTGTCGGAGCAAGCCGTGTTCGTTCTCTATTTGAAGATGCGAAAAAAGCGGCCCCTGCCATTATCTTCATCGATGAAATTGATGCCGTCGGTCGTCAGCGTGGTATTGGCCTTGGCGGTGGTAATGATGAGCGTGAACAAACTCTTAATCAGCTCTTGATTGAAATGGATGGTTTTGAAGGCAATGAAGGAATCATTATTATTGCGGCTACTAACCGTTCGGATGTTCTTGATCCAGCTCTTCTACGTCCAGGTCGTTTTGACAGAAAAGTTTTGGTTGGCCGTCCTGACGTGAAGGGTCGGGAAGCTATTCTTCGCGTTCATGCTAAGAATAAACCGCTGGCTAAAAATGTTGATTTGAAACTAGTTGCTCAGCAGACACCAGGTTTTGTTGGTGCTGATTTGGAAAATGTCTTGAATGAAGCAGCTCTAGTTGCAGCTCGTCGTAACAAAAAAGTCATCGATGCCGATGATATTGATGAAGCTGAAGACAGAGTAATCGCAGGACCATCTAAGAAAGATAAAATCGTTTCAGAGCGTGATCGTCAGATTGTCGCTTACCATGAAGCGGGGCATACGATTGTCGGACTTGTTTTGTCCAATGCGCGTGTCGTACACAAGGTAACCATTGTGCCTCGTGGTCGTGCTGGTGGATATATGATTGCCCTGCCTAAAGAAGACCAAATGCTTCTGTCTAAAGAAGATATGAAGGAGCAATTGGCTGGTCTCATGGGTGGTCGTGTAGCTGAAGAGATTATCTTTAATGTCCAAACTACAGGAGCTTCCAATGACTTTGAACAAGCTACACAAATGGCGCGTGCAATGGTCACTGAGTACGGTATGAGTGAAAAACTTGGCCCAGTCCAATACGAAGGTAACCATGCTATGTTTGGTGCACAAAGTCCTCAAAAATCAATTTCAGAGCAAACAGCCTATGAGATTGATGAGGAAGTTCGTTCATTATTAAATGAAGCACGGAATAAAGCAGCTGAAATAATTCAATCAAATCGTGAAACTCACAAACTGATTGCAGAAGCATTATTGAAATACGAAACATTGGATAGTACACAGATTAAATCTCTTTACGAAACAGGAAAAATGCCTGAGACTGTAGAAGAGGAATCTCATGCCCTATCTTATGATGAAGTAAAATCAAAAATGAGTGAAGAAAAATAACCCTAGAGAGGCTGTGCCTCTCTTTTTGTGTGCAGTTGAGGCAACGAGAAGTACAGAAGAGAAGAAGTAGATCAAAGGCTAGGTTCTTTCTGCTAGACTAGAGGCAGAAAGGAGAGCTCTATGAATTTGAAAGAGTTATATGAAGAAAGCAAGGGGATTGTCCATAAGTGCCGCAAGGATTATCATCTCCATCTGTGGGAGAAAGAGGACTGGGACCAGGAGGGCATGATGTGCCTCTATGAGCTGGTCAGTCACCATCCAGAATTACTAGAGGGAGAACGTCACCGACTATATGTGTGCTTTAAAACCAAATTCCGCAATCGTATCTTGGACTACATCCGAAAACAGGAAAGTCACAAGCGTCGTTTCGACAAAGAGCCCTATGAGGAGGTGAGCGAAATCAGCCATCGCCTAGGAGAAAAAGGGCTGAGACTAGATGATTATTATCTCTTTCACGAACTTCTAAGAAATTACAGAGCAAGTCAGAGTAAAGAAAAACAAGAACAACTTGACCGTCTAATGGGAGGAGAATGTTTCAAAGGACGCAAGGCACTCCTAGGGGAATTAAGAGTGGTATTGAGTGATTTTAGATAAGATGAAAATAGTCAAAAAAAGTTCTTGACAAAGTTTGAAAAGTAGGTATAATAGAAAGAGTTGACAAGCTCAGGTCCGTTGGTCAAGGGGTTAAGACACCGCCTTTTCACGGCGGTAACACGGGTTC
>ERZ773056.384-NODE-384-length-23529-cov-39.676238_pt1 | contig 23529 bp, 26 predicted proteins | sample MGYA00580857_ERZ773056 | MGnify/ENA primary metagenome ERZ773056 (study PRJEB29015, sample SAMEA2737996) | human oral metagenome | biome: human oral; feature: human-associated habitat; material: dental | place: China | collected 2114 ... | reverse complement strand
AGAAAGGCAGATATAAATAAACTGAAGACAGTGATAAGACAGCCTGTTAAAAAATTGGGAGAAAATTATGCAAGGATATTCAAGTAAAAAAGAATTGATAGATGAAATAAATAAAAGAGCAGTATTATTTATTAATGAATTTTCAGAAATTACTGATGAAAATAAAGATACTTTTGTAGATGAAGTTGACAAAAGTCCTGTTCAAATGATTACTTACCAGCTGGGATGGATGAATTTAATACTTTTATGGGAAGAAAAAAATAAAAATCATGAAACAGTTATTACTCCTTCAGAAAATTACAAATGGAATAATTTAGGTGGGCTTTATCAATCATTTTATAAAAAGTATGAAAATTATTCAATAAAAAAATTAATTGCAGAATTTAATATAACCGTAAAAAAAATAACTGATTTAATTGAAATTTACACAGAAAAGGAGTTGTTTGAGCAAAATCAACGACAATGGGCTTCTTCCACGCCAAGCAACTGGCCAATCTGGAAATGGATTCATATAAATACAGTCGCTCCTTTTAAAACTTTCAGGACAAAAATAAGAAAATGGAAAAAATTAAAAATTTGACTTTCTTTGTATTATAATTTATAATATTTTCAATTCTTTTAAAACTTTTTAAAATTAAACTATTAAAAACGAAATAATTTTATTTGGTTTTAAAATAGAAAATTGATTACAACTAAGAAAGGACAAAATGATAATGAAAAAAATAGTTTTTTTAATTTTAGATGAATTTGCAGACTGGGAAACTGCATTTCTGGCTTCGGCATTAAATGAAGAAAATATAACTCAAAATTATTCAGTCAGTTATGCTTCAACTGATAAGGATATTAAAGTATCAATGGGTAATTTAAAAATACTGCCTGACATGACATTAGAAGAAATCACAGAAGACAATACTGACGGATTGATTTTAATTGGAGGAAAAACTTGGAGAAATCAGAGCTTTGAAACAAACTACACAATTATTGAACTTGTTAAAAAATTTAAGAATAATCCAAATAAAGTTGTTGGGGCAATTTGTGATGCTGCTTATTTCCTTGCAACTAATGGACTTCTAAATGATTGCAAACATACTGTAAACAGTCTTGCTGAAATAAAGGATAATGAAAATTATACAAATTCTGAAAATTTTGTGAAAACAGAATCAGTAATTGATGGAAAGATGGTAACTGCAAGAGGCGACAGTCCTCTTCATTTTGCAAAAAATGTAATGAAAGCATTAGGCGATATTCCTGAAAAAAATATAAATTTCTTTTTTGATATGTATACAATTGGATTTGAAAAGGCTTTTGAAAAATATTCTAATGAATAAAAAGTTAAAGGGAGTGACTTATTCACTCCCTATTTTTGAATTATTTTCCCAACTCTTGTTTTAATCCTTCAACTTTATCCAGTTTTTCCCAAGGTAAATCAATATCAGTTCTTCCAATATGTCCAAATGCCGCTAAATCCTGGTATCTGAATGACGGTTTTCTCAAGTTTAATGATTTTTGGATTCCATTTGGCGTTAAGTCAAATAATTTTGCAACAGCCTCTTCAATTCTTGTTTCTTCAACTGTCCCAGTTCCAAATGTCTCTACACGAATTGACACTGGTTCAACAACACCTATCGCATAAGATAGCTGAACTTCACATTTTGCGGCAAATCCTGCCGCAACGATATTTTTGGCAATCCATCTTGCCGCATAAGCTGCCGATCTGTCAACTTTTGATGGATCTTTTCCAGAAAATGCTCCTCCACCATGTCTAAAGTATCCACCATAAGTATCAATTATAATTTTTCTTCCAGTAAGTCCAGAATCTCCGTGAGGCCCTCCTATTACAAATCTTCCAGTTGGATTAATATGAAATTTTCTCACATTTTCAATATTTAAGTTATATTTTTCCAACACAGGTTTTATCACAAGCTCTTTCAAATCCTTTTCAATTTGTTCATTTGTAACATCTTCGTTATGCTGTACAGAAAGTACAACTGTGTCAACATTCAATAATTTTCCATTTTCATCATACGCCAATGTAACTTGAGATTTTGCATCCGGTCTTGCCCAGGCTAGTGTTCCATTTCTTGTAATTTCAGTTAATTTTTGTATAATACCACGTGATAGCACAAGTGCCAAAGGCATTAATTCTTCAGTTTCATTAACTGCTCCTCCAAACATAATCCCCTGATCTCCAGCTCCACCTGTATCGACTCCCATCGAAATGTCAGGCGACTGGGAATGAATAGTATTTAATACACCGCAGTCAGAATCAAATCCCATTCCTGGACGGTATCCAATTTCATAAATTTTATCTCTGACAATCTTCTGCACATCCACATAAGTCTTAGTAGTAATTTCTCCCCCAACAACTACAAGTCCAGTAGTTGCAAAAGTTTCACACGCCACTCTTGAATTTTCATCATCTGCAAGACAAGCATCCAATATTGAATCTGAAATTTGATCACAAATTTTATCTGGATGCCCCGGTGATACGAATTCTGATGTAAAGTAAATTTTTTTAGCCATTTTTTTCCTCCTAATTTCTTATTTCTAAATTTTTCCTCTTAAAAATATGCTTTTCTCTAATTCAAATTTTATTTTAAAATAAAAAAACTCTTCCTGCAAGGAAGAGAATTAAAATTCTTATCTTTGCATTCAATGCCGGATTTAGCACCTTGTTTTTACAGGTTGCTGGATACTCAAACGGGCCGTTCCCTTGTATCTCTCTTGATAAGTTTTATTAAATTATTTCTATAATTAGATACATCTTATTAAATAGCATAAATTTTAATTTTGAATTTCAAATATTTGCACTGTAAAATAAGTATATAACATTTTTTTCAAAATGTCAATATCTAAAAATTATTTATATTCCATCGCCTTTTTCTTCATAATATCATCTATGCTTGAATTTGAAGATTTATTAGCAGGTTTTGAATCTTGTGCCTGCTGTTTTTCTGATTTTTCTGATTTAGCTTCATTTTTTGCGGCTTCTTCAGCTTTACTCTTGCTCTTTACATTGCTAAGGGTACTTTCTGTAAGACTTTGAGAAGAATTTCCATTTCCAAGGAAAGTTTTTACTTGCTTGTCATTTGATTTTTTCTCAGTAATCACTCCCCCTTTTTCAATTCTCTCAACTGTAGCGGCGGCATTCTTATCTCCATTCTTGGCAGCTATTTTATACCATTTAAGGGCTTCTGTCATATTATTCTGCTTATGGTACGACAGTGCGATTGGCATAGCCATTGCCTTATTTCCGGCATTGTATGCCTTTAGCAGGTATGGACGTGATTCTGACTGTTTTCCTCCATCATACAGTATTGCTCCTATTTCAAAATTTGCTTCCTTAACACCACGGTTTGCGGCTTTCTGAAACCATCTTACAGCCTCAGAATTATTTTTTAGCTGTTTATTCAAAAGTGCAACCCTGATGTCAGCTTCCTTAATACCAGCATTATATGCCTTTTCAAATTCGGCCTTGGCTTCACTGTATCTTTTGGCTTTTATCAAATCGACTCCTCTATTGTATGCTTCCGCTCCTGGACGCATTTTTATCTGTCTCATCTGCATCTGCTGTCTTCCTTCATGTGTAGCCACTGTTTTTGGAAGTTTTGCAATCAGCTTGTTAGCTTCTTCATTATTTCCTTCCTGCTTTAATATTACCGCAAGGTTATAAATTGCTTCAGGATAATTTTTGTTTACCCCATACTGAAGAATTTGTTTTACTTTCTCATTGTTCTTCAAGTTATAGTAAAGCTGAGCAAGGGACATTATTGCCTCCTTATCACCATTTTCAGCTTTTAATAGCGCTTCTGAAACTTTTAAAGGATCAATCTGATTGTCAATCAAGTTCTGCTGTTCTTCAGGAGTTAAGTTTCTTATCTCAGGATTTCCCTGTGCCTGTCCTCCAAGATTAAAAATCTCTGTATTAATATCCTTTGTCTGCTGTTGTGCCTGCTGGCTCTCCTTCTTTTCTTCCTTTTTCTTTTTAAAGCACGAAACTGACATCATTCCAATAGCTAAAATTACTATTGCGAACATTATTTTTCTTTTCATTTGCTGCTCATTCCTCTCTTTCAAATTCTTTTTATTTTATAATTTTTAATTTAATAAATTTTTTGACCATTTTTTATATCTAAAACGATCCTAATTGTGTTGCATCCAATATTTTATACATAAAATCTGTACTCGCCTTCGTAGTTGGCTCATCATCAAAATTTACTGTAAACAAGCCATCCTTGTTTTCCCATAATCTGTCAAAATATGTATAAATATCCTTTGTCAGCTTGGAATTTTTGTTTGTCAAAATTCTGAAATTAGCATCCATTATGTAACCACGTATATTTTTTTTGATTAAATTAGCCGAACCTGTGTGTATTATAACATTGCCATCTGTTTTTTTGATTAGTGTTATCTTTGTGTGATATTGCTCATTATTTGTAAAATACCATTTCACTTCTATTTTATTTTTGGTTTTTTTCTTCAATTTTTTAGAAACAGGTTTGTTAGGCAGTCCGTTTGTACTCATTCCAAAAGCATCTCTGCTTCTGTCAAAAATAATCCGAACTTTCACACCACGGTTTGCAGCTTTTATCAGCCTGTCAACGACTCCCTTGTCAGCAAGAAAATACATTCCCATAAGTATTTCATCCCCAGCTTTCGTACTGTCAATATCTTTATCCAGATGTTTCCCAATTTTTGCCTCTGTCACAAACTGCAGCTGATACTTATTATTTTCATCATCAAATCTGGTAATCATATCTCCATTTTTCTGATTTTCGTTTTCAGAATTTTGACTTTTTTCAGGAAGTTCTCCAGTTTGTGCAAATCTTCTTGTTTCCTCCTCCACAAATTCTTTCTTCTTATTCTCAATTTCTTTAACTTGCTTTTCAGTTTCACTTTCAGAAAAATTATTTTCCTCACTTATCTGATTGTCCGTTAAATTTCCAATTTGTCTGTTATTTATTTTATTCTCCTGCTTACCAGTTACATCGATTTTCCCATCTGAAAATTCAGCCACAAGCTGTAATCCGTGCAGAACATCCTTTGTAATTTCTCCATTAGCTGATATTGCCACATTTTCATGAAAATAACTCGGATCGTGAATGTTAGCACTTGAAACCACAACATTTTCCTCATTTAAAAATATTTTTCTGTGATCCGCCTTTACATTCAATGCCCTCAACAAATTCCTCAAAGTCAATTTAGGCCACATAGGCCCGTAAAAGTTTCCAATCCATCCTTTCCCCTGTGGATTCCCATGAGGTGCAATCAATGTTCTCCATATTGGCGAGTACCAAGGAAACGTGTCTTTCAACTTAAAAATATCCACCATTATAACATCAATCCCAGCATTTTTCATATCCGTAATAAATGGATGCTCAAACGCCCCATACAAATTATTATTCTCATCCGAAAGCACATATACCTTCAAATCAGGATTTTCCATCTTCTTTTTAATAAGCCTTCTCGTATACTCCTTAGCAAACTCTGGAAAATGCTCCTTATCCTTATTATAAATGTCATTAAACAAAAACATCTCTACAATTAGATAATCCTTTGCTTCATCCACAATCTTGTAAGTCGCCTCCCAAATCTTCCTGTCATACCGAATATTCCCATCCTTATCCAGATAAGTCAAATCATAATGAAACTCAACATTATCACTATCCCGCAACGGACCTTCATAATTTACTCCAAGCGGAGGAGTTTTTATTGTGGAACATGAAATTGTAAAGGCTGTTAAAATACCAATTAATAAATACTTTTTTCTCCTTACTAAGTTCATTTTTTTTTAGAAATCTTTATAACTTTTGAAAAGACTTCACTCTCCTTTCTTTATGAAATGCAATGTATCAATATTTATTTTTTTTCGTTTTCTAATTCTTTTATACATTCAGAAATTTCTTTAGATGTTATTAAGCAGAATAATACAATACTAAATATGAATAAATACATTATATCTATTTTTGTCCAAATTGACGAATTCATTTCCCCAACGCTTTTTGTTGTTACTATTTTCCAAATATTTGGTATTGTTAATCCAAACATAGATAAAGTTAAAAATTTATCATATTTATTTCCATCTAAAAGAATATCTATTTTTTCTTCTCGTATTTTATTTATAATTTCTTTATTGTAATATTTTTTACTTTCCTTTCCGTATAATTTTAACCCAAAATATATTATACTAAATGAAAACAAAATTGAGTTTAGTAAATTATAATAAAAATTATCTTCCTCTATTTTAATTTTAGAATTTTGTAGAAGATGCCATTCCGAATTATTATCTAAAAATATATAATTATTTATATCGTTTTTATTATTTATATTTTTTTCTAATATTATTAATTTCCCTTCTACATTTATTTTATTATTTATTATTTTTACATTTTTATCTAAAATTATTAAATTATCATTATTAATAATTTTAAACTCACCTTTTTTTACTTCCATATTTTCTATTCCATTAGCATTTATATTTTGCATAAATAATGATACATTATTATCTTTATTTATTAAAATTTTTTGTATTTTATAATTTTTAAATGATGAATTATTTTCAACATATAACTTTTTATTATAATCAATTCTAATAGGAAATATTTTTTTATCATCTTCTAAAAACAATTCTATACTTCCATCTTTTAAATCTTTTAATGTTCCATTTGTAATACGAATTCCTGATTCGGTAATTTTATTTATTTTTGAGCTTTCAATTATCGGCATAATAAAACAAATGATAAAACCTATAATTAAAATCACTTTACTTTTTTTAGAAATTTTAAGAATTTCTGCTTTTAAAATAGTTATTTTTGATATATATATAAAATAAATCAAGAATAAAAATACAACAAATAAACTAGGTAGTACAAAACTAAATTTTTGAAACCAATTTAATGTATTTATTCCACAATAAAGCAACAAAATTAATACTATTATTTCTACAAAAATTTCAATCAATATCTCAAAGAATATTTTTAAAAATTTGTAAATAAGTTCACACATTTCTTGAAAAAAAATTGGAAACCAATAAATTACTAAAATTGTTAAATAAATTGTTAAAATAATTAAAAATATCATAATAATACTTATAAGAAATTTAATAACAACTTCAAGTCTGCTAATTACTATCATAAAAATATTTTTAATATGTTTATATATATTTCCAAAATCTCGGTTAATATTAATATTTTTACCATTAATACTAATAGTGTTAGTAACAATTTTAAATTTAAATACTACAAATAGTATAAATAATACTACAAAAATTATTATTATTATAATTAAATTTTTTTTACAAAACTCTATAATTTTTTCTATGATGTCTATGATCTTTCGTCCAATTTGTTTTACTTCTTCAATAATTTTTTTTATAATCTTTTCTGTTTCTTCTAAAAATTTACAAGAATTTACTAAATATCTCCAAAGATAAAAATTATTTCTATATCGACAAAATAAAAGTATTACACATATTATTGCCAATCCGTATACTATCATTCATTCCTCCACAAAAATTCTTACAATTTATCGAACTCTCTCCTTCACCATCTTAAATCTCTTCTTATAAAACTCTATCTCAAGCAAACCAATCAGCACCACATCCCCAAATTTATAAGTTTCTGAAGATATTCCATACTTTCTGTATTTTCAATTTTTAATCCATTAAATAATTTTCTGTTTTCTTTTTTTCCCCAATTTAACCACCCTCTTTTATTTTTTATTACTTTCCCTTTTAAATATTTCATTTTTATTCAAATTTCTAACTAACTAGGTTATTTATCCACTTCTTGCTCTTTAATCTCCATACACACGGAAATATTTTTATAACTTCATCACTGCACGAAAGTAAATACACAATTACAACTGGAAATCCTAAATGTAATCCAGAAAAATATGTTATTGGAATAGCAACAAACCAAAGTGGAATTAAGTCCACAAACATTGTCCAGAGCGTATCCCCTCCCGAACGTAAAATTCCAACTAACAACTGTAAACTTATTGCTTTTACAAAAATTACAAATACCTCTGCCTTTACAACCTCTCTTGCTAACGGATAACTTTTTTCATTTACATGTTGTAGAATAAATGGACTGAAAATAAATACAATTACTCCTATAATAATTCCTGAAATAACAGCCACCTTTAATAAAATTATCGAATAGTCATAAGCATTTTCTTCCCTTCCAGCACCAATCTCGTTACCAATTATAGCCGAAGTTGCACTCGAAAGTCCAAATAACAATGTCAATACAAGACTGCTAATTGATTTTACAACCTGAACTGCAGCCGCAAAATTTGTTCCCATTCTTCCAAAAATCATTACATACATACTTGCACCAAGTACCCACAATATTTCGTGAATAAAAACAGGAAGCGATATTTTCATAACTTTTACAAAAAATTCCATCGACAAATCAAATAATTCATTTATTTTCCCTGCAATTGGCAATTTTAACTTGTAAATCACATAAATTATATAAAAAGTGCTTATAATTCTCGCAATAACTGTTGCAACCGCGGCACCACGTACTCCCATCGCAGGAAATCCAAAATGTCCAAAAATCAACATATAGTTTATGGCTACATTTATCAAAAGCCCTATTACACTTGAGTAAAATGAATATTTGGTTTTCCCTATTGCACGAAGCTGCATATTAAAGGCAAAACCAACTCCCACAAGTGGATAAGTCCACGCTACTATCTGTAAATATGAAGCTCCTATTTCTATAACTTTTTTGTCATTTGTGAATACTGAAATTACAAGTTTTGGGGTAAACAATCCTGCGAAAAGAAATAGCAGCGAAAATAAAAATCCAACGATTATTGTTATTCCAAGACATTTTTTCAGATTTTTGTAATCCTTGTTCCCAAAATACTGAGCCGCCAAAATTCCACCGCCACTATTCATCCCAAAAAGTGAAGTCATAAAAATCATAAACATCTGATTTGCAAACCCCAATCCTGCAACAGCAACTGTCCCCAGCCCCAACGCCACAATCTCTTTCCCCACCATAAACATATCAACAAAGTTCATAAGTGCATAAATCATATTTTCAATTGCTACAGGCAACCCAATATTAAGCACTTTTTTATAAACAAACTTTTTATTCAATACTTTTTCTTTCATTTATTTCCTTTCTTTTTCATTGATATTTTTTTAGATTTTCTCAATAGTTTCAGTTTACTTAATAATATTTTTTCCTTAACAAAATAAATTTTAACTTTAATAAATCTATTTAATAATCTAAATCCTCCAATGTTGAATATTCTGAAAATATCAACAAATGGTCTGACACATATTTTTTTATTATAGCATAATTATTATTTTTTATAAAGTTATAAACTCCAAAATTTCCAGTAAATTCTTTTGTTTTTTCAAAATTTATGAAAAAATTATCATAAGAACTTACAAGTTTACTATCTGAAAGTGTAGTCAAGTTTTCTTCAGGATTTAAAACATACCTGACGTTATATTTATCAGCCATATTTTTAAAAGCCATATTGTCAGCAGGCGTATTAAAATCCCCAGCGATAATTATATCATCCTCATCTGTCAATTTAGAAAAATATTCATAAACATTGACATAATTTGCCGCCTCAAGCAGTCTCTGCTTTTCCTTATCACCAAAAACCGAATGTGCAATAACATACACAAAATCAAAGTTTCCAGCCTTAAAATAAGCACCATACGGCTCTCTCATAAACTCATTCTCATCCTTTTCCTTATAAAATCCAAGCCCTCTTGCCTCAGAAAATTTACTCTTCCTATAAATAAATGCAAAATATTCCCGATAATTCTCACTTCCTACAGAATTTTCCGAAATAATATAATCCCACTTCTCATTAGTCAGCTTTTCCAAATATGCTTGCGTTTTTTTAACTCCCTTCTCATTCATAACTTCTTCCAGCCCGATTAAATCAAATTTTGCCAAAATCTGTGCAAATGTCCGATAATCTTTTTGCTTCTCTCCAAGCCGTAATGCATTAAATGATGCCACCAAAATCGTATTTTCATTCTTATTTATACCAATTTCCTCGTTTACCTGCCCTTTTTTAAAACAGGAAAATATTCCAAAAATTAAAAATACAAAAATTAGCCCTTTTACTGTTCTATTTTTCATCTGAATCAACCCCTTGATCTTTTAATTTTCTATTTTAAATTCAATATTATTCATAACACACCATTTCGATATTTCCTCCAAAATTCCCAAAAATTTCTTCTGCTCGCTCTTAATCAATTCATAATCTACCATTTTTGTAAAAGTTATACGAAAATTACAGCGTATCTCCTCTCTTTTCTTAGATATTCTAAACTCCAAATTATATTTGCTCGCTTTATTCACTGCCATACTTATAATTTCCTCAACTTTTATTCCGTTAATGCAATCTCCAGTATCTATAACTATTTTATCGTGATAAAAAGTTATGCTGTAAATCAGTGCTTCCAACTTTTTTCTCAAATTATTTTTTTAATAAGCCCTATTTATTTACATATTCCGTTTCAATAACTCTTTTATGAAATTTTTCAACATAAATAGCTTCTTTCTAATCATCATCTTCAAAATAATAAATTATTTCATTTTTTATTACAATTTTCTTTTCAAAAAATGACTTTTCATAAATTTCTGTGTTCATTTTGTCTATCTTTCACAATCTAAAATTTAAATTCCAAAACAATACTTTCACTAAGTATTTCCCTCAATTTTTCCTTGTCCTCAAAACTCAACCAATCCGTACTTTCCTGTAAAACCATTCGCCTTCCAAAATATTTTACTTTTTTAAAAGCTCTTAAAACTTCAACTATAACAGTTCTTCTAGGATGCCTCCCTGCAAATCTTTCATATGAAACTTCCTCCAAAACGACTTCCTTTTCCATAAAGTTCAAATTAGCTTTCCTTATTCCAAATTCATAAAATTTTACATTTTTATCCTCAACAACTATTTTTATCATAGAATAATAAGAAATGTATAAAACTAAATAACTAAATATAAAAATAATTATTTGAATTCTATTAACAAATACGCTGTAATTAAATATAGCTGCTAACATAAAGATATTGCTTTCTATTATTTGAGCCTTTCTCTTTAGTACTTCAAAAAGCAATATAAATATTGCACTTAAAATTGGAAAAATAATAATTTTTAAATGAATAGAACTTTCATCTGCTGGGAAATTTTGAATATTTGGAACAAGCATCCATAGGCATAAGATCACTATGAATATAAATACTTTTATCAATTTTCTTTTCAAAATTTCAAAATCCGTCTTAAATACAATTTTCTCCATTCACATTTTTCCTTTCTAAACATTTCAATATCCATTTACTTTTATTTTTAACTCTCTGAGATAATTCCTATATTTTTGACTATCTTCTCAACATCTTTGCTGCAATCTCCACCATCCTAATTGCCAGCTCATGATTTTCCCCAAACAAATTATAGGCTCCATCTTCGCTCAAAACTCCACATTTCAAGTCTTGTGGCAAAACACCGTTATTAAAATCTTCTACATCTAAAAACCAGTTTTTACTGCTATAATATTCATCTAACTTTTTATAATCTGTCAAATTTTCTTCCAGCTTATCTAACACCATATTCAATTCCATAAAAATATCTGCTGATTTATCCATGATGTTTTCCATTTCCTCAACTCTTTTTATTTTATCATTTTTCATTAAATTTACCTCTTCTCTATTTTTTAACTTTTGTTTAATTTTTTCTTGTTTTTTCAAAAAAAGCTACCGGTTTGCGATAGCTGTATTTTTATTATTATATTCCTAATTTTAAATTTTTATTAATTTGCTCTTTCAATGTATTCACCAGTTCTTGTATCAATTTTGATTTTATCTCCAATTGCTACAAACAAAGGTACTTGCAAAGTGTAACCTGTTGATACTGTGGCAGGCTTTGTTGCACGTCCGATTGTATCTCCTTTTAGTCCTGGCTCTGTATAAGTTACCTCTCTAACTACAGTATTTGGCAATTCTACACCAACTGGAGTTCCTTCATACATTAACACTTGTATGATCATTTCTTCTTCTAAGAAGTTTACCGCATCTCCCAGATCCTCAGTTGACAAAGTAATCTGCTCAAAAGTTTCCTGATCCATGAAATTATATTCTCCATCAATTTCATATAAAAATTGCATTTGATTTCTGTCAAGAATAATATCATCCATAAGTTCAGTTGCCAAAACTGTAATTTCCTGAATTTTTCCAGAAATTAATTCTTTTGTTTTAAATTTTACTTCTGCCGCTCTTTGTCTTTTTCCTGATGTCGACTGATGTCTTTCAGCTTTTAATATTAAATATGGGATGTTGTCCTTTCTATATGTACTTCCTTGTCTTAATTCTGCTGCTGGTTTCATTAATTTTTTCCTCCTAAATTTTTACTTTATTTATAATTTGTTTTTTAACCTATTAATTTTCATGACCACGACAAAACAATCATAGCCTTAACTTCTACATTTAATATTTTATCAAATAAGTTGCAGTTACTACTACTCTTAGCCTTTTATAAATTTGATTAGCTTCATTTTCATTAATTCTTCTCACATCTTCTGTATCTTCAAGCATTTCAAACTGTCCTTGACTAATATTTTTCAGCCCGCCAATTTCATTGTTATTTACTTTTAACATTTCAATTGCTCTTATTTCAGCATTTCTTGAAGCATCGACAACTAAATCCTTTTTGTATCTTTCAATATTTGTTATAAAATATTCAGGCATATTTATTTCTATATTGTTACTTTGCAATTTAAGTTCTGATAATTTTTCATAAAATTCTTCTGCCTTATCAATATTTTTTGTAACAATTGAAATTGTTTCAATCCCGTCATAACTGGAAATTTTAACAGCTGGCAACGTTGCTGTAGAATTTGAAGATGATTGTTTTGTATTTAATGCATTTTCCAGATAATTGGGCTGAATACGCAAATTTCCTATACTATATTCATTTGTATCAATTTTAAGGCTTTTAATTAAATCAGTTACCAACGTTTCCCTGTCTGATATTTGTTTTTTCAATTCATCCAGATTATCAGACTTTTGAGTGATAACGATGTTTATAAGTGCCTTATCTGCTTTAATTCTACGTTCAGCGACTCCCTTTACCGTAATTCTGTTTTCATCCTTATTCGCTTTATTCATAGCATTTGAAATTAATGCGGAAGATATTATTAATCCAAAGGATAATATTATAGGGATTATTATAAATTGTATCTTTTTCAATTTTTACTCCTTTACTGAACTTTACAGCTGTTATAGTATTTAAGTATCTAAAATTATATTTTATTTATATAAAAGTTCTATCAAATTATAGATTATTTTAATAAAAAAGTCAATTGCTATGCAAAATTTTTTTAACTTTTCTTTTTTAATTTTAAAAAATAAAACAAGGGTAATAATTATACTACCCCTGTATTAATATTAATTACTTTGTTTATACATTAACCAGCCATTAAAGTATAAAAAGGTACTGTCTCGTCCACTTATTCTATTAATTTGTCCATTTTCCAGATACCATTTATCTCTATTCATTACTGCATCGTAATTTTTTTCTTCTGCTAAGCTAACTGTGATTGTTACAGGTCCTGTATGTTTTACAGAGCCTCCACTGTTAATTACACAATTCTCAAAGGCAATATCAGCCATATATCCATGTTCGGCATATGAATCGTCAACTGTATCAGTACCAAATGCAGATTCAGCAGGATTCGGATTCACACAGTAGCTTCCTTTTTTTACACCTATGGGACTTCTTACAACTAATTTTTCATTGCTTTCCTTAGGAGTTTCTTCTTTTTCTTCATCTTTTGACTGTTCTGCTTTTTTTTGTTCCTGCTGTTGTACAGTTTCAGCAGTTGAAGTTTGAGGACTTGTTACAGTTGGAATATTCTGATTTTTCGATATTGCCGCCATTTCCTTTTTTAAATTTTCTTTTTTCTTTTTATTCTGGCTTCTTAGATAAAAAATTCCCGATCCAACTATAACTATAAATATTGCAACTAGAGCCGCCAGAATTGTTGTCATCCTATTTGAAAGATATTTTTCCTCAACCTCCTCTTCATCCTCTTCCTCATTTCCTTTTGAATTACCTGTTTTTCTAGCAGATTCTTCTGTTTTTCCTGTATTTGTGGCACTGCTCCCTCCTACGCCACCATAAACTGTCTTCTCCAGCTCTTCCTTCTCTTTTTGTAAATCCTGGATTTCCTTCTGGCGTTTTAATTCTTCTATCTCTTTTTCTAATCGCTCTTTTGCATCTTCACCAAATTGGCTATCATCCATAATATCCTCCTAAAATTAACAACACTATTTAACAGTAAAGTTTATACTGCCATAACTTTTTTTACATGTCCATATTAAAGTTCATAACTTTATTAAATTTGGGATCCATCTCATCAGGCACTGTCCATTCACCATTTACTTTTGTATACGGTATATCAAAAGTTTCTTCAATATATTTTAAATTAGGATCTTTCAATTTTTGATCAATTAATTCCTTCATCCATTCAAAAATCTTTTGATTCAGCTCCTCTTCTGTTGCCGATTTTCCTTTCATTTGCTGCGCTTCTTTTTCAGCTTTTTGGTTAAGAAGTGTTCGTATTTCTGACAGATCAGGAGCTTTTAGCGTTACATTTAAAACAACTTTATCTCCATTTTCAGTCACATTATTTATCGTATAAGTTACCTTTTTAAATGCTTCGCTAAATGCTTTTGTTGTCTCAAGTTCATCTTTATCTGTAATTTGAGAAGCGTAATCTCCTTTTTGAAAAAATCCAATAGCTTCCTTAAAAATAGTTTCAGCCGCTTCTTTTCCACTCATTTGATCCGTTTGAGCTTTTGATGTTGTCACACTTGCCATAGTTTGACCTTGAAATACGCTTGCCACTGGGTTATTTTTAAAACTTGATTTTTTCTTTTTACTATTTGAATTTAAGAAAAAAATCCCAGTTCCTGCAGAAATGGCAACTAATGAAATTACAGCCAGCAAAATTATAATCTTCTTTTTATTTGAAAAAAAGTTTGTTCCTTCATCTGAACGATTTTCATTTTGTTTATCTTTTTCAACTTTTTTCTTGGTATTTTCATCCTTTTCTGCAGCCTTGCTTCCTCCTACGCTGTCAAACATTGTCTTTTCGAGTTCTTCTTTTTGTCTTTGCAGCTCCCTAATTTCTTTCTGACGTTTTAATTCCTGAATTTCTCTTTCCAATTCTTCTTTTGATTCTTCATTAAATTTATTGTTGTCCATAATATTTTCCTCCTAAAAATCATATACATATTTTACAGTAAATATTATACCACAAAAAAATTAAAAAATCAAATATTTTTTACAGAATTTTTTTTACTGTTATAATTTAAAGTTTTTTGAAACATCTAATTTTGAATAAACTATATTGGGAAATTAAAAGATACTGCTTTAATAAATTGTGGATTATTTTCCTCTATTTCCCAGCTATCCCCCTGTTTTATATACGTAATATCAAATGTTTCCTCAAAATATTTTAAATTAGAATCATTTAATTTCTCATTTACCACTTCCTTTAAAATTGCCATGCTTTGCTTATTAAATTCTTCCTCTGATTTTCCACTCAATGATTGAGCTTCTTTTGATATTCTGTTTTTAAACATTTCTGCTGTTTCTGATAAATCAGGATACTTCATAGTAATATTTACAAGAATTTTATCTTTATTTTTCTCTGTCGTATTGTTAATTTTATAGGACATCTTTTTATATGCTCCCTCAAATGCCTTGAATACATTTTCAGTCTGTTTTTCAACCTTTAATGCAGAAAAATTTCCTTTTTGAAGTGCTCCCATTGTTTCTTTTACATCATTTTCAACGGCTTTTTTTTCATTCTGGCAGCTCACTAATGTCAACATTAAAACTAGTCCTATAATAATTGATACTATTTTTTTCATATCGATTCCTTCTTTCTTTCTTTGTTTTTTACCTTCCCCATTTTTCAGGATTTTTACTCCATTCCAAAGCGATTTTCGCCTCATCCTGTGTCAGATAATCACTTTGAGCCAGTAATTTTATTAAAACATCAAAATTTGAAAGTGAACTGAATTTACAACTATATTTTGCATAATTTTCCTTTGCACTGTCGAATCCATAAGAAAAAATTGATTTTACTTCCAGTTCCTTCACTTCTTCCTTTTGAAGTACATCAACTGCAATAAGGCTGCTTTTTCCTGTTGTAATCAAATCTTCAATTACAACGACTTTTTTCCCCTTGACTTCTGCACCTTCAATCTGTTTTCCAGCACCGTGATCTTTTGGTTTGCTTCTAACATACGCAAGCGGTTTTTTCATTCTGTCAGCGATAAATGCGGCCCAAGGTATTCCAGCAGTTGCAACTCCCACAATCACATCCACATTTTTGTCAATTCTTTCAACAAACGCTTCTACAATCGTATCTCTCTCGTCTGAAAATCCTAATACATAGCGGTTATCACAATAAATTGGACTTTTTATTCCAGACGCAAACGTAAAAGGCTCTCTCACATTGATTTTTACTGCCTTCACATCAAACAATGCCTTTGCCACTTTTTCTTCCAATGTTAAATTAGCCATATTCTCATTTCCTTTCAAATTTTGATTTTTTGTTTTATTTCTATTTAACTGTTATTAAAATGACAGTAACTTATTTACTTTGAAAAATCAATTTCTTTTCCTTTATAAATATCATTAATTTTTCCATTTTCATAAACAATCTCACCATTTACAATTGTCAATGTATTTTTCCCTTTCAATTTCCAATTTTCATAAGGAGTCCAGCCACACTTTGACTCAATTGTATCATCTACAGCAACAATCCATTCTTTTTGGGTGTCAACAACAATTATATCAGCAAAAAAACCTTCCTCTAATTTTCCTCTTTTTTCAATTTTCATTATTTTCGCAGGATTTTCGCACATTAATTTCTGAATCATTTCAAGCGATATTCTTCCTTCATTAAAAGCGTTAATCATAAGCGCAAGCGAAGTTTCAACTCCTGGCATTCCAAATGTAATTTTTTCCAGCTTTTCGCTTATCAAATGTGGAGCATGATCTGTTCCAATTGTGTCAATTTCTCCACGATTTATTGCTTTCCACAAAAATTCATTGTCAGATTTTTCCCTTAGTTCAGGTTTCATTCTCAAAAGCATTTTATTTCGTTCTGTACTTTCACGAATTTCAGTATTTAAAAATAAATGATGGGGAGTAACTTCAGCATAAATTGGATGTTCTTTTGTATTCAATTCATTATTTTTTTTGGCATTTAGAACTTTTTTTAATTCCTTTTCTGATGGGATATGACAAACATAAAGCCCTTTTCCACAATTTTTATTTAATTCTATTGCCTTATCAATCATTTCATTCTCAGCGTGAACTAGCACCAACTTCGAGTTTTTAAATACTTTTTTCAATATTTCATCATCTTCAATAAGCATTTCCCCAGTTGTTACATTCATAAAAATTTTTACTGTATTTGCTTCACCACTACTTAGAACTTTTTTTATTTCTTCAACATTATCATTTTTGCTTCCACCAAAATGAAATCCAAAATTCACAATTGACTTTGCACTCGCTAATTTTTTCTTTTCTAGCAAATTTTCCAATGTTGTAGTAGTAGGAGTTGTATTTGGCATATCGTAAAAAGTCGTAATCCCAGCTTTAGTACACGCCCGTGAACCTGTTGTAAAATCCTCTTTGTAGGTAATTCCTGGCTCTCTCATGTGTGTGTGCACATCAATAACTCCTGGCATTACTAACTTTCCTTCAATATCAATAATTCGTGCATTTTCATTATTTTTAAATCTGCTTTCATCAATGTTTTGAGAAATTTTTTCAATAATTTCGCCATTTATCAAAATTTCAATTTTTTTTCCAAAAACATCTATTCCATTTTTTAAAATGATAATTTTATCATCTTCCATTTTTACTCCTAAATTTTATAAAATAGACTTTGCACTCCTTTAATATCAATCAACTTTTGAGTACAGTTTTAAAGGAGTACTACGTAACGTTTTTATCTTCCTTCCAGACTTTTCAGCATTCTTTCCATTCTTATAAGCTGAAGTCTCATTTTTTCGTCTGAAGAAAGATCTTTTTCCTTGGTTTTTCTGCTTTTTTCTTCTGCTTTTTGACGTTTTGTCTTTACTGGCTTTCTGTTCTTATTGTTTTCTGCTCTTGCAGGCACAGTTTTTCTTACAGTTTCCGCCTTTACTTCGTTGTTTTCTGCTGGTGCCAATGATTCTGGTGCTGGATTTTCTGCTTCTTCGTCATTTTTTGGCTCCTCAGAATCTGCTTTTGTATTTTCTGCAGGGGATTTTTCATTCTGAACTTGTTTTATTTCTGTTTTCTTTGCTGTTTCAGCCTTTGTGTCCTTAATTTCGCTATATACAGCCTGACTTGTTAAAAATACTCCTAATAATAGTAATAATGCTTTGTTTTTCATAAATTTTCTCCTTCTATTTTATTTTAATAAGATTGCTTATTATTTTATCATATCTTTACAATATTTGTAATTATTTTTTTATAAAAATGCTACAAAATTTATAACACTTCTGAAATTTCTTCCAAAATCAATCTTGCACTTTCCACAGGATTTTCAGCCTTAGTTACTGGACGACCAACTACAAGAAAATCCACTCCCTGTTTTATCGCCTCTGCCGGTGTCATAATCCGTGTCTGATCATCGTTACTTTTTCCATCAGCATTTAGTGTAAATTTAGGACGTACACCCGGACAAACTGTCATAAAATCCTTTCCCAGTTTTTCCTTCACATCTTTTGCCTCCTGTGGCGAGCATACGATTCCGTGCATTCCACTATTTCTGGCAATTGTGGCAAGATTTAGTACAATTTCCTCCAATTTCAGCACACTTTTAAACATTTCAAAAATGTCATTTTCTCCCAAGTTTGTCAAAATTGTTACTCCAATCAGAAGACTTTCTGATTTACTTTCTTTTACCAATTCAGCAACTTCCTTCATAGTTTTGCTTCCATTTGAACAATGAATATTAAACATAAATACATTTTTTTTAATAGCATTTGCACAAGCCATTTTCACAGTATTTGTAATATCATGAAACTTCAAGTCCAAAAATACTTTCTTTCCATTTTCATGCAAGTAATCAACTAATTTTCCATCTGTATTAAGATAGCTTTCCAGCCCAACTTTGTACATAGAAATATTATCCCCCAGCTCTTCAACCAGCTTTTTCGCTTCTTCCATATTATTATAATCCAATGCAACAAATATTCGATCTTTTGCTCTCTCATCAATTTTAGCCATTTTTTAACTATCCTTTCTTTTAACTTGTCTTATTTCAAACGCTCCTATAAAAATCAGAAACAGAAATTCTATTGTAACTATCGGGAATACTGTAAAAAGTGGATTCGATTTAAAAACAGCAATCAATACCATCATTACAAGGTGTAAAAAAGCTGTGATTCCCCATGCTTTATAGTGAAGTGTAATTTTATATTTTTGATCAGCTGATTCCACATTTATAACTTTTTTAGGCGTTTTCATTAAAAAATTATTGTATATTTGTAGCGTTTGTTCTCCATAATCTACATCAATCTCTGTTTTTCCATTAGATTTTATTTCTACAATTTTTTCATCATTTATTTTTAATTTAAAACTATCTCCTCCACCATTAGAAGATATTTTTGATTCTATAATTATTTTAGGCATTGACCTTTCCTTTCTTTCGATGAACTATTCTTAACTTATTGTATCTGTATTTCATCTTCTAAAATTACTTTTTCACAATAAAAACATTTATATTTCGATTTTTCTTCCAAATTATTTTCATCTAATTTTTCAGAATTTTCTTTTATACGAATAAATTTTGTTTCAATATTTTCATGATTCGAAATACATTTTGGATTATCACATTTCATAAGTCCGATAACTTTATCCAATTTTTCTAATTTTGACTTTTCTACAACTTCATAATTATCAATTATGTTTATTGTAACATTTGGAGCTAGCAGTGAAATATTGTTTAATTCCTTTTCTTCTAATATTTTTTCCTCAATCTTTATAATCCCTTTTCTCCCAAGTGAACTGCTTGGCATATTTGTTGCGACTGTGATTCTTTCACTATATTCCTTTAATTTTAAAATTTCCACAATTGCAAAAACTTTTTCTGACGGGATGTGATCTATTACAATTCCATGTTTTATTGCCCGTATCAGCAATTCTCTTCCTTCAGACATAATCCTTTCCTTTCTTAAATATAAATTTTCTATTTCAAAATAATAAATTTACAGAAAAAACTCCTTGTCTTTTTTTAAAACAGCCATCATCATCGCCTGTCTCACAGGAATCCCATTTTTAGCCTGTTTAAAGTATAAAGCATATTTTGTGTTATCTAAATTTGTATCAATTTCGTCTACTCTTGGCAAAGGATGCAAAATTATCATATCATCTTTACATTTCCCCTCGATATTTTCACGGTTTATAACATAAATACCCCTTACTTTCTCATAATCTTCAATATCTGGAAATCTTTCCTTCTGAATCCGAGTCATGTAAAAAACGTCAATTTTATCAAGACAGTCCCTGAAATCCTCTAAAATTTCATATTTTATCCCATTTTTTTTCAGATCTTCCAATAAATAATCAGGCATTTGCAAAATTTGTGGTGCTACAAAATAAATTACCGGTTTAAAATGCGTAAGCGCCTTTACTAATGAATGAACTGTCCTTCCATACTTCAAATCCCCAACAAATGCAATTTGTAAATTTTCAAGTGTCCCTTTTTCCTCCAGAATTGTGTACAGATCGAGTAAAGTTTGGCTAGGGTGCTGGTTAGAGCCATCTCCTGCATTAATTACAGGTTTTCGTGATGTTTCCGAGGCAAGCCGAGCTGCTCCGTCAAACGGATGTCTTACAACTATTACATCTGAATATGCTTCCACCATTTTTATTGTATCTCTAAAGGATTCTCCTTTTTTTACGGACGACTGCTCCACAGGCGGTAATGATAAAACATTTGCGCCAAGCCTCATTGCAGCAGATTCAAACGACATTTTAGTACGTGTACTTGGCTCAAAAAACAAAGTAGAAATTATTTTCCCACGCAAAAACTTAAATTTTTCCTCTTCCGAACAGTCTTCAATCTTCCTTGCCAGCTCTAAAATATCAAGAATTTCCTTTTTCCCCATATCATTCATAGAAATAATATTTTCCACCACTATCTCTCCCTTGAATTTCAATATTTATAGTCAATCCATCTAAAAATAAGATTAAAAGTATATAACCAATGGATTTCTCATTTCAAACTAGAATTACCATATTTTCTTTAAATTTATGATAACAAATTTTAATGCCATTTGCAAACTTTTCTTTGAATAATAATTTTTTTATATGCTTGAATAAAATTAAATAATCATAACTACTATATTTAATACTAAGCCCCATTTTGAAAATAGGAATAAATTTTTATAATAGAGTTATTTGATAATTAATTCATAATCATTCAACTAAATTATTTTTTATTATTTTTTGGACATTTTATTAATAAATATTTTTTCATATCACTATTTTTTTCTTTTTTATTTTCGTAGGATTGCTCATTGCCGCAAATCCTTATCTTGCAGTAAAGGTTTATCCTGATAATCAAAATATTTGGCAAGATTGCTACGCAATAACCTATGGCTAGTCTACGTTCTGCACTGACAAAAAACTCGCTATGCTCAAACAGTTTTGCCAGTACATAAAAATGCTCCGACAGATTATATTTATACTAGACTTTATTTAAAAAATAAAAAATTATATTTTGATTATTTGAAATATTAGGTTTATATCCTTTATTAAAAAAGTTTTTAACGAATTTGTTATTTAAATGGGGTTTAGTATAAAATCTATTTAGTAAGCTCTCCCGCAATATTTATTACCAATCTTTCCTTCACTTTTTCCACATCATATTTCCCCAAAAGGCACATAAACTTTGTAATTGCAGCTTCTGGTGTCATGTCGTATCCATTTACAACACCTAGTTCCGTAAGTATGGCATTTGACTCATAAAGTCCCATTTCCACGCTTCCAACTGTGCATTGAGTTACATTCAGAATTATAACTTCCATATTAATTATATATTTTATTGTTTCTAAAAATTCTTTATTTTGTGGAGTATTCCCACTTCCATAAGTTCTCAATACAAGTCCTTTTATACTATCATCATCTTGGAATATCCGTTTTAAAATTTTAGGATTAAATCCAGGAAATACATCCATCATCAGTACATTTGGATTAATTTTGTAATCTACATAAAATTTTCCCTCTGGCTTTGATAATAGCCTGTTTTCATATATTTTTATTTTTGAGCCTGCCTGCCCTAACGGGAGATAATTTGGGGAAGAAAATCCAAAATAATTCGTAGAATCAAGCTTTCTTGAACGATTTCCCCTAAAAAGATGATCCCTGAAAAATACGCACACTTCTGGAATAATAGGCAACTTTTCATCTTCTGAATTACAAATTTCGCTATTTCCCTGTGTCTGTTTTTCAATTATTTCAATAGAAGTTAGCAAATTTTGCAGTCCATCACTTCTTATTTCCTGAATCGGACGCTGTGCTCCTGTCAAAATAACCGTTTTTCCAAGATTTTTTAACATAAAAGAAAGAACACTTGCAGTATAAGACATCGTATCCGTTCCATGCAATATTACAAAACCTTTGTATTTATCGTAATTTTCTTCAATTATTTTACCAATTTCCAGCCAAATTTCATAATTCATATCAGAAGAATCAATGATTTTACTTGTCTGAACATAATCAACTTTCATATCCTTTAAAAATTGATAGTTATATATAACTTTCTCCCAAGATGAAGAGGGCTTCAATGCACTTTTATTGTCATCTTTGTCTGAATGAACCATGCTGATTGTTCCACCTGTATTTATTACCAAAATCTTCTGACTTCTCTGCTCTTTCATACATCCCACCGTTCCTTCTTCTGCTTTTCATTTGTTATCCAAACTTTTTTATCTTAACTTTATTTTATCATTTTCTCTAGTAAATGTATAGCACTTTACAAATCAAAAAAAATCGCTTTAATATTAATATAAAATACTAAAACGATTTCCCTAAAAACTTTCTATTTACCTTTTATTCTTTCAATAATTTCCTGAACATTAGACACCTTCACATCTTCGTCAATTCCATCCTCGCCTTTTACTTCGCCAAATCCCCATTTACAGTAAACAATATCAATTCCAGCATTTTTAGCTGTATTTACATCCACAAGCATATCTCCAACAAATAATATTTTTTCTTTTGAAATATTTAAGTTTTGTGCCATTTTATCAACATTATACGGATTTGGCTTATTTGGATATTCCTTTTCATTTGAGCCAAATATTCCATCAAATTTCCATTTGGATAACTTTTTATCAACTGCAGACAAGGCTGTTTCATGATCCTTATTGGTTACAATAGCTTTTTTCACGCCATTCTGTTCCAAAAAATCAAGCAATTCAGGTATTCCTTCATAAGGCTCAACACCATAGTCAAAGTAAATATCAT
>ERZ773056.383-NODE-383-length-23546-cov-3.140224_pt1 | contig 23546 bp, 17 predicted proteins | sample MGYA00580857_ERZ773056 | MGnify/ENA primary metagenome ERZ773056 (study PRJEB29015, sample SAMEA2737996) | human oral metagenome | biome: human oral; feature: human-associated habitat; material: dental | place: China | collected 2114 ... | reverse complement strand
GCGCCCCATCATGGGTGAGATCGCTGCCCGCTACGCAGATATTGTTATTGTGACCGATGACGATCCGCATGGGGAAGACCCGGCCCCCATTCGCGAGGCTGTTGCTGCCGGTGCACAGCAAGCTATTGCCGCTGGGGCGCGGGCTCATGAAGTACATAATATTGCCCCGCGTGCTAGGGCTATTGCGCAGGCTATTGATATGGCCACCCCTGACGATGCCGTGCTCATTGCGGGCCGCGGCCATGAAACAGCCCAAGATGTAGCTGGGGTAGATGTGCAGCTGGATGACCGTATTGAAGTGGCCCGCGCCATGGTTACTCGCGGATTTGAGATTCTGCCAGATTATCGGCGTATGCTGGAAGAAAACGCTGAGGATAAGAAATAATGATTAAACTAAGTGCCGCCGAGATTATCCAGGCGACCGGAGGTGCCGCGCTCGGGCTTCAAGACCCCGAGACGGTCTTCTGTACCTTCGCCACTACTGATTCACGGGAAGTAGTCCCCGGTACCCTTTTTATTGCGAAACCGGGAGAAAGTACCGACGGGCACCGTTTTGTTGCCGCGGCTTTTAACTCTGGTGCTTCCTTAGCCCTTGTTGAACGGCCCGTTACCGCTGAGCCTTCAGGCGAGCTGTATCCTGCCGTGCAGGTGGATGATGCGGTACTGGCGATGGGGCGCTTGGCGGCATACGCTATCGAGAAGATGCGTAGTCTTGGTCCCGTGGAAGTCATTGGGATTACTGGTTCCGCAGGGAAAACCACCACCAAAGACTTGCTGGCAGCTATTTTTGGTGCCGAAGGTGCTACGGTGGCTCCCGTGGGCTCCTATAACGGTGAGGTTGGGGTGCCGCTGACGGTATTCCGTGCGGATGAAACCACCCGGTACTTGGTTATTGAAATGGGTGCCGACCATGTAGGCAATATTGAGTACCTGGCGAATATTGTACAGCCGGACTACGGGGTCATCTTAAAGGTCGGTACCGCCCATGCAGGCGAGTTCGGCGGGGTAGACAATATTGAACGCACCAAAGGTGAACTGGCCGAAGGCATCCGCGCCGGTGGGGCGCTCGCCCTCAACGCTGACGATGAGCGTGTGCTGCGCATGGCAGCGCGTGCGTGTGTTCCCGTCACCTATTTCGGGGTGGGGGATAAGCCACAGTACGAGCGGTATGTGGCGGCCCTGAACTTGAGCACGAATGATGCGGGGTGCCCGGAATTCACTCTGCGGCTGCCCAACGGGCAGGAACACCTGGTGTCGTCACAATTAATTGGGGAGCATCATGTGCATAACCTGCTGGCGGCCGCAACTATTGCGTATAACGCTGGCATCGCGGGGGACAGGATAGCTCACGCGCTCAATACCAGCGGTGCTGTGTCTAAATGGCGTATGGCCCGCACCGACCGCTCCGATGGGGTGAGCATCATTAACGATGCGTACAACGCGAACCCGGAGTCAATGTCGGCTGCGCTACGAACTCTGGCGCAGCTGGGCCGCGGCAGCGAGCCACGCCGCACCTGGGCCGTGCTGGGGGCGATGCTGGAACTGGGAGAAAGCAGCGTCGAAGAGCACGACCATATTGGGCGGCTTGCAGTGCGGCTCAATATTTCTAAGCTAATCGCCGTGGGAGATACGGCCAAACCAATCTATAATGCAGCGCACCTGGAAGGTTCCTGGGGTAATGAGGCCACCTGGGTACAGACCCCACAGCAGGCATTGTCGGTGCTACGCGCTGAGCTGCGCCCCGGCGACATTGTGCTGTTTAAATCCTCCAACGGCGCCAAACTTGGGCAGTTGGGAGATGAGGTGGCGTTCAGCAGTGACCGGTTTGGGTCTGGTTTTGATCCTGCTCCTACCTGGTTGAGCGCTGGCGACTTTGTTGAAGTGACCGATTTGACGGGTTCTGTCGCCCCCACGGCGAGTGAGCCTGCAACCACCTCCAGCCCGGTGGCCACTACGGCCTCCGCTTCCACCACATTCACCGGCCAGGAAGGCACACGCTAGAGAATGATTACTGTGCTCATTGCGGGAGTTCTGGGTTTTGTCCTGTCATTTGGGGCGATCCCCCTGTTCATCCGCCAGATGCAGAAGCTGAAGCTGGGTCAGCTTATCCGTGACGAAGGCCCTGCTGCGCACCAGCATAAAGCGGGAACCCCCACCATGGCGGGGCTTGTCTTCATCCCCGCCGCCGTGCTCGCTTATTTCATAGCTCTGCTGCTGAGCGCCTGGTTCTACGGCACCTCCCCAGCACCCAGCGCATCAGCATGGCTGACTCTGGGGTTTACGGTGGGAATGCTCGCTGTGGGAGCGGCAGACGACATTATGAAATTCCGCAATAAGGGCAATGAGGGGCTGACGGAGATTCAGAAAACGGTCGGGCTGCTGGCCGTAACCCTGCCGTTCTCTTACTTGGCGTTCCAGTTCCCAAATTCCGCAGGGGTTACGCCCGCGTCCACAGCGGTTTCTTTTGTACGTGATTTGCCGCTGGATCTTATGGCCCCGGGGGCTATTGTGGGTACCCTACTGGTGATGGCGTGGATTAACCTGATCGCTCTCTCCGGCACTAATGCTGTGAATTTCACTGATGGCCTGGATGGCTTAGCCGGCGGGGTGATGATGACGATATTCACCGGCTATTTGGCAATGACTGTGTGGCAGTATTCGCACCGGTGTGTTTCGGCTGCTGGGGTCGGGTGCTACGACGTACGTGATGCTGGTGCCCTAGCCATGATCGCTGCAGCTTTTGTGGGGTCGCTGGGCGGGTTCCTGCTGTGGAACGTGTCGAAGGCGCAGATCTTTATGGGTGATTCCGGGTCACTGGCCTTAGGCGGGGCTCTTGTAGCGTTCGCTATTTTCACCCGCACCGAGCTGCTGCTACCCATTATTGCGTTGGTGCCTGTGCTAGAGGTTTTCTCGGTAATAGTGCAGAAGTTCGTTTTTAAATTTAGCCGTAAAGGCTCGGTGTCCCGCGGTGAGAAAGTTCCGCATGCACACCGTTTCTTCCGTATGACACCTTTCCACCATCACATGGAGAAGACCGGCGTGAATGGTATGTATTCTATTGATAAGAAGGGTATCGCACCCGGTACCGTCAGCAGCGGCGAGGTAAACTCGGTGTTCCGGTTGTGGGTGGTGAACGCTTTGTGCGTACTCATCGCCTTAGCCCTGTTCTTTGGTGATTGGTTCTCGCAGAATACCGGGGTGATTAACTAGTGACGGAGCGGAACATGAAAACTGCTGAGCAGCTGGCCCGTATTGAGGCGAATAAGGACGCGGTAGCAACCAACCCCGTATTGAATAATTCGCGTCTTGCTGAGCTGACCAGTTGGGATGCTCCTTGGGCCGGACTTCGCGTGGTCGTGGTCGGTCTGGGGGTCTCTGGCGATGCCGCAGCTGATGTGCTGGCTCAGAAAGGTGCGCACGTAGTTGCTATTGACGCTAAAGACACCGCAGAGAAACGGGAGCGTATCCGCCTTTATGATCAGGCATACGGTCATGTGAGCGGCCTTTTCGGGCAGGAGCACATGAGCTCTTTACCCCTGGTTGATGGGCAGGAGCCGGACGTAGTGGTGGTGTCCCCAGGGATCCGCCCTGATAGCGATATTATGTTGGACGCCTATGAGCGCGGCGTTCAGGTGTGGAGCGAGGTTGAGTTGGCGTGGCGCTTAAACACGCGTGCTGGCCGTCGCAGCACCCAATGGCTGTGCCTGACCGGTACAAATGGGAAGACCACGACTGTTGGTATGGTCGATTCAATCCTCAAAGCAGCTGGGCGGCATAGCGCTCAGGTGGGGAATGTGGGCCTGCCTATTGTGTATGCTGTGGCTGATGACGAAGAGTACGAATTCTTCGCTGTGGAGCTTTCAAGTTTTCAGCTGCACTGGACCTATTCGCTTTCGCCCTTGGCTTCTGTGGTGTTGAACGTTGCTGATGATCACGTGGACTGGCACGGTAGTTTTGAGGCGTATAAGGCCGCGAAGGCACGTATCTACGAGAATACACAGGTGGCCTGCATCTTCAACGAAGACCATGCTGATACGCGTCGCATGGTTGAAGAAGCTGACGTGGTTGAGGGTGCCCGTGCGGTGAGCATCAGCAGCACCGAGATCCCGAGAGTTTCTATGCTTGGTCTGGCTGAGGATATCCTCGTGGATCGGGCGTTTTTGAAGGACCGTTACCATCAGGCCCTTGAGCTGGGGGTGCTAACTGATTTAGCGCAGGCTCCCGGTCAGGTTCCCGCGCAGCACACGGTTGAAAATGCGTTGGCGGCGGCGGCGCTGACTCGCGCGGCGGGTATAGCCCCGGAGCATGTGCGTGAGGGGTTGCGTACGTATTCCCCAGGGGCGCATCGTAACCAGTTGGTGGCCTCAGCTGGCGGAGTGCAGTGGGTGAATGACTCAAAGGCCACGAACCCGCACGCTGCAAACGCCTCCATGAGCGCCTACCCGTCGCTGGTGTGGATAGCGGGGGGCCTGTCGAAGGGGGTCACCTATGATGAGCTGGTGAAGAAGCATGCTGAACGCCTGCGTGCGGTGCTTATTATTGGTACTGATTCTGCGGCGTTGATGTCTGCCTTGGCCACCCATGCGGGGCAGGTTCCTGTGTATAACCTCACTGCGAGTGTGGCGAACCCAACGGATGGGGCTGCTGCGATGGAAGCTGCGGTTATTAAGGCCCGCGAGGTGGCTGAACCTGGCGATGTGGTGCTCATGGCCCCTGCGGCGGCTTCCATGGATCAGTTTAAGAATTATGCAGAGCGCGGTAACGCTTTTGTTGAGGCTGTGCAACGAGCCGTTGGTGAGGGTATTTCAACCACCTAAGAGCAGGTGCGGTGTTGAGCTAGACCACAAGACGCTAAGCTAATAACTGGACGGGAGTAACGGAATAAACGGGGAGATTAGTGTGAGCGGTGCATCTGGCAAGACGCAAAACACGGCGGCAGACCATCGTAAGACGCGGCGTGTGTGGCGTGATGGCGTGCTGGCCAGGCGCTATGCTTCCGCCTATGCGCGTATTTCCCGCGCTGAACTGTCATATGTGTCCCGCCTGATCCTGCTGGTGAGTGTGAGCCTGACGTTCTTCGGGTGCATTATGGTGCTGTCCGCTTCGTCGGTGCGCATGATTTCGCAGGGTATGTCCCCGTTTAACCAGGGGGAACGACAGCTGCAGTACGCCGTCGGGGGTCTTGCCCTCATGCTGGTGGTGGGGTTCCTGCCGGTGGGGTGGTATCGGCGTCGGTGGGTGCTGAACACGGCCGTGGTGTTGGGTATCCTGCTGCAGGTTGCGGTGCTTGTGGTGGGCGTTGAGGTTGGCGGTAACCGTAACTGGATTGTGCTTGGCCCGGTGCAGCTTCAGCCTTCTGAATTGTCGAAACCGATTCTTATCATGTGGATGGCCCTCATGTTGGCTAGGCAGGGGGACGTTTCGAAGAACAGCTGGCGGGCTCTTCTCCCCGCGCTTTTTGGCTTTTTGCCGCTGGTGGGCACTATCATGTTGGGCCGAGACTTGGGTACCGCTATCGTCTACGGTGTCATCTTTATGGGGATGCTGTGGCTGGCGGGTACCCGTAACCGCACCATGTGGGTATTGGTGGGGTTCGCACTTGTACTCGCGATTTTTGCGGTTGTCATGAGTGAGAACCGTATCCAGCGTGTGTTTGGTGCTGCCGGCGTATGTGACGGGGCCACCTGTGATCAGTCGAATGCGGGTAAGGTCGCCTTGGCAACCGGCGGTTTATGGGGTGTTGGGCTCGGGCAGTCCCGCCAGAAATACAACTACCTGCCGGAAGCACATAACGACTATATTTTTGCGATTATCGGCGAGGAGCTGGGTCTAGTAGGCACCCTCGCTGTGGTGCTTTTGTATCTGGGCCTTATCTACTGTTCTGTCACTATTATGGTGCGCACTTCGGACCGTTTTGTGCGCTTGGCGGCGGGCGGTATTACGGTGTGGATTACGGCGCAGGCGCTTATTAATATGGGCATGGTCACGGGTGTGCTCCCGGTGATTGGTGTGCCTCTGCCGTTTATTTCTTATGGTGGTTCGTCTCTTCTTGCATCAATGTTTGCGGCGGGGTTATTGTTCGCATTTTCGCGGCAGGCGCCGGTGTACCCGTTGCGGAGGGATCCGAACCGTAACCTTTCTCCGCGTGAGATTCGCCGTGAGAATGAGGATTGGCAGCGCCGCCTGGTTTTAGGGCAGGCAGTTGCTGAGGAGAACCGGCGTATGGTGCAGGCAGGCGGCGCATTGGGGCTTGATGTGTGGCATTGGCGCAGCCAGCTGCGGGATGCGATACATGGTTTGCTCGTATGGTTGGGCCTATCCAGTGAGCAGCGGGCGCGTGCGCATCAGCGTCGGGTCCAGCAGCGGGAGCTAGCTGTCCGTGAGGCACAGAAACAGCAGGCCGCGGAGCGTGAACGTGAGCTTCTTGAGAGGCAGCGGCTTCAACAGGCGCAAAAACAGCAGGCTCAGCGGGCAGAACGTACAGCGACCCGACGGCCCAGTGCGGCAACTTCGGGGCAACAACGGCCCACAGCCCAGGCCCGCCCAGCTAAGCAGTCTCAGGCAGCTGACAGGAGTCGGGGAGAACGGCAGCGGCCTGAGTCAAAACGCCCCGCTGCAACTGTTTCGGGAGGCGGTGCGGCTCGCCCTCGCACTGCTTCTGAGCAGCGGCCGGGTGCTGCACGGACCAAGACCCAAGGCACAGCGAAGCAAAGGGCACCTCGTCGTCAGGATGCGCAGCGTACTGCCGTGCGCGGCTCGCAGGCTCAGGGGAGTAACCGTACTCAGGGCAAAACTCAGTCCCAGGCGGCGCGTACGCGCCGTCCGCAGCGCACTGGTTCGCTCCCGGAGGGCCTGCGTCCGTTGCATGGGGGCGCTCCGAAGAATGCGGCGTCAAAACCCCGTCATGGTTCCGGGGAAACCCCACGGGGGTCAGGCTCAGCTGCGGCGGGCCAGCGGCGCACCGTAAGGCAGGGCAGCAGCCCCCAAAAGCGTGGCGGGTCACCCGGCGGGTCGCAAAATACGGGCCAAAGTGCACAGGGCAATCGTTCCAATCCTCGGCGCTAGAGAAAGCAGCGTTGGTGCTTTCACACCCGGTTCTATGTACGTTGAGAGCCGACAGTAAGGGGCAGCGTCGCGTTAAAATATAGGTCTGTTTTGCCGGATGAGGAGGGTGTATTGCATGTTGTACGGGGACGGTTTGTGCCGTGTCTGATGCCGTAGAATGGGGAAGAACCGATTTTTAGGGAGATTTTTATGTCTAAGGCACCTTCTGTGGTTTTTGCTGGGGGCGGCACGGCAGGGCACATTAACCCGATGCTCGCTATCGCCCGCGAGATCCGTAAGATAGAGCCAACTGCGAAGATTACGATGCTTGGTACGGCTGATAAATTGGAGGCCCAGCTGGTTCCGGCAGCTGGTTTCGATATTGAGTTCATCCCCAAGGCTCCGTTACCGCGTTCGTTGAATAAAGAGGCTTTTGCATTCCCCGGAAGATTCTTGGGTGGTATTCGTAAGGCGCACGAGGTTTTTAAACAAGTGGATGCGGATGTCGTGGTGGGCGTGGGCGGGTATGTGTGCCCTCCAGCTTATATGTGTGCGGCTAAGGAACGTATCCCGATTATTATTCATGAGGCGAATGCGGCCCCGGGGTGGGCTAATAAGCTGGGCGGGCGCTTCGCGGAGTTTGTGGGGGTGGCGTTTCCTAATACGCCGTTCCGCGGCGCTGAGCTGGTGGGGATGCCCATGAGTGATGAGATTGCGAACTTAGACCGTAAGACGCAGCGTTCTGAGGCGATGCGCAGGTTGGGGCTGGATGAGTCGCTGCCGACGGTGATAGTGACTGGTGGTTCCCTGGGGGCACTAACGCTCAATAAAGCGGTGGAGGCTAATATTGATGCTCTCGCCGACTGGGGGTTTCAGGTGTTGCACATTACGGGTAAGGGCAAAGCTATCCTGGATGAGCAGGGTAATCCGCGCACCGCGAAGAATTATCACCAGATGGAGTTTTGCACCAGCATGCAGGATGTGTACGCCGCTGCTGATCTTTTGGTGGTGCGTTCGGGTGCGGCGACCGTGAGTGAGGTTGCTGCCGTGGGGGTTCCTGCTGTTTTTGTGCCGTTGCCGCATGGTAATGGTGAGCAGAGTTTAAATATTCGCCCTCTTCTTGAGGAAGGAGCAGCTCGCCTGGTGGAGGATCAGGATGCCACCGCTGAGTGGTTCGCGAGCGAGATTCCGGCTTTAATGGCGGATTCGGCGTTATTAGAGCGGATGGCGCAGAAGGCGTATAAGTTGGGTATCCGCGATGCTGCGCGGGTTATGGCTGAACGGACATTGAAAGCGGTTAAACACAGTGACTGAGTTAATGAACCTTGATCTGGTGCTTCCTGCACCGTTGAATCCGCCGTTTCCTGAACGGGCACGGGTTGCTGATTTAGGGCGTGTGCATTTTGTGGGTGTTGGCGGCGCGGGGATGAGCGCTATCGCATTGCTAATGGCTCAGCTGGGTGTTCCGGTCAGTGGGTCGGACCGTGCCGAGTCGGCTAACCTTCAGTCGTTGCGACAGGCTGGGGTGCGTGTATCGGTTCCGCAGGATGCCGTGAATATTCATGACGTGGATACTGTGGTTATTTCGACTGCTATCCATAAGGATAACCCTGAACTGGTGAAGGCCCGTGAGCTGGGGCTGCCGGTTTTGCATCGTTCTGAGGCGCTTGCCGCAGTGATGGGGGACTCCCAGGTGGTCGCGGTGGCTGGTACGCACGGTAAGAGCACCACCAGTTCCATGATTTCGGTCATGTTTGATGGGCTGAATGCGAAACCGTCGTTTGCGGTGGGTACTGTGATCGCCGGGTTTGGTACGAATGCACGGCTGGGCGCCACAGGCCCCGGATCGTGGTTCGTAGCTGAAGCTGACGAGTCTGACGGCTCATTTGTACGCTACCGCCCGAAGGTTGCGGTGGTGACGAATATTGAACCGGACCATATTGATTTTTATGGCACTGCTGAGCGGGTGTATGAGGCGTTTAACCGGTTTGTGGCCTCAATGGTTCCTGATGGGGTGCTGATTACGTGCGCGGACGATGCTGGCGCTGTTTCGCTGGCTCAGCGCAGTCGGGCGGCTGGCCTTCAGGTGCTCACATATGGTGAATCTGAAGATGCCGATGTGCGTTTATCGCAGATTACAAGTCATGGTTCACAGTCGTCATCAGTGTTAAGCTGGTCGTTTGATCTTGCGGGGCAGCACTATTCGGGTGAGCAGGAGCTCAACCTGCAGGTTCCCGGTGTCCATAATCAGCTTAATGCTGCGGCGTCGTTTGCGACGGCGCTGGTTGCTGGGGCACGCCCTGCGGATGCTGCCAGTGCACTGGGTGGTTTTGTGGGTGCGGATCGTCGGTTCACACTGCGGGGAGAAATAGCCGGGATTAAGGTTTTTGACGACTACGCCCACCACCCTACAGAGGTGTTGTGCGCTTTGCAGACGGGGCGTACTGTTGCGGGTGGACATAATCTGTATGTTGTATTCCAGCCGCACCTATTTTCACGCACTAAGGAGTTTGCTCAGGAGTTCGCGCAGGCGCTGTCCTTGGCGGATAGGGCATATGTGCTTGATATTTACCCGGCGCGTGAGGAACCCATTGAAGGTGTAACGAGCGAGTTAATTACCGGTGCCGGGTTCTCTGAGGTGCACTACGCCTCTGATGCTACGGTAGCTATTGATGACATTGTGACGTGCGCTAGCGCGGGGGATATTGTGATGACGGTGGGAGCGGGTGATGTTACCGCACTCGGGGAGCGTTTCTTGGAGGCTCTCACCTCGCGTCATGGTGCCTCTGATGAAGGTGATGCTGGTACCGAGTAGAACGGATAGAGTGTAGCGGAAGGCTGGTATGGGCGAAGAAGAACAGAAACGGAAGGGACCGCCGGAGCATCGTAATGCCCCGGCGGGGGCTCCGCGTGTGCCTGTCCACCGCCGACTAAAAAAGAAATCGGCGGCAGACGGTTCGTCCCCTGCAGCACCTGCCGAGCAGAAACAACAGGCGAATAATCCCCGCCCTGCCTCTGCTGCATCCGCAGATTCTGTTGCTCAAAAGCGGAAGGTATCTGAGCCTGCTGCACCGGAAAGTTCAGCGGCTCAGCAACCAGCCGCACGACGGGCTGAGCCCATGCCAAAGCCCCGTAACCCTAGGGCTCGTGTTTTACCTCCTCATGTCATCGCTACGGAGGTGCAAGAGGGCGCCGCACAAAAGGAAGCTGAGACACCTGCAGAGGCGTCGGTAAGCGATGTAGCCTCTGGACGACAAAAGCCGTCTAGGGAGGCTTCACAGTCGTCTCAGAAGCATGAACCAAGTGATGCTCTCCCGTCCTTACCTGATGCCGCAGATGAATCCACCGGGAAACGGGAGCCTGCCGTCTCTCAACCCGAGGAGAAAAGCTCGGGACAGAGTCGTTTTGGTCGTTGGCGGGCAAACCGGGAGCAGCAGCGCGAGGCTGAGATTGCGCGTGAGAATGAGCGGGTGCGGGAACATAACAGGCGTGAGCAGATACGTCGCGATCCCGCTCTGGACGGTTTACGTGCTGAAGATAAGGTTGAGCCGGAGCGTGCTCCGCTCTCGCGTATGCGTAAGCTGGCTTATACCGCTTTGGCTCTGGTGCTGGTGGTGGCACTCTATATTGGCGTGGTATTTTTCTCTCCGTTGTTAGCGGTTGAGAAGATTACGGTGCGGGGTGCCTCTTTGATGGACAGCGCGCAGGTTGAACAGAAGCTGAACCCGCTGCGGGGGGTTCCGTTATCACGGGTGAGCGAGGACCGGGTGCGTGAGCTGGTTGGCTCTGACGGGGCTTTGCGCGGGGTCCAGATGGAGATTCGCCCCCCGCATGAGCTGGTGGTGACGGTAAAGGAGCGTGTGCCGATCGCTGCGGTGAAACGCGGCGAGAAATATGCGCTGGTGGATAATGAGGGGCAGACCCTGCGCGAGGTTGATTCAGCACAGCAAGCCGGTGTTCCTATAGTTCAGGTTGAAGATGAAAATCTGTCGCAGAGCGCCGCATTCCGCATTATCTCGAATGTGTTGGTGACCTTACCAACGTCGCTGTTAGCGGAGGTCTCTGAAGTAAAAGCTGACTCCACCTCAAGCATAACTCTCATCTTGAAGGATAAGGTTACAGTGCTATGGGGTACCTCACAGGAGAATGAAGTTAAAGCTAAGGTTTTAACTAAGCTGCTGGAAGCTACTCGGTCTGAAGATTCGCAGTCGAGCGGGGTGCAGGGGCAGGGGAAGAAAATTTCTGTGTATGATGTTTCTTCACCGCTTCTGCCGGTGACTCGGTAGGTGCTATCTTCAAGTTGGGGTTTAGACAGATGTAATTTTTTGGCTAAATCCCCACAAATTTGGGTGTCAGTACACCCCGCAACTAGGAACCTGGTGAATCTGTTGGTATCCTTGCAAATAAAGCCAATTTGAGAGCGAGTATGTCTAAGGTTAAACTCGAACTTTGGACTTTTCTCAATAAATCAACGAAACAATTGAGGGATAAATGGACGCTGGAACTCCCCAGAACTACTTGGCAGTCATCAAGGTCGTCGGTATCGGCGGCGGTGGTGTCAACGCAGTCAACCGAATGATTGAGGTTGGTCTGCGCGGCGTTGAGTTCATTGCAATCAACACCGATGCCCAGGCGCTATTGATGTCTGATGCGGATGTTAAGCTTGACGTTGGTCGTGAGCTGACCCGCGGTCTTGGTGCTGGTGCTAACCCCGAGGTTGGCCGCCAGGCTGCAGAGGATCATGCGCAGGAGATTGAGGAAGTCCTCAAGGGTGCAGACATGGTCTTTGTGACTGCCGGTGAGGGCGGTGGTACCGGTACCGGTGGCGCTCCCGTGGTGGCACGTATCGCTCGCTCGCTTGGTGCTCTTACCATTGGCGTGGTGACCCGTCCGTTTACCTTCGAGGGCCGCCGCCGTTCAAACCAGGCAGAGACCGGTATTTCCGCTCTGCGCGATGAGGTTGATACCCTCATTGTTATTCCGAACGACCGACTGCTGTCTATCTCTGACCGTAACGTGTCAATGCTTGATGCCTTTAAGTCAGCAGACCAGGTGCTTCTGTCCGGTGTGCAGGGTATTACCGACCTGATTACCACTCCGGGTCTGATTAACCTTGACTTTGCGGACGTGAAGTCTGTGATGCAGGGTGCTGGCTCCGCGCTTATGGGCATTGGCTCCGCTGCTGGGGAGGACCGCGCAGTCAAGGCTGCTGAGCTCGCTATTGCCTCTCCTCTTCTGGAAGCTTCCATTGATGGTGCACATGGTGTTCTGCTCTCCATTCAGGGCGGGTCCGACCTCGGCCTATTCGAGATTAACGAGGCCGCACGTTTGGTTCAGGAAGTGGCCCACCCGGATGCGAACATTATCTTCGGTGCTGTGATTGACGACGCGTTGGGTGATGAAGCTCGTGTGACCGTGATTGCTGCTGGCTTTGATGCCGTGAACCCCGAGACAAATTCAAATGCATCCGCTGCCGCCGCAGTGCAGGCTCAGGCCCAGCGCACTCAGCAGACTTTCGGCGGTCAGAACGCACCTACGGCTGCTCCTGCTCAGCCTGATTACGGGTTCAACGCTCCCGCAGCTCCGGCATACCAGCAGAATGATGTTCCCGCATCAGCCGGGTTCGATGTTGATCTGCCTCCGGTGGTGGAAGAGCCTCCGGCTCGTCGCGATACCCTAGACGTTCCTGACTTTTTGAAGTAGAGCGTGTAGAACCGCATTTTGAATGTGGGAGTCGGTGCGCGGTACGTGATAGTGCCGTGCCCGGCTCCTTCCTTTGTGCCTTTATAACTTCTAAGGGGTGCTGGTTATGTTCCACCCCGTCAATATGTACTAAAGATATATCGCAAAATCATGGATAATACCGAACATATTTACCATACTAGTGCACCGCTATTGTTCTCATATCAGCTTTTTCGCTCTGGAGCGCATGAGGTAAATATTGCTTTTACCAGTGTGGCTGCGGGCAATGTAGGACTGCATGTTGATACGGGCGAACCGCAGGCGCAGACGCTACACCATAGGTTACGTTTAGAGGGGATGCTGAGCACAGGTTTACCCTTTCTGTACCTGAACCAAGTGCACGGTACCACTGTGGTATGCGCTGAAGACTATGAGCCAGCACAGTATGCTCCGCAAGATTCAGCCGACGGATTTAGCGATACACACGCACAGCACCTGTTGGAGCAGGCGCCCGTAGCGGATGCGGCATATAGTACGAACGGTCGGCCGTTGGCGATTATGGTTGCTGATTGTATCCCTGTGGTGCTGGTGGGACAGCGTCAAGATGGTGAGCTGGTGCTGGCCGTGGCCCATGCCGGTCGTAAAGGGCTGCTGGATGGAGTGCTGCAACGCACTGTTGTGGCTATGCATGAGGCTGGAGCTGAGAATATATGTGCATGGCTAGGGCCGAGCATCTGCGGGAGCTGCTACGAGGTTCCTGAGCAGATGCGCACTGCCTCAGCTGAGCGTATTCCACAGGTTGCTGCGCAGACCCGCACAGGAACCCCGGCTCTTGATTTACCTGCGGGTGCTATTGCGATACTAGAAGATATGGGGGTTGAGGTATCCACCGAGCTTGCGGCGTGCACCTATGAGACCGGTGAACTGTATTCTCACAGAGCGTTCACTCACGGGTCTCGACCCGCAGGGCGTATCGCAGGGCTAGTGTGGCTTAGCGCCGCATCGGAGGAGAAGGAAGAGACCACAAACTAGCTGTCTCTTAGGGGCATCTTTGCAGGCTGCTAGAGGTATAGGTGCCTTCTGTAGGCTATCTTCGGCCTATCTATTTCGGGTCATTGGGGAGGAAATAATGAGCACTAATTCTCTAACATATACTGCCGATCGTGCGGAACAGCTTGCCAGCGGTTACCAGCGGGTGGTTGAACGTATTCGGGCAGCTGAGCAAGATACTAGCGGCGCCCGCTCCGCCCAGAGTGAAACGGTGCAATTGGTGACCGTGACAAAGTTCTTTCCGGCCTCCGACGTGATGGCCCTCTACGATGCTGGTGTGCGGCTTTTTGGGGAGAACCGCGATCAGGAGGCTGCACCAAAGGCGGCGCTGGTGAGCGAATCCGTCCCGTCCCATGACCCGGCTCGTTGGGCTTTTATTGGCCAGCTGCAGACCAATAAGGCGAAATCTGTGGTGCGGTACGCCCAGCAGGTGCAGTCAGTGGACCGCCCGTCGTTAGCGGATGCCTTAGCGAAAGCCTATGCGCGGCAGGTAGAGCGCTTTGAGACTGAGCATGCTCCTGCCCCCGCAGCATATAAGGCTGGGAAACTGGAATGTCTTATTCAGGTGTCTCTGGCGCAGGGACAGGCTACAGCGGGTCACGCCTCAACCGGTGCCCGCGGCGGGGCTGACCCTGAGCAGGTGTTGGCATTGGCCGAACATATTGAAAACTATGAACAGCTACACTGTGCGGGAGTGATGGCCGTTGCGCCTCTAGGATCTGAGCCAGATATGGTATTTGAGAAACTATGGAATATTTCTCAGATACTTCGAGAGTCTTTTCCCCAGGCCACCCAGATTTCGGCGGGAATGAGCGGGGATTTAGAAGCGGCTATCCGCTGGGGGTCGACATGCGTTCGAGTGGGGTCTGACATTATGGGGCCGCGCCCAAGCGCATAGTCCTGGTGATGCGTTCGTTACCAGCTGAGGGGCTTCCCGTACCAACTATTCAGGAACCATGGTTTTGAAGGTGTCTGAAGCCTGCAGCGAGGTGTTGTAGCGCGCATCACTGGAAAAAACCAAGGTCTGGGCGCAATTTATGCGTAAGATACGCAAATCTATAAGGTTTAGCGGCACATCCACTGATAGAATAGTGAACAGCAACGCACCCGCGTGACGGAGTGCTCACCCGGCATCCGCCTCCTGGATGTGTTTTAAACGGGATTATTTCCATCTGACTGACTGCGAAGCGAGATTTATAGTATGGCTAAACAGGGCGGCGGTATAGCCCGAATTACCTCGTTCTTTGGTGTTGCGGAGTATGAAGGTGCTCATGAACATCAGGGGAATAGCGAGGCTGAGGGAGCTGCTACTTCCGCCCAGCCTGAAGAGTCGTCGGCACGTCTGAACGCTCTGCCCACCCCGTTAGATGGAGGGCATAAACGTCGCTACGCGCGTCAGGAGTCTTCCGCGGCCGCGGATCGGGGGTATGATAATTCCGCAGATAACCACTGGGAGGATGATACGGTGCAGGACAACGCAGAGGTCGAGTACACGCAGGATCAGTACGGCTACGAAGACGGCGAGCTGGCCGAGGAGTATCCCGAAGACTACGGTGCTGACGATTACCCCAGTGAGGAAGAAGAGGACGAATTGCGTCGCATCACTACTATTCACCCCCGATCCTATAATGACGCCAAGATTATTGGTGAGGCATTCCGTGAGGATATCCCCGTCATTATGAACGTTGATGATATGCCGGATGCGGACGCGAAACGCTTGGTGGATTTTGCCTCGGGGCTGGTGTTCGCGCTTAACGGTCGTATTGAGCGGGTGACTGCCAAAGTCTTCCTGCTCACTCCTTCTGACCTGGAGGTTCTCGGTATTACCAGTAGTGATGATATGCCGCAGGCCTTTGACGATGAGGGACTAGTTCCCTTCGACCAGGGTTAGAGGATCTTGCCCGATGGGTTATCTTTTTGCGGTGCTGACAATCGCCCTGTACGTGTTGTACATTGGGCTTCTGCTGCGCATGATGTTTGATTGGGTGCGTATTTTTTCCCCCACGTGGCGCCCACGCGGGCCAGTGTTGGTCGTGGCTTCTGCGGTGTACGGGGTGACTGACTGGCCAATGAACCTTCTGAGGAAGGTAGTGCCTCCGCTTCGGCTGGGGAACGTGGCCCTTGATATGGGTTTTTTGATTCTTATTATTGCGGTGAGTTTTTTGTTGAATGGGCTACAGTATCTGACGGCTATTACGTCGTAGGGGATACCAGTCCGATAGGGATCTTGAAATTTTGGACTTAAAACTCCTAAATCTTAAGGTGATATGCCTCTCTTTGACGGGTCAGTAAAAACCCTGGAATAGCGTCAAGTTTTGCTTTAGGTGTAAATGGTTTTTGCTTATCGGCCCGTTAAAGGCGATTTTGCCACCCAAAGGGGGGTAGAATAATTACGGTATACCGATTTCGTGCGGCCCATCCGTGCGGATTCATTGTTTAACTTCCGAGGAGAAACCCCAGTGGCTATTACCCCCGAAGACCTGATTAACAAGAGTTTCAAGGTCGTTAACGTTGGACCCAGCTACAGCATGAATGAGGTCGACGATTTTCTTGACGAACTGGTAGGCGAGCTGCGTCGTCTGAATGCTGAGAATAATTCACTCAGGCGCAAGCTTGAAGATTGTGAGTCGCGTAAGGGCGGCGCATCGACCTCCGAGACCACTGCAGCAGCGGCTGCCCCCGCCGGCGGTGGCTCTCAGGATGCTGCTGGCCTGCTGGCCATGGCTCAGAAGGTTCACGATGATTACGTGAGCCAGGGTGAGCGCACGAAGGCTGAACTGATCGCTGAGGCCGAGAAGAAAGCTAACCAGCTGGTAGTTGAGGCCGAGATTAAGCGTGAGAAAGCTCTGTCGGCTCTGAAGGAGGAGCAGGCAAATCTTAAGAGCAGCGTTGAGTCGCTACGTGGCTTTGAGTCCCGCTACCGTACTCAGCTCCAGGAGCACCTGAACAGGCAGCTAGACGATCTGCGTCACCTGAAGAGCATCGAGGCTGAAGCGAGGTACTAAAAGAAGAGGTACTGGTTACGGTACCTATGGTACCCGCGCCTCTTACTGTGACGCGTGGCGGCCGCCTGTGTTCCCTAACCGCCTTATGGCGGGCGAGTTTATGAATTGGGGATGCGGGCGGTCGGTTATATTCTGGTCAATGTTTTAAGCGGTTGAGCATTCTTTGTGCCGCACAATAGTGAATATTTTTTCGCCTGCTTCTATATGTAACCTTTATGTATACCTTAATCGTTGCTTAATGATACGTTCGAATGTTTTTAATGCACGATAATAAGAGAAAAGACTATTCTTAATAACCGTATTATATGCATTGTGAGAATGCTGCTGGTGCCAGACCTTATTAATAGCTCGCAGGTCTGTAAAGAATTAATAGGGGAGTAGCTATCTGCAGTTAGTATCTATATTGCTGCTGCCCGGACCCCTGAACTCTATAGGTTACTGGTGCAGTAGTTAAGATGCGATAAGCTAGAGGGTGCGGGGCCACCCCCGTCAGTTACTGAACGAGGAGCCGCATGAAGGACGAGCACACACACGCCGCAACCACCTCCAAAGAACAAGCCGCAGAACCTGGCAGCGGATCTACCGGCAGCCCGCGACCGCACGTCATATCCCGCCGCGTTTTTAGTACACGTAGTGCTTGGACGCTGGCCCTTCTTCTAGCAGCTACCGTTTTTATTATCGACCAGGGGACCAAATATTTAGTGGTAACCCGCATGGAGATAGGGGAGCGTATCCCCGTTATTGAGGGGCTGCTGTGGTGGTACTCAATCCGTAATTCCGGTGCGGCATTCTCGTTCGGTGAAGGGGCCACCTGGGTGTTCACCCTTATTATGGCTATCGCAGCGGTAGTGGTGGTGTATACGCTTCGTAAAACCCGGGCTCTGGGGTGGGTACTGGCACTGGGAGGCCTGCTCGGTGGGGTCCTGGGAAATCTTTTTGACCGTCTTTTCCGTGAGCCTGGTTTTGGTACCGGGCATGTAGTGGATTTTATCTCGGTACCAAACTTCGCTATTTTCAATATCGCTGACTCCGCGATATGCGTATGCATGGCATTGATCGTGCTTTTGAACTTTAGGGGGATGACCCTCGCCGGAACTCGTGCCGAAAGCCCTCAGCGCACCACACCGGAACACCACACCGATGACACCCCCAGCGACCTGGAGGAAACGGCATGAGCGGTACAGGGCATATGCGAGAGAACGAAGAAGGCATTCACGCTGAATTTGAAGTGAGCGAACCCATCGCTGGAATGCGCCTAGATGCGGCACTTGCGGGGGTCTTTGATGTTCCCCGCACCCGAGCCTCCGCATGGATCCGAGATGGGCATGTGCGCCTCACCCGGGCTCACCAGCCAGTTAAAATCGGCAAATCTCATAAACTATCGGTGGGGGAACTGGTGAGCGTAAACGCCCCCGCACCGCGTGATTTGGCGGATATTCGCCCCGAAAAAGTAGACGGCTTCTCCATCATCTACTGCGACGATGACATTGTGGTAGTTGATAAACCCGCCGGGGTGGCGGCGCACCCTTCGCCGGGATGGCACGGGCCAACCGTACCGTCGGCCCTGCTGGGAGAAGGAATTAGCGTAACAACCTCCGGTGCCGCCGAGCGGCAGGGCATCGTGCACCGGCTGGACGTGGGAACCAGCGGACTTATGGTACTCGCCCGCAGTGAGCGCGCCTACACCGAGCTTAAACGTGCCTTTAAAGAACGCACAGTGGAGAAGGTGTACCACACGCTAGTGCAGGGGCTGCCCGACCCGCTGCGAGGAACTATCGACGCCCCGATTGGACGGCACCCAGGCAGTGAATGGCGGTTTGCGGTGGTAGAGGACGGGCGAGAATCCATCACCCACTACGAAACGCAAGAGGCATTCGGGCCAGCCACCCTGGTTGAGGTGCACCTTGAAACCGGACGCACCCACCAGATCCGTGTGCATTTTTCAGCGCTCCACCACCCCTGCTGCGGGGATCTCACCTACGGGGCAGACCCCACACTGAGCGCGGAGCTGGGGCTAACCCGCCAGTGGCTGCATGCCCACCGGCTGGGTTTTACGCACCCCGCCAGCGGTGAGAGAATGAGCTTTGAGAGCCCCTACCCGCGTGATTTGACCTACGCGTTAGAAGCGCTCCGTGAGGGGAATATTCGGCGAGGATAAGGCGACGAGTGCGGAACAGCCTCTGAGCCGCACGAACAACCAGTGACGTACTAGATAGCGAACGAACGGAGAGACCGTGGCGAAAAAAGGCTTCGCACACCTGCATGTGCACACCGAATACTCCATGCTGGATGGTGCCGCGCGACTGAGTGACCTCTTTACGCACACCCGTGAGCTCGGTATGGACTCCATCGCCACCAGTGATCATGGTTTCTTATTCGGCGCCTTCGACTTCTGGCGGCAGGCAAAAGCTAATGACGTGAAACCCATTATCGGGGTGGAAGCGTACCTGACTCCCGGAACGCATCGTAGTGACCGTTCCCGTGTGCGGTGGGGAGACGGCTCCCGCGATGATGTTTCTGGCGGTGGCGCATACACACACATGACCATGTGGGCGGAAACCACCGAGGGTATGCACAACCTATTCCGGGCTTCCTCTATCGCCTCCTTGGAAGGGCAGCTGTATAAGCCGCGCATGGACCGTGAGGTGCTGCAAACTTACTCCAAAGGTTTGATTGCCACCACCGGGTGCCCTTCAGGTGAGATTCAGACGCGTCTACGCCTGGGACAGTATCAGGAGGCGGTTGCTGCCGCCGCAGAATTCCGCGATATTTTCGGTAAGGGTAACTTCTATTGTGAAGTGATGGATCACGGCCTGTCTATTGAGAAAAATGTGGCTGCTGATCTGATGCGCCTCGCTAAAGAACTTGACCTGCCGTTTGTGGCAACTAACGATCTGCACTACACCAAACACGAAGACTACAATGCGCACGCGGCGCTGCTGTGCGTACAGTCAGGCTCAACCCTGGAAGACCCCAACCGCTTCAAATTTGATGCGGATAACTTCTACCTGCGTTCACCTGAGGAGATGTACTCCATCTTTGGCGATATTCCCGGGGCGTGCGAGAACACCCTCGAAATCGCTGAGCGGTGCAACGTTGAGTTCAATACCAAAGCGAACTATATGCCGAACTTCCCGGTGCCTGAGGGGGAGAGCGAAGAATCATGGTTCGTGAAAGAGGTGGAGGCGGGGCTGCATTACCGGTTCCCCAACGGCATCCCTGATGAGGTGCGTAAACAGGCGAATTATGAGGTTGAGGTTATTACCTCAATGGGCTTCCCCGGCTACTTCTTAGTGGTGGCGGACTTCATTAACTGGGCGAAACGCAATAATATTCGTGTGGGTCCGGGGCGTGGCTCCGGTGCGGGGTCGATGGTTGCTTATGCTATGCGCATCACCGAGCTGAACCCGCTGCGGCACGAACTGATTTTTGAGCGGTTCCTGAACCCTGACCGCGTCTCAATGCCTGACTTCGACGTGGACTTTGACGATCGCCGCCGCCCCGAGGTGATCCACTATGTGACTGAGAAGTACGGTGAAGATAAAGTCGCACAGATCGTCACCTTCGGCACCATTAAAGCGAAGCAGGCGCTCAAAGACGCCTCCCGAGTGATGGGGTACCCTTACTCGGTGGGGGAGCGGCTCACCAAGGCAATGCCGCCGGATGTGATGGGAAAGAACATTGCCCTAGCGAACGTCTACAACAAAGACGATAAACGCTACGCCGAAGCCGGAGATTTGCGTGAGCTCATCGAAACCGATGATGTTTCGGGCAAGGTTTTTAAAACCGCTCAGGGTCTTGAAGGCCTAAAACGCCAGTGGGGCGTGCACGCCGCCGGTGTGATTATGTCCTCGGAGGTACTCACCGAAGTCATCCCTGTGATGCGCCGTGAAGCAGATGGGCAGGTGATCACCCAGTTTGATTACCCCACCTGTGAGGGGCTGGGCCTGATTAAGATGGACTTTTTGGGGCTGCGTAACCTCACCATCATCTCGGACGCTATTGAAAACATTAAAGCTAACCGTAATTTTGACCTCGACTTAGAGACGCTTGAGCTGAGTGATAAAGCATCCTACGAGCTGCTGGCGCGCGGTGATACGCTGGGCGTGTTCCAGTTGGATGGCGGGCCGATGCGTTCGCTTCTGAAGCTTATGGAGCCTGAAGAGTTTGAGCATATTTCCGCTGTGCTTGCCCTCTACCGTCCCGGGCCGATGGGGGCGAACTCGCATACGAACTATGCGCTGCGCAAGAACGGGAAGCAGGAGATTACGGCGATCCACCCCGAACTGGAGGAGCCTCTTTCCGATATTTTGGGTACCACGTACGGTTTGATCGTGTACCAGGAGCAGGTGATGGCGATCGCCCAGAAGGTGGCGAACTACACCCTTGGTGAGGCAGATCTTTTGCGCCGCGCAATGGGTAAGAAGAAAAAGGCTGAGCTGGATAAACAGTACGCCACGTTCCACGATGGCATGATTTCGAACGGATACTCTGAGGGTGCGGTAAAAGCTCTGTGGGATATTCTGCTGCCGTTCTCCGATTACGCGTTTAATAAGGCTCACACGGCTGCTTACGGGCTGGTTTCATACTGGACCGCATACTTGAAAGCGCACTACCCACAGGAGTATATGGCTGCGCTGCTGACCAGTGTGGGTGATAACAAAGATAAGCTTGCCATGTACCTGAACGAGTGCCACCGCATGGGTATTACCGTGCTGCCGCCTGATGTGAATGAATCGGAGCTAACGTTCGCCCCGGTGGGTGACGATATCCGCTTCGGCATGGGCGCAGTCCGTAACGTGGGCGCGAACGTGGTGGATGGTATGATTACCGCCCGCAATGAGAAGGGCCGGTATGAGTCGTTCAGCGATTTCCTGCAAAAAGTGCCGTTGAGCGTGTGCAATAAGCGCACCATTGATTCGCTTATTAAGGCGGGTGCGTTTGACGATCTGGGGCATACCCGCCGTTCTCTTGCGCTCATGCATGAGGAGGCAATTGACGCGGCAGTTTCGGTGAAACGTAAGGAAGCCGCCGGGCAGTTTGACCTGTTCGGTTCCCTCGGGATGGGGGAGGAACTGGGCGAGGATCTGTCGGTATCGGTACCTGATGTTCCCGAGTGGGAACGGCGCGATAAGCTCAACTTTGAGCGTGACATGCTGGGGCTGTACGTCTCGGATCACCCGTTGCGCGGGCTGGAACGCGCCCTTTCTGATGCGTCCAGCACCTCGATTCACGACATTATGGAGGAAGAATCCCACATTAAAGACGGCGAGTTCGTCACAATCGCAGGGATGCTCACGGGCGTGTCACGGCGTATCGCTAAGTCAAGCGGTAACCAGTACGCCACTGCCGAGCTGGAAGACCCCTCGGGGGTGACGATCACCGTCATGTTCTTTGCCCGCACCTATGAGACGGTGGGTGGGGTACTCGCTGATGACCTGATCTGCTCAGTGCGTGGACGTGTACAACGTCGAGACGACGGCAGTGTGAATATTAGTGCCCAGGAGCTGACGATCCTGGAGCTTACCGAGGATGGGCGTACCGGCCCGGTGACGATCGCTATCCCCGAGTATCGTGCCACCGAATCGAACCTGGTGCACCTGCGGGATGTGCTGCTTGATCATCGGGGTTCGACGGATGTGCGCCTGGCCCTGCGCGGTCGGGAGAAAGAACAATTGGTGCTGTTGGAGGCTAAGCTGCGGGTGGAACCAAACCCCAGTTTATTCGGTGAGATTAAGACGATTTTCGGCCCCGGGTGCATCCGCCGCTAGGCTGTTGAAACCTCATGAGGCAGCTGACGTGAGATGAGGTCGGCAGGGGCTTGGCTCTGCTCAAGCAGATGCGTTCAGGGCATATATACAGCAAACTATGCGGTTAGGGTCCCCTGTAGCGGGGTACACTGGGAATAAGTATGCTCACAGTGGGCGGTTATACCCCGTCCGACCGAGGAGGCTCCCTGTGTATTGCCCCTACTGCAAACACACCGATTCCCGAGTGGTTGACTCCCGCACCACCGATGACGGTGCCGCAATCCGCCGCCGCCGCCAGTGCACCGACTGCGGGCGCCGGTTTACCACGGTCGAAACAACCAGTATTTCTGTTATTAAACGCTCCGGGGTTACCGAGCCGTTCGACCGCGCTAAAATCGCCTCGGGTGTGCGTAAAGCCTGCCAGGGCAGGCCGGTCGGTGAGGATGACCTGGCGAAGCTCGCCCAGGAGGTAGAGGAACGTATCCGCGCCAAGGGGCTTGCCGAAATTAACGCGCATGAGGTGGGGCTGACTATTCTAGAGCCGCTATCGAAGCTGGATGCGGTGGCGTACCTGCGGTTCGCCAGTGTGTATCAGGCGTTTGAAAACCTTGAGGATTTTGAAGGGGCCATTGCTTTGCTCCGTAAAGATGCTGTGGGGGATGCGCTGCCCGAGGCTGAGGCGCCCGCTCCGAAACCTCGCAAGGCCAAGACGGAGACGGCCAGCACCAAAAAACCTAAAGAAGCCCCTCTGCAGGACACCCTGTTATAGGGCCACTCTGCACCACGTATACTAATGTGCCCTACCGGTTGGAACTGAACACCGGTAGGGCACACCTCTTTCTTATTGGCAGGTTTTCTCGGCGGGTTCTTTACGCCTCCCCGCGGCGTTGACGTTCGGGCAGCATACCGCCAGCCCACAGTGCCGCCCCCACAATACCGGCATTATTGCGCAGGGTCGCCATGACCATGGGGGTGCGAATCTCGTCCTCAAAATAAGGCATGAACTTTTCGGGGT
>ERZ773056.379-NODE-379-length-23603-cov-16.557415_pt1 | contig 23603 bp, 23 predicted proteins | sample MGYA00580857_ERZ773056 | MGnify/ENA primary metagenome ERZ773056 (study PRJEB29015, sample SAMEA2737996) | human oral metagenome | biome: human oral; feature: human-associated habitat; material: dental | place: China | collected 2114 ... | reverse complement strand
CCGACATCGGCTCCGAGCCGCGAACAAAAAGTGGAAGCAGGGAAACCCGTAGAGGGAAGATCCTCGGAATTGGGTATGCAGGTATCGGGGTCAGAAAAACGGCCGCAGCGGAGTACCACGGCCGAATGAAAAACGGGATGCAGAAGGGGCGGAGGCTACGGGAGCACTTTCACGCCGTCCGCTTCGAGTAGTTCGACGATGACGCCGGTCAGTTCAGTGTAGAGCTGGTCGTATTCCGGGCTTCCGTCGAAATCGTCGCCCGGCTCATACTTCTCGATGGTCTCGCGGATGGTGTCGCTTTGCAACAATCGCAAGGCAAAGGCCTCAGCGCGGTCGGACGGAATCGTGTTGGCGAACTCGTTCTCGATGATCTGTTCGAGTGTGTAGTACGGCGAAAAATGCAGTCCTGCGAAGAGGACTTCTGTAGCGATAGACCCAGCTACGAGAACAGGATAGCCTTGCCGGAAAGCGTCTTCATAGGCCTGCGCCGCGGCGTCCGATCGGGCGCGGATAAACGCCTCGTCGGCCAGCCGTTCGGGGTGATAATCTTTCAAATAGGACTCTAATCGCAGTCGGTAATAGGAGAATTCCTTCTTGTTTGTTGTTTTCATATCGTGTTTCTGTTTTTGATGTGACTTGGCTATTGTATCAGATCCCCATCGCGGAGTTGAACTTACCGAGCTTCTCGGACAGTTGCTCCATGTCGTGTTCGATCTTCTTGTTCGTGATGCGGGCGTAGATCTGCGTCGTGCGGATGTTCGTATGGCCTAACATCTTGGAAACAGATTCAATGGGGACGCCTTTGCTTAGCGACATGGTGGCAAAGGTGTGGCGGGCAAGATGGAAGGTCAGCTTCTTCTTGATCCCGCAGAGGTCGGCGATCTCCTTGAGGTACGAATTGGTCTTCTGATTCGTCAGGACGGGAAAGAGCTTGCCGTCCCGGTACGTCTTGTGGCTGTACTTCGCGATGATTGCTCTCGGGATGTCGAGAAGCAGCACATTGGTCTCCACGCTTGTTTTCTGTCGCTTGGTCATGATCCATTGTTTGTCGTCCATCGTCACAATGTGGTCGGGCGTGAGGTTAGACACATCGATGTAGGCCAGTCCGGTGAAGCATGAAAAGATGAAGATGTCCCGCACCAACTCCAGTCGCTGGATACCCAAATCCTTGTTGGCTACTCGGAGGATCTCTTCGTCCGTCAGGAAGCCTCGATCTACCGGCTCCATGTGGAAGCGGAGATTGACGAAGGGATCATGGTGGAGAACGCCAAGCTTTCCTCCGAAGAGAGTTATGGTCTTGAAAGTCTTCAGCGTCTTGGTGGCCGTGTTGGGCGCTTGCCCGACCTTTGTCCGAAGGTAAAGGTCGAAGTCGTGGAGCACAATATAGGTCAGTTCGGAGAGCTTTAAGTCGGTGCGGCTGTATTTGCTTTTCAGGAAGGCCGTGAAATGCTTTTTGCACACGTTGTATTTCTGCAATGTCGCAGCAGAAACCGACACGCCGACCTGCTTCTTGACATCGGTAATATGCCTGTCGAAAAGCTCCATGATCGTACCGATGTCTTCTTTCTTTCCGAGGAACTCCATTTTGATGCGCTCCAAGGATAGACTTTCGTTGAACTCCATCCTCCGAAAGATGTTTAGCAATCCGTTTTGAATGTTATCCAATTCGAGATTGATGCTGAGCACTTCCGTGCTTCTTCCTTTCACACGTTCCTTCTTGCCATCCCATTGAGATCGAAGGATAGCTATACCGGTAGAGCCGAGTGAGAGTCGCTCGTTGTTGAGATAGATTCTCAGCATGACGGGCACCTTCCCGTCTTTGTTCACGTAGTTGCTTCTGAGATAGAAAGCGGTTCTGAATATGGTCTTCATACACATGACTGTTTTTGGCTGCAGCCATGACCTTCAGAAAAGAAGTGTAGCCAAGACCTCTGCCGATTGTAGCCGGATACAGGTGTTTTGGCGTAAACTTCTTCTCTTCGATCACGCTTGCAAAGTTCTACATAGATGACTGAATAACAGCTGTATATGAGTGCTCCCGACGTGCTCTCTACGGACTCTTGGCTACAATTTTCATTTGGCCGAAAAAGTTGTAGCCAAATTGTAGCTGTTGGGGAGCATTTTGGGCGTTTCGGCCGCTTCAATACGTGCTCTGGAATGATAGGTAGGCACAAAAGAAAAGTGCCATAACTCATTCAAGTTATGGCACTTACGTTTTCCCTAAAGGGTCTCTGAATGCCTTTTTCAGAGTACCTCAAGCGGAGAAAGAGGGATTCGAACCCCCGGAACCTCTCGGTTCAACGGTTTTCAAGACCGCCGCAATCGACCACTCTGCCATCTCTCCTTGGTTTAGTTGCTATCGTAGGGGACGCTTCCCCTCCTTGCTAATGCGCCGCAAAGATAAGACGAGACATTTTTTACGCAAGTATGGCTCTCGAATGTCAGACGACGATGTGCCGGAAGACTTGCCGCGGCAGGCCGGAGCGAAAGAAGACAATGCCCCACGTGTAGGCGTCAACGCAGACCGTGGCCGAGGGGTGGGCGCAGAAGAGGGCTTGCCAAGTGCTGCGGGCGAGCGGTGTGGCGTGGATGCCGCGGATGAGCAGCATGGTTTGCTCAGAGAGGTGTTCGGCACAGCAGTCAAAGAGCGATGCGAGACGATCCGGGGGGACGTCGAGGACGATGCAGTCCGGGCGGCCGTATTCGGTGAGCGCATTGGGAAGTTCCGTCTCGTAAGTGCCGCAACGCACTTCAATGGGCGACATGGTGCGATTGTGGAAGAGCGTGCGGACGGTGTCGGCAGTAGTCGGACATTCCTCCAAAGCGATGGCGTGCAGGTCGCTTGAGACGTAGGCGGTCAGGCTGAGCGGTGTCAATCCGCCACCGGTACCGACAATGACGAGGCGACGCGGATGGAAATGGTTGGCTAAGCGGAAGAGCCACCGAGCGTCGCGTAACGGTAGTCGATCGTGCGGGTCGGCCAGAGCGTGCGCAGCGTGCAGGCGGGTGTAGGCGTAATAACCGCGCGACTCTTCGAGCACGTTCGTGATCAGGTCGAAGACGAAGGGCGAATGGACACCGTAGCCCTTGCGGCAGAACAGGCGGCGGTAGAGGGGGACGATGAGGCGTCTCATGGCTCTTTGCCGAAGAACTCGCCGATGGTGTAGTTCAAGAAACGGTTGAGGGGCTGCAGGAGGCAGAAGTCTTCCGTGGCGCGGTCGAGCCAGTCCGGGGCGGTGAAGTATGATTCGGGCTTGACGCTCATCACGACGTAACTCTTGAAGCGCAATAGTTCGCCGCGAGGCGTGTCGGTGGGGAAGCCTTGGGGCATGCGGGTGAGCTGTTCGCCGGTGAAGGTGCCGAACGTGTGTCGGAAGGCGGGCGCGTCGATGATGGCGGTCAGCTCGTCCATGTTGTCGCAGATGTCGCGGCGGAGCTGCTTGAGCATGGGCGAGGTGGGACACCAGACGCCGCCCGCCAACTGGGGAGTGTCGGGCTCGAGATGGATGTAATAGCCGCCATACGCGCTCGATCGGCCGCCGAAGCCGGTCATGTAGGCGCTGAAATAGGTCTTGTAGGGCGTCTTGTCGGGCGAGAAGCGGAGGTCGCGATAGATGCGATAGACACAGCTGCGTGCATCGAGTCCGGCGATCTCGGGGTCGAAGGTGGCGATGCGGTTGATCAGCTGGCCGACGTCGCTGATGAAGTCGGCGCGTAGGGCGTCGTAACGCTTCTTGTTGTCCTGAAACCATTCGCGGTTATTGTTGGCGCGTAGCTCGCGCAGGAAGTCAAATACTTCGGGAGTCATTGTGATGGGTTGTTATACGTGAGAGGTAGGAATTGCTTTAGGGTACCGCCGATGTCTCGGCAAATGCTTTGGGAGTTGCGCAGCCTGCGCAGACGCCGCGGCAAATGTTTTGGGAGTTGCGCAACCTGCGCAGACGTCGCGGCAAATGCTTTGGGAGCGGCGCAACCTGCGCAGACGTCGCGGCAAATGCTTTGGGAGTTGCGCAGCCTGCGCAGACGTCTCGGCAAATGCTTTGGGAGTTGCGCAACCTGCGCCGATGTCGCGGCAAATGCTTTGGGCGTTGCGCAGCCTGCGCAGACGTCGCGGGGATGGCGCCTTTCGTGCAACAAATAAGCTCATCGCACGCCTTGCAGACGCGACATGAGGGTTTGCAATTGTTGCTCGGTGCAGACGCCGATCTTACCGTCGGGGGCGAGGGTTGGCAGCTGCTTAGTCTGGCGGAAAAACATATCGGAGACGAACTTGTTCAGTTGCGTGTTCAGGAAACTCATCAGCTTGGCGTCGCGTTTGGGGCGGGCCAAGTATTCGGTAGCAAAAAGCACGGTGATGAAGCGGCTCCGACGGGCATAGGCTTCGTCCTTTTCGGCGCGCTCCGTGTCGTTGTAATGCTCCCAGATGCGGCCCAGCAGATCGAAGCGGTTGCGCTCCGTCCAGAGTTGATAATAGAGCGCATCGGAGCGTTCCTTTTGGCCGTCGCGCTCGAACGTCTCGGCGCGGAAGCGGGTGAGCATGTCGGTCAGTGCAGGGGCGGGCTGCATGAGCGCCTCGGCACGGTCGAAGAGGGCGAAGGCACGTCGGCGGTCGTAGGTGCGACCCAGGGCTGATCCGAGCAGTAGGCAGACGTCGACGGCGCTCGTGTCCCCCTCGTAAGCCGACTCTAAGAGCGGGATGGCATCCATGAAGTGGCCCGTGTAATAGCGCGCGCAACCGCCGTATTTACGTGTCAGCTGCGACGAGTCACCCTCGGAGAGGAGGGCCGCGTAAACCGAATCTGCCGCCAGATACGCGCCCATGCTGAAGAGCGCCATGCCCCGGTTACGTCGGAGCGCGCGATGGCGTGGGTGATAGGTGAGGGCCTTGTCGCAGACCTCGAGGGCGATGTCCGTCAGCTGCATCGATAGCATATAGTTGGCCAGCGCCGCTGCGGCCAGCGCATTCTCCGGCTCGACTTGGAACGCCTCCATGTAGGTCACCATCGCCACGCCATTCTGCCCCAACTGTCGGGCACAGTCGGCCACGTTACGCATCAGCACCGGGTTCTGCGGGTCGTTGGCCCGCAGCTTCTCGTAATACGCCTTGGCACGCTCGGTGTCGCCCTGCCGGTCATAGAATCGGGCCAGCTGATGGTTGGCATAGAAGTCCGCCGTGTCACGCGCACGCAGCTGCAACAGGTAACGCTCTGCCTCATCTGTCCGCCCGATGGTTCCGGCGGTGCGTGCGAGCGCCACAAGCAACTCCGTGCGTGCGGAGTCGGTGGCCGAGCAACGCATATAATAACGATAGGCGTCGCGATACTTGAGCAGGCCTTCCGCGGCCTGTCCCGCGGCATAAAGCGCGGCAAAGTCAGCCGTGTCCGGGTGCGACTTAGCCAAGGCCAACACCTCAGCAAAACGCTTCTGATCGACCATGCGTTGCCAGTCATCGCGCTGCGCTTGAAGGGTCTGCCCGGCAAACAGCGCGGCAAGGGTGAGGAGGGTGTAGAATGCTTTCATGTGTGTGAATGATGGATGATGTGCGGCCAAAGGTAGGGGGAGGGACGGAGAATTGCCCCTTCACGCCCCCGGCCTCACTTCCCTGCCTCGGCAGAGGCCGCAGGCCCCCCGATCGCCTCCTTGAGACGGACGATAGCGCGTGTAGCGTCGCCGTCTTCCTCCTCGAGCAGACTGACAAAGCGGCTGCCGATGATGGCTCCCGAGGCGTGCCGACAGGCATTGCTGAAGGTGGCGCGGTTGGAGACGCCGAAGCCGATCATACGCGGATTGCGGAGGGGTAGGGCGGCAATGCGGCGGAAGTAGTCGAGCGTGGGCGCGTCGAACGTGTCGCGGGCGCCGGTGGTAGAGGCCGACGAGACCATGTAAAGGAAGCCGTCGGTGGCGGCGTCGATGGCGCGGATCCGCTCCTCGGACGTCTCGGGCGTGATGAGCATGATCATATCCAGCCCGTAGCGTTGGGCCAGGGGGCGATAGTCCGTCATATAGTCGGCGAAGGGGAGGTCGGGGGTGATGACGCCGTCGATGCCCACCTCGGCGCAGCGCGCACAGAAGGCCTCGAAGCCGAAGCGAAGGATGGGGTTGAGGTAACCCATGAGGATGAGCGGCAGGCGGACGTCGCGGCGGATGTCGGCCAGGTCGTCGAAGAGCCGGCGGAGCGTCATGCCGTGGCGAAGGGCGTCGGTGGCGGCGCGCTGGATGACGGGGCCGTCGGCCATAGGGTCGCTGAAGGGGATGCCGATTTCGATCAGGTCGACGCCGTGGCGCTCTAGGGCGCGGATGGTGTCAGCCGTAGCGTCGGGGCGCGGTGTGCCGGCGCAGAAGTAAATGGAGAGCAGGTCGCGACGACCGCTCTGGAAGAGGGTTTCTATACGATTCATATTGGGGTTTGTGGTGTGATGGGGATGGATGATGGGGTGAAATAATGGAGGGGCGGCGTCATGGCCGGGCATATTGCGGGAGCGTTGCCCCCGAACCCCTACCTCCTTTTCTTGTCTTGGTGTCCTTCTTTTCTTCCCTTGATGGAAGAAAAGAAGCAAAAGAAGATCAAGGCCTCACCGAGGCCGGGGAAGTTTGGCCGGGCATATTGCGGGGGCGTTGCCCCGAACCCCTACCTCCTTTTCTTGTCTTGACACAAGAAAAGGAGGCAAAAGAAAGTCAAGGCCTCACCGAGGCCGGGGAAGTTTGGCCGGGTAGGGGTGCGCCGTCTAAGCGTTGCAGGAACGTGCGTAGTGCCTCGACGTCTTTCTCGGCGGGGCAGCGTTCGAAGCGACTGTTGAGGTCGTAGCCGGCTAAGCGGGGATGGGTGAAGCGGCTGAGGGCGTCGAGGGCATCGGGCCCCAGTCCGCCACCGAGCAGGAAGGGCGTTTGGCCCACGTAGTCCTGCAACACGTGCCAGTCGAACGTGCGTCCCGAGCCGCCATGCGAGGTCGTGGGGGTGTCGAAGAGGAAGAGGCGGCAGCCGGACGTGGCATAGTGCGTCGTGTCGTTGCGCACCGCCTCGGGTGTGGCGGGGAAGGCCTTGATGACGCCCAGCCCCCGGTCGGTCAGGCGGCGACACATGTCGGGCGACTCGTGGCCGTGCAGCTGCACGAGATGCAGGCCGTAGCGATGAGCCGTGGCCGCGATCTGCTCCTCGGGGACGTCGACAAAGACGCCCACGCGACGCACACCATCAGGCAACGACACGTCCGGCACGGCTGTCACGCAGCGCGGCGATGCGGGGTGGAAGATGAAGCCCACCAGATCGACGCCGGGCAGCGCCGCCACCGCGCGCACGTTATCTGCCGCGCGCAGTCCGCAGACCTTGATGAGTCGGCCGCCGATCATGCCGTAGCCTCCGTGCCTTGCGCCTCCACGTCGCGGAGGAAGTGAGCGAGCGCCTCGCCCGGGCGGCTGGCGCGCATGAATGTCTCGCCGATGAGGAAGCCGCGATAGCCCGCTCGGCGCAACCGGTGGATGGTGGCCGGATCCGAAAGGCCGCTCTCCGAGATGCGTACGACGTCGTCGCCCGCGGGCAACAGTCCGGCCATGCGCAGCGAATGCTCAGGGTCGGTGGAGAAGCTGCCGAGGTGGCGGTTGTTGATGCCGATCATATCCACCTCGGGGCAGATGTGCCGCAGCTCGTCGGCCGTGTGCAGCTCTAGGAGCACCTCCAGCCCGAGCCGATGCGCCACGTCGGCCAGCTCGCGACATTGGTCGGGCGAGAGCGCGGCGGCGATGAGCAGCACGGCGTCGGCGCCGATGATACGCGCCTCATAGAGCTGGTAGGCGTCGATGATGAAGTCTTTGCGGAGGATGGGCAGGTCGGTCAGCGGACGGACGGCGCGGAGGTCGCGGACGGTGCCGCCGAAGAACTTCTCGTCCGTGAGCACAGAGAGGGCGGCGGCGCCTGCGCGGGCATAGTCGGGCACGACGTGCGCCGGGTCGGCCTCGCGGGCGATCCAGCCTTTCGACGGCGATCGGCGTTTGAACTCGGCAATGATGCCTGTGGGCGATTCGGCCAGGGCGCGCCGCATGGAGTGCGTCGGCCGTGGCATGCCGTCGAGCAGGGCTTCTTCGAACTGTTCCTGGGGGATGATGCGCTTGCGGATGTCGATCTCGAAGCGCTTGTTGGCGATGATTTGGGAGAGGATGTCTTGCATTTGAATGGTCAATGGTTATGGGTACCCGGCCAAATTCGCCGGCAGCCGCAGCTGCCTTTCTTCTCTTGATGTCCTTCTTTTCTTCCCTTGATGGAAGAAAAGAAGCAAAAGAAGATCAAGGCACCAGGGGTGCCGGCCAAGCTGGCCGGGTGCCTGTTATTGATTGAGTTCTACGAATCGCTTGAGGGTTTGGAGGGCGCGGCCACTGTCGATGGTCTCGGTGGCTTCGGCGATGCAGTCGGGCAGGGAGGTGTCGGGACGCATGAGGCGGATGGCGAAGGCGGCATTGGCGACGACGGCTTGCTTCTGCGCGGCTGTCGAACGGTTCTCGAGCACACGGCGGAAGATGTCGGCGGCTTCGTCGGGTGTCGCACCGCCATAGAGCTCCTCCGGACGGAGTCGCGAGAAGCCTAACGTCTCGGGGCGATAGATCTGTTCGCCGTCGGCGCCCGACACTTTGAAGTCGGACGTGAGCGAGATCTCGTCGTAGCCATCCAAGCTATGCACCACGGCAAAGCGTGTCGTGCCGGCGGCCTGATAGGTGTAGGTGTAGAGCCGTTGCAGAGCCAGATTGTAGACGCCTAGCAGTTGCGCGGCGGGCAGGGCGGGATTGACCAGCGGGCCGAGGATGTTGAAGAAGGTGCGTACGCCGAGGGCCTTGCGCACGGGGGCGACAGCCTTCATGGCGGGGTTGAAGAGCGGGGCGTGGAGGTAGGCCAGACGGCAGCCGTCCATGCTGCGGCGCAGTGCTCCCTCGTTGGCCGTGAAGCGCACGCCCATACGCTCGATGACGTTGCTGGCACCGCTGACCGACGTGGCGCCATAGTTGCCATGCTTGGCCACGGGCAGTCCGGCGGCGGCTACGACGAACGAGGCGGCGGTGGAGATGTTGAACGTGTTGCGACCGTCGCCGCCGGTGCCCACGATGTCGATGGGCGCATAGTCCGTGAGGTCGACGGGGTGGCGCATCTCCAAGAGGGCGTCGCGGAAGCCGCAAAGCTCGTCCACGGAGATGTCGCGCATGAGGAAAACGGTGATGAGGGACGCCGTCTGGGCGTCGTTATAGCGCCCCTGCGCGATGTCTTGCAGGATGGCGCGCGCCTCGTCGCGGCTGAGGCAGCGGTGCTCGGTGAGCTTGTTGAGGATATCTTTCATAAGGATGAGTAGTTGGGGGATTGGGATCTTCTGATGAGTAGTTAGGGGGGACCTTCTTTTCTTGCCTTGATGCAAGAGGCGTCAGGGACGCCGGCCAAGTTTGGCCGGGTACGTGTACCGCGGTAGGGGCGTATCGCATACGCCCTCCTGACGGGCCCGTAGGGGCCGAATACATGAATCCGGCATTCGTCCCCTTCGGGTGCGTTTGTAGGGCGTATGCGATACGCCCCTACCCTACCGGCAGGAAAGGCATGCCACGCCGAATCATTGGGCTAAAAAGTTGCGGATGATCTTCTCTCCGACGGGTGTCAGGATGGACTCGGGGTGGAACTGTATGCCGTGCACGGGATAGGTGCGATGTCGTAGGGCCATGATGTAGCCATCGGGGCTTTCGGCTGTCACCTGGAGCGTGTCGTCGGGGAAGCCTTCGCGGCTGACGACCCACGAGTGGTAGCGCCCGGCGGTGAACTCGCCTGTGAGGCCGGCAAAGAGGGACTCATCGGTGGCGGTGAGTCGGACGGGCGTCTGGACGCCGTGAAAGACGTCGGAGAGGTTCTCGAGGCGTGCCCCGAACACTTGCCCGATGGCTTGATGGCCGAGGCAGACGCCCAGGATGGGCTTCGACGGGGCATAACGCTGGATGAGCGGCAGGAGCAGGCCGGCCTCTTCGGGGATGCCGGGGCCGGGCGAGAGGATGATCTTGTCGAACGCTGCGGCGGCGTCGAGGTCGATGCGGTCGTTGCGGACCACGGTGACGTCCTGCGCCCCAGCGTCGTGCAAGGCGTGCACGAGGTTGTAGGTGAAGGAGTCGTAGTTGTCTAAAAGGAGGATCTTCATAAAAGGGGGATGTGGAAAACTGAAAACGAAAAACTAAAAACGGGGCCCGTGGACACGATGTTTCGCGACAACGGCCCCAATCACCCTCGGTTGAACGAATTGTCGTACGACAATGGCCCCAATGGAGGGCTGGTGAGAGTGTTTCCTTGAGGATTTTTCACCGACGACCAGTCAATGGCAAAAATTCTCGAGGAAATTCCTTCAACCGAGGGCCGTTGGTCGAATTTCCTTGAGGATTTTTCACCGACGACCAGTCAACGGCAAAAATTCCTCAAGGAAATTCCTTCAACCGAGGGCCGTTGGCCGAATTTCCTTGAGTAATTTTCACCGACGACCAGTCAACGGTAAAAATTACTCAAAGAAATTCCTTCAACCGAAGGTCGTTGGCCGAATTTCTTCGAAGAAACACCTTCACCAACCCTCGGGTGGATGAATTTCCGTGTGGAAAGAGCTATCCGAGCGCGGCGGATTGCTCCTCCGCTTCCTCGATGGCGCGGCGGAGGGCGGCCAACTTGTTGTTTACCTCTTGCAGCTCGCCCTCGTCGCTACTGTCGGACACGACGCCGCATCCGGCCTGATACCAAAGCTCGTTGTTGCGGCTGACGAAGGTGCGGATGGTGATGGCCTGCGTCATGTCGCCATCCAGGCCGATGAAGCCGATCGTGCCTCCATAGGCGCCGCGGTTGTGCGGCTCGATCTGGCTGATGAGCTGCATGGCGCGCACCTTGGGCGCCCCGCTGAGTGTGCCCGCGGGGAAGGTGTCGGCGAAGGCTCGGAGCGGGTCAACCCCGGCGTTGAGGCTGCCCTCCACGCGGCTGGCCAGGTGGATGACGTGGCTGTAATACTGCGGCTCTTTGTAGAAGACCACGCGCACGTCGTGGCAGTTGCGAGAGAGGTCGTTACGGGCCAAGTCGACCAGCATGACGTGCTCCGCGTTCTCCTTTGGGTCGTTCAGGAGCGCCTCCGTCAGGCGGCGGTCGGTCGGGGCGTCGCCCGTGCGTCGGGTGGTGCCGGCGATGGGGTCGATGAAGGCGCGTTGGCCCTCGATCTTGCAGTGCGTCTCGGGCGATGAGCCGAAGATGCGGTAGCCGCCGAAGTCAAAATAGAAGAGGTAGGGCGAGGGGTTGATGCGGCGCAGGGCGCGATAGACGGGGAAGTCGTCGCCGGTGAAAGGCTGGATGAAGCGGCGCGAGAGGACGATCTGGAAGACGTCGCCCCGCATGCAGTGGGCGATGCCGCGGCGCACATTGGCGCGCAGCTCGTCGTCGGTGAGGGTGCTCACCGACGGGCCGCGTCGGGCGAAGGTGTAGGTGGCATAGTTGCGGTTGTCGATGGCCGCCTCCAGCGCCGGCAGTCCGCTCGCCTCGCCGTCGGCCCTAAGCTCCACGAGTCGCAGCTCGCTGCGGAAGGGGTTGATGACGATGACGTAGCGGTAGAGGATGTAGTAGATGTCCGGGGCGTCGTTGCGCTCCTCGCGGCTCTCGCGGACGGGGATGCGCTCGAAGTAACGGACGGCGTTGAAGGTGGTGTAGCCGTAGAGGCCGCACACCCGGCGGTCGTCGCCCGAGACGTGGAAGCGGTTCATGAAGTCGCGCAAGGCATCGGTCACGGCTTCGGGGCGGTCGGGCAACGTGTGCTCCTCGCGGGCGCCGTCGGGCAGTGTCACCGTGGCCGTGCCGCGGTTGATGGCGATGCTCGCCAGTGGACAGAGCGCAATAAACGAACGCGAGTTCTCGCCCGCGTGATAATCCGAGCTCTCCATCAGCACCGATTGCGGATAGAGGTCACGTAACTTGAGGTATAGGCTCACCGGCGTATGCATATCGCCCGGGATCCGTTTGCTATGAGTAGTGTAGTTATAAGTTTCCATACGATGTAGATCAATTAATAATGAGTCAAAAATTAGAGGCACCCAGCAAAGACAGCCAAAGTCAGCCCCATCAGGTACCCAGCAAAGAAGGCCGGCGTCAGCCCCTCCCCACCAAGGTACCCGGCAAGGAAGGCCGGCGTCCCTGACGCCTTGATTTTCTTTTGCTTCTTTTCTTGCATCAAGGCAAGAAAAGGCCCTCTGCCGAGGGCGGGGAAGTTTGCCGGGTACACTAAGGCCATCAGAAAGTCCCCCAAATTAGCCGGCATCCCTGATGCCTTGATTTTCTTTTGCTTCTTTTCTTGCATCAAGGCAAGAAAAGAAGGGGCCGTTAATGCTTCGCAGAGAGATACGTCTCCATATCCTTATCCCCCCGTCCAGAGACAGTCAGCACCACCAGCTCGTCCGGTCGGAAACGCAGTCGACCGAGCGCCCCCAGCGCGTGAGCAGACTCCAGCGCCGGGATGATCCCCTCCAGCCGCGTCAGCTCGTAAGCCGCCTCCACCGCCTCCCGATCCGTCACGGCCACCACCTCCGCCCGCCCGCGAGCAAAGAGGTTGGCGTGCATCGGTCCGATGCCCGGATAGTCCAGCCCCGCGGAGATCGAATAAGGCTCCTCGATCTGTCCGTCATTGTCCTGCATGACCAGCGTCCGTGCGCCGTGGATGATGCCCGGCAGACCCAGGTGAAGCGTCGCCGCACTCCGTCCACTCTCCACGCCGCAGCCCGCAGCCTCGGCCAATACGATCCGCACCCGCTCATCGTCCACGAACGGATAGATCGTCCCCGCCGCGTTGCTTCCTCCGCCGACGCACGCCATCAGGCAGTCTGGCCTGTCACGACCCTCGTGCTCCTGTAGCTGCCAACGGATCTCACGCCCGATCACCGATTGCAGTCGTGCCACCAGGTCCGGGTAGGGGTGCGGCCCGACCGTCGAGCCGATCACGTAGTACGTGTCCGACGGGTGACGGCACCACTCACGGATCGCCTCGTTCGTTGCGTCCTTGAGCGTCATGTTGCCCGACTCCACCGGCGTCACCTCGCCGCCCAGCATACGGATCTTCTCCACGTTCGCCCGCTGACGCTCCGTGTCCGTCCGCCCCATGTAGATCATACATTCCATGCCCATCAGTGCGCAGACGGTGGCCACGGCCACACCGTGCTGTCCTGCGCCCGTCTCAGCGATCACCCTCCGCCGGCCCAGATGTCGTGCCAGCAGCACCTGTCCCAGTGCATTGTTGATCTTGTGCGAGCCCGTGTGGTTCAGGTCTTCCCGTTTGAGGTAGAGTCGGCATCCGTAGCGTTCCGACATGCGTGCCGCGTGGTAAAGTGGCGACGGCCGACCCGCATAGTCGCGCAGCAGAGTGCTGAACTCCTGCATGAACGCTTCGCTCTCGATCACGCGCAGGTAACTCTCGCGCAGCTCCTCCACGCATCGGTGCAGGATCTCTGGTACATACGCTCCGCCGAACGTTCCGTAGTATCCTTCCGGGTTGACCCGGTAATTGTTGTCTTGTCCTTCCATTCTTTTGGGGTTTATGTCATCGTTCTTTTGGGGGGATTACATCCAAGGCACGGATTACTCCCTGAAAACAAAAGAGGCCCTGCCGCAAGTCGTGTGCGACAGAGCCTCCATTCATTGTCTCTATTGTCAATCGGATCGTTTGTGACTTATGGACATGCGGGCGTGCTCCCAATCTCACGACAGTATTGGAACATCATCGGGCGCCACCACCACCCACACATCGTCATTGTATTCACTAAACGGATCATATTTCCTTTCGTTTCCGGGCCGCAAAGATAAACACGCCTGCTAAACACCCAAATTCATGCGCATTTATTCCCCGTTATGCAGATCTTGCCGAAAATCCATCTACGTGTGATGGGCGCGAATGACTTTCTATCGCCGCACAGACGTCTGGCAGAGCCATATAGACGTGCCACTTTCCAAACTCTCTCTACATTCGCGCCCCCAATACAAAGCGTACATCGTATATATGAATCTCCAACAGAAAAGAATGCACAATGGACAACGGGCTTTTTGAGGGATACATCGGCCTCCGTCTGGCCGACGGATCCTATTTGAATGACGTCATCCCCGTCATCCTGCTCATTGAAATATCGCTTTTTGCCGCCGTCTTCCATTCCCATGCCTTCCTGCTCCGGAAGATGGCCAAGGATCTCCTTTCCGTCAAGGAGCGCGACAACCTTTTCGATCGTCCCGTCAAGAGCGACCTCTTCTTTCGTGGATTCATGAAGTTGCAGATGCTCTCCCTCTGCGCACTCTTCTTCTATCTCTTGGCCGGCCACTACTATCCCATGCCCACCGACGATCTCCGCTCGGTGTTGCTGCCTCTCGGACTCATCTTCGCAGCCGTCGGGCTTTACTACCTCCTCAAGCGCATCATCTACTTCCTTTACGGCCATGCTTTCGACGCTGGCGAACGATACGCCATGTGGGATAATCGTTATCAAGCTCTAACGGGCATTTGGGGATGCACGCTCTACGTGCCCATTCTCTGGCTCTTCTTCGATAATCGTTATCCTCATTATGTCGCTGCCGCTTTCCTTTTGCTTTATGCGCTCTATCGTATCTTGTTGATATATATCACTATCCGCATATTTTACAACAGGCGGACGGGCATATTGTTTTTATGTTCTTACCTTTGCGCCCAAGAAATCATCCCCTTATTCTTGGCTTACGAGGGGTTGAGATACACACTTCAATTAACGGATATAAGTTCTTTATGGCATTGAGTATAAAAAAACTGCTGGTATCGCAACCGAAACCGGAGACCGGGAAATCACCGTATTTCGACATCGCGGAACGATATGGCGTGGATATTGACTTTCGCCCCTTCATCAAGGTTGAGGCCTTGACGGCTAAAGAGTTCAGAAAGCAACGCATCGTTATACCAGATTACAGTGCAGTCATCTTTACGGCCCGCACGGCTGTTGACCATTTTTTTCACCTGTGCAAAGAATTACGCATTGTTGTTCCCGAAGCGATGAAATACTTCTGCATGACAGAAGCCATTGCCGTCTATCTGCAGAAATACACCGTCTACCGAAAGCGCAAGATCTTCTTCGGAGCCACTGGCAAAACGGACGATCTGATTAACCTCATCGTGAAGCATCCGAAAGAAAAGTACTTACTCCCCGCCTCCGATATCCATAAAGACGACATCTCTGAGGCACTTACGGAAAAGAAGATCCCGTGCAAGACAGCCATCATGTATCGCACCGTCTGCAGCGAGTTCTCGAAAGATGAATCGTTTGACTACGATATGCTTGTCTTCTTTAGCCCATCCGGCATCTCTTCGTTGATGAAGAACTTCCCACAATTTAAGCAGGACGACATCCGTATCGGATGCTTCGGCGCCACCACTGCCAAAGCGGCCCTTGAGGCAGGGCTTCGTCTTGACATCGAAGCGCCTACGCCCGAAGCGCCCTCCATGACCGCCGCACTGGAGCAATACTTAAAGAAGCAACTGGAAAACGACGGCCCGCAAAACGACGAATGACAACGGGTGAGACGAAAAATCAACTCCCCAAAAGGGAGCGACTTTATCTGAAAAGAGATCTTGAACGACTGTTCGCTAGCGGGCAGTCGTTCATTGCATATCCCCTTAGGGTCGTCTACTGCTCGGAGCCAGCCACGGACCGTGCGCCCGGAGTAGCCATCTTGGCCAGCGCTCCCAAACGACGCGTGCGCCATGCCGTCGATCGGAATCGCATTAAGCGACTCATCCGCGAGGCCTATCGCACCCGCAAGACGCCCTTGACCGAACGCTGCGCCCTTCATGGTCGATGCCTGCACATCGGCTTCATGTACGTCGGCAATGACCTGCCCACGCATGGGGCCATCGAAAAGGCGATGCACAAGGCCGTCAGCCAGATCCTACAAAAAACGACATGATCCGCCGTCTCCTCACCGGCCTCCTCCTCCTGCCCATCTACTTCTACCGCAGCTGCATCTCCCCGCTGACGCCGCCCAGCTGCCGCTACACCCCCACCTGCTCCGAATACGCCATCCAGGCGCTCCGCCGTCACGGCCCCTTACGCGGATCGTGGCTTGCCATTCGCCGCATTCTACGCTGCCACCCTTGGGGCGGAAGCGGCTATGATCCCGTGCCCTGATCCCGCTCCCCATGCGACTTTACGACGTTCACACCCATCGTCCGCCCGCTGACCTCACCACGCCCGCCGTGGTCAGCATCGACGCCAGTGAGCCCTTCGAGCCACGGCCCGGGGGATGCTATGCGGTGGGCATTCATCCCTGGCATGCCGAGGCGGATCGCCTTCCGCTGTTGCGCCTCCGGGCCGCCCATCCGCAGGTCGTGATGATCGGCGAGGCCGGCCTCGATCGGTTGGCTGAGGCGCCGATGTCGCTGCAAATCGAGCTCTTCGAGGCGCAGGTCAGGCTGGCCAATGAGCTGCGTAAACCGCTGATCATCCATTGCGTACGTGCTTGGGGCGAACTGCTCGATGTCAGAAAACGCCTTCGCCCGGATAGCCCGTGGATCGTCCACGGCTTTCGGGGCAAGTCGCCTTTGGCCACGCAACTCCTTGACGCTGGCCTCAGCCTCTCCTTCGGCCTCCTGCACCGCCCCGACGCCTTGCGGACGACTTGGGACCGGCGTCGATTGTTCGTCGAAACGGACGATAGTCCTACTCCGATCGTCGAAGTTTACGAGCGCATTGCCGGAGAACTACACGTCTCCGTCGAATCGTTGGCGCATGATGTAGAGAAACGATTCGCGGCGCTCTTCCCTTAAAATCCACCTTGTTTCCCCATTTCAGCGGGAGTCAATCATCGCAAAGCATTTGCCTTGCGATAAATTACTCTGGTAAGTATTCGCAGATCATTTGCCTTACGACAAATTACTTCGGTAAGTATTTGCAAAGCATTTGCCCTACGATAAATTACTTCGGTAAGTATTTGCAAAGCATTTGCCTTGTAATAAATTACTCCGATAAATTATCACAAATCACTTGCATTACAATAAATTATTCTGGTAAGCAGTCGTAAATCATTTGCATTGCAATAAATTACTCCGGTAAGTATTTGCAAAGCATTTGCATTGCAATAAATTATTCCGGTAATTATTCGCAAAGCGATTGCATTGTAATAAATTACTACGATAAAGTATCGCAAATCATCTGCATTACGACAAATTACCGCTGTAATTATTCGTAAAGCAGTTGCATTGTAATAAATTACTCCGGTAGATGATCTTACGGTATATGCTTTGCGATGAATGACGCAGTCGTTTGTTTCTACGTAGCTTATTTTGAAACCTCCGCTCAACGAAGTTTTTCCGGATTATCGTGCAGGAGAATGCGCAAATGGCGATGTTGTGGAACGGCGGCGTGAAACAAATGAAAGCCCATGACCGGAGGGAGCAAACGGCTTGCAAGGCGCATGACTCCGCGGTTTGGTGAAAAGAGATACTTTTGCTCTCCCTCCAAGCGGAGGGGGACGAACAGCGGAGAATAGAATGATACAACAAACCGAATACAATCAATTTCAGAAGTTTCTGGCCAAAACGAGCGGAAGTTTTCATGTGCTTGAGCATCAGATTCCGGTGGAGCGACAAATGGAGTACTTCCATTTCTCGAACCGGATCAAGCAGGAGAGGATCCCGTGGACAGCGGGCGACCTCGAAGCATTTGAAATAGACCTCTATAACCCCGAAACGACGGAAGAATACAAGCGGCGCATCTTGGCCATCTTCGCCATCTCTGGCGACGTGACTGCCTACCGACGGTTGGAGCGTTATGCACGGCTGGCCGAGCCTGACATGCGCGATTGGGCTTACATGGCGCTCATGGAAGGGCGCATCATTCTGGAGTCGGAACTCTCTGACGAAAAGCAGATTTATATCTCCACAGGCCTGGGCGGCAAGGGGCAGAAGTTGCGCTTCTACCTGCTTTTCCCTGCGGCGGAGGGCATGACGATCGAGGGCTATCGGAGAGACGTGGTGGAGCGAGAGTTCAACTTCGCGCTTCGGCAGGCCGATTGGGACATCGAACGCCTGACGATACATCCGGACTACGCTGAACTGGTGGTGCTGCTGCCCCTTCGTGCGGACCTGAAGGCGGTGCTCGACGGGGTGCTCAAGGAGTGCAACCAGTATGGCGACTTTCTGGCCAAAACGTACACGATTTCAAATATGAAGGAGATGAACGAGGAGGAGATCCGCGCCACCATCCGCAGCAGTCGGGGGAAGAACTTTTTAGACGAAGAACAATGACACGGCGCCTATCAATCATCGTCCCCTGTTATAACGAGGAGGCTGTGCTGGCCGAGTCGTATCGGCGCACGCGGGCTGTGATCGACCGTCTGCCCTGCGAGGGCGAGATTATTTACATCAATGATGGCAGTCGAGACGGTACGCGTAACATGCTGAACGAGTTAGCCGACGAAGATCCAAGGGTGAAAGTGCTCCACTTCTCGCGCAACTTTGGCCATCAACCCGCCGTATCGGCTGGCATTCACCAGTGCACCGCCGATTGGGCCGTGATTATGGATGCCGATCTGCAAGATCCTCCGGAGCTGATCCCCGACATTCTGGCCCTCAGCGAACGCGAAGGTGCAAACAGCGTCTATTGCGTCCGCCGATCGCGCGAAAAGGAAACGCTCTTCAAACGCCTCTCCGCACGCCTGTTTTATCGCACCATGAACCGCATGAGTGAGGTGCAATTCCCGCTCGATACGGGCGATTTCCGCCTCATCGATCGCAAAATCATGGACCAGTTCAAGCGCCTGCCCGAGCATGGGAAGTACATTCGCGGCCTCATCAGTTGGATCGGCTTCAAGCAGGTGCCCTTCTACTACGAACGTAAGGCACGCGTGGCGGGCGAAACGAAGTACCCCTTGAGCAAAATGCTCCGCTTCGCCTCCAACGCCTTGTTGTATTTCTCCAAAAAGCCACTGCGACTGGCCTCGAGCCTCGGATTCCTGGCCGTCATCGTGGGGCTGCTGCTAGCCCTTTGGACCCTCTTGGGCAAGATCTGCGGTTTCAGTCACGCCGAAACCGGATGGAGCTCGATCATGACCGCCATCATCTTTTTCGGAGGTGTGCAACTGCTCACGATCGGCGTACTCGGGCAATACATTGGCGTCCTCTTCGACGAGATCAAAAACCGCCCGGAATACATCATCGACGAATGCCGTAACTGCACTGATTCATAACCTCCGATCGTCACCGAGGACCGTCGTTTCTCCTCGATCTGGACAGGAACGCCAGACTTGTAATACATACAAAAAACACTAATGTGATCAATTTCGTCCCTTATGGAGTTGCGTATTCAAAGAATCCTCTCCTTCTTTGCCCCTGCATTCGGAAAGGGTAATGCGTTATACGAACAAAACAATCGGCATTTATCCCCCCTCTTCGATGCCATACATTATAAACGAAGAAAACTGAATGAAGAAGAAGATTACACGACTATGTGCGACCGTCCTACTGCTTAGCGCAGGGATCGCGTTCCCCACTGTCATACAAGCACAGCGCGTGAACACATTCACGGTTGAACAACAAGCCCGAATCGACGCCCTCAAACAAGGATATATTAAGAAGGGTGTTCCGGCTCATTGGGCCGAGAAACGCGCTACAATGATCGTTGAGCAGGAGAGTAAAGCGCAGTTGCGTACCTCTGTAAAACCCGCTACCCCGAATACAGGGAGTATAAAGATTGATCGTGGCTCTACGCCTGGGTCATACTCTTCCTATCATACAGCTGCCACGCAGGATGCTTATGCGGATTATTTGGTGAAGCATGTTTTGCTCAATAATCCAGCTGCAGTTACAGCGATTAGTAATGTCCATTTCTATGGGGTGTATGGCCCGACAGATCAGCGGTCATTGGCCTACTTTGAGTACGAAGGCACAGATTTTCCGATTGACAAGGGCTTGATTCTTGCAACAGGTGATGTGAATGGAGTTGCTGGTCAATCTCCAGAAGGACCAAATGATATTGCCGGTGGTGCACTGTCTGCGAATGGCGGATATATGATGACAGGAGATCCGAATTTGACACCATTGGTGGCGCCAAATACTGTGCAGGATGGAAGCCATCTTGTGTTTGACTTTAAGCCATTTAAGCCGGATGTATCATTTGATTTTGTTTTTGCGTCGGAAGAATATCCTCAGTTTTCTAATACAGGTTTCAATGATATCTTTGGCTTCTTTGTAACAGAACTCCCTTCAGGTACGCCGTTTAATATTGCCTATTTTCCTGATGGGCATACACCGGTGACGATCAATAATTCAAATTGGGGTAACATCTCTTCGAGTAACAATGATGCTACGCATTTAGGAGCACCACTTCCTGATAAGGTTAATCCTCAATGGCATGTGCCAATATATCAAAGTAGTCCACTGATGGAGTATGGCGGTCGAACGATTAAATTGACAGCGAAGGCAACCGGTCTGTCTACTTCCAAGACGTATCGTTTGGCTTTGAAGGTTGCGAATGTGGATGATCAGAACTGGGGTTCTGCGGTCTTTCTTTCTAATCTTGACTTAGGTGCTCCTGAAGTAGGACTTGATACACCTTATATGGGTGCATGGAATCGGGAATGGGATGAACAGGGAAAGGATCACCTTTATACCGATTGTATCCAGACGCTAAAACTGGGCTTCCTCCCCGCTGCATTTGATCGCAAGCTCGTGCTTTCTTATATGGGTATTGCTTCAAAAGAGAACATTAGAAAGGCGGATGGATCTCCGTTGCCCGATACATTAGATTTGAAAGCAAACGAGGAGCTGATCACCTTCCCTATTAAGATCTTGCCTGTTCCCGCTGCGGATAACGGAAAAGAAGGTGCAATTAAGGCTTGTATCGTAAGTGGAGATTGTGATACGGTGATGAATAAGACCACCAAACACTTCTTCAAGTTCTTCAATGGCATTCAGACGAACATTGACTTTGTGGCACCATCACCGAAATACCCCGGTCGATTCAAACTGAACATTACTGGAGGTTCGAATAAGGTCTATCGAAGTATTGATAACGGCTTACATTGGGAGTTCGCTCGTGATACAGCTACGGGTGAGGAACGTCCTTTCACCCACGATCAGATGGAGTACTTCTTGGCCAGCGATCGTAATATTTGGCTGCGTGAGCCCAATGCGTGTGCACAGGTGCAGTTCTTCCACTTCACAAAGGATTCTTTAGCTGGACCTGTGTTACCCAATCATCCACGACAGGTGATTATGCCCGAAGTGTCAGGTTTGGTTTCGAGCTATGCTCCCGGAATCCACTACGTAAATTCGGGTAGCGATCTTACCTTCCGAGTGATGCCTACGGGTGCGAATGCCGGTAAGGTTCCTGTGGTGGAGACAGGCAGAAAGTCTATCCCCGACAAACAAGGTGTACGCGTGGTCAGCAATGGCGATGGCACCTATACGGTAACGATTTATAGGGTTCGTGAGGCGATCGATCTCAGAATCTCGTTTGCTGCTCCGAATAGCAATGTGGAGGCTGACGGTACGTCAATCTACACCGAGCGTGAGACCCTCTATGTAACGAGTCCCACGGCCAACACGGCCAAAGTGTACAATGTGAGTGGTGTGCTCGTACGCACGCTGACCCTCTCAGCCGGCGAGACAGTTCGCACGGCACTCCCTGCAGGCTTCTATGTAGTGGCCTTAGGGAATGGTAATACGCATAAAGTGATTGTGAAGTAAGCGATCCCGCTTACTGAAAAGAGATAAGAGTTGAGTCTGTAAAGATTTTAGTTTCATAGCTTTTTTTGTGGGAGGCCCTGGGGCGTGATGTCTCGGGGCTTCTATTTTTTGTATACCTACCTCAGCACGAAAAGGGAGAGGCGATTACGACGTGTGACCCCAAAATGAAAGAGGCTCGTAAGACGATGATGCTTACGAGCCTTCTTGCTATTTGTGTACGGGGAGAGTTTATCGTCGGGCGAGGTAACGCTCCAGTCCTTCATGGCGCAGGCGACAAGCGGGACAATGTCCACAACCGTCGCCCAGGACGCCGTTGTAACACGTGAGGGTCTCGCGGCGGACAAGATCGAAGACACCGAGGCGGTCGGAGAGAGCCCAGACGTCGGCTTTGTCGAGCCACATAAGTGGCGTATGGATGACGAACTGTGCATCCATTGCCAAGTTGAGCGTGACGTTAAGCGAGCGGACAAACGTGTCGCGGCAGTCAGGATAGCCACTGAAATCGGTCTCGGAGACGCCTGTAACGAGGTGACGGATGCCGTGCTCGGCGGCGTAGACAGCGGCCATACTCAAGAAAAAGAGATTACGACCGGGCACGAACGTGTTTGGTGGGCCCTCTGCGGGCTTCTCGCTGTCCATGAGTATGCGGGTGTCGGTGAGGGCGCTGGTGCCGAGGGAGGCGATGAAAGACGCGTCGAGCACGTCCCATACTACATCAGCCGTACGAGCAATACGTTGTGCCACGTTGACCTCCTCACGGTGCTTTTGCCCGTAGAGGAAGGTCAGCGCACGGACCTCTGCGAAGTGTTCCTTGGCCCAAAAGAGGCACGTGGTGGAGTCTTGTCCACCACTGAAAACGACGAGCGCGGCGTCGTGACGTGCGCCGGTTTTCATAGCTCCTTAATCTTCCAAACGTTGTATGAGATACCCTCGTCGTAGGTGTCGGTCTCGTCGACGCGCTTGATGTAATGCACCACGCGGATGGTGACGGGCAGGATGAGGATCTCGTAGAGCGTCTTGAGCAGTGCCTGCACCGCGATCATCTTCAGTAGCTCATCGGCCGGGATGATACCGCCGAAAGCGATGGGGAAGAAGAGGAGCGAGTCTGCACTTTCGCCCACCAACGTGGAGAGGATAGCGCGCGCTGAGAAGTTGCGACCTGCAGACCGGATCTTCATGCGGCTCATCACATAGGCGTTGAGGAACGACCCAACGAGGAAGGCCAGCAGGCTGGCTGCGGCAATGCGTGGAGCGAGTCCGAAGACGAAATTGAAGGCCTCCTCGCCCTCCCAAAACGGTGCGGCGGGTAGCATGACGGCTACGCGGCTGAGGATGATAACGAGGAAGTTCATCGCAAAGCCGAGCCAAATGATGAGGCGTGCCTTGCGGTAGCCCCAGACTTCGGCGATGCAGTCGTTGATGATGTAGGAGATGGGGAAGACGAGCAGTCCGGCAGTGACGGAGAGGATGTGCCCGCCGGGCATTTGCCAAAGCCTCACGACTTTGGTTTCTAACAGGTTGGACGCTACGAGGCAGGTGCAGAAGAGCACGCCGAGCATCATGAAGGATACGGATACTTTACTTTTCATCTATCTTGTTTTTAACGTGGTGTTCAAGCACACGGGGGGAGAGGCGTCGTATGGCTGCCTATCGGAGATCGCTGCCACTCCCTGCGCCGCAAACCATCGCGGCAGGCGCAAAAGTAGGGAAACGGGGCAACGGAAGGAAGAGAGTGCCTCCCTTGGACGGTCGTCGGAGCTCTGAACCCTGAGGGTTTGGCCTTCGGACGGTCGTCGGAGCCCTGAACCCTGAGGGTTTTGCCCTCGGATGGTCGTCGGAGCTCTGAACCCTGAGGGTTTTGCCCTCGGACGGTCGTCGGAGCTC
>ERZ773056.378-NODE-378-length-23631-cov-3.139464_pt1 | contig 23631 bp, 34 predicted proteins | sample MGYA00580857_ERZ773056 | MGnify/ENA primary metagenome ERZ773056 (study PRJEB29015, sample SAMEA2737996) | human oral metagenome | biome: human oral; feature: human-associated habitat; material: dental | place: China | collected 2114 ... | reverse complement strand
GGGTGCTTTTCCGCACCTGCCGTCAAGCCCTCGGCAATCTCATCCAACCATGCAAAATCGATGTAGCGGTACTCGTTCCGTTCCGCGCTCTGCGGATATTTCTGTTCTGCCATTTTCCGACCCCCATCAGTCTTTGAAAATTGTCGTATCACGCCATTGGCTAAGTACCGCCCCTGTTCCCTCCGCAGTAAAGAGAATAGGTGTCTGACGAGACACGCGCAAGGGTGCGTATATACGCACCTGTGTTTTACGCTGTGCAAAGTAACCGAGGATATCGGCAAGGAATCGAACGTTGACGCGCGCTCTCTCGTGCTCGTCGTGCGGATGATTTTTCATATATGACGAAGCATCATACTGTATTTGCAACTTCGGTTCACGTACTTTGAATGCCATAATCACAGGTTCCCACTCCATCTGAACAGATAGCGGATCCTTTTGCTTGGCGGACATGGAGGCGATCCCCTTGAGAACCGTATGCAGTTCCTCAATTTCTGCCGCTGAATAGATGGCGCAAACCGATGTATCTTTAACCGGAGGGATCACCTTCGCAAAATCAGGCATATTCACATCAATTGCCGCACCGGACTGAAGGTCATAAGACCCATGCTTACCGAAGTCTCCGTCAAGCCAAGCCATCATGTGCCAGCTCGCGGCGTACATGCGTCCGTCTGTATAATGCAGTGCGTGAAATTTTTCGTTATCGCTTTTCAGATCCAAAAACTTCTTCACGTTCTTCATGAAAATCAGCATTTCGTAGTCCTCCTCAGCGTACTTTGTACTTATCAATTCGAGCCTTGAGACTCTCAAGAACGAACTCCTGTGCCCGTTCCTTCATTCCGATCGCACACAGGATGTCCTCATCGCGCGTATCCACGCAGACGAGATGGTGCACGATAACCGTCCGGGTCTGTCCTTGCCGGTGCAGCCGCTTATTTGCCTGCTGATACAGTTCAAGACTCCAGTTCAGACCGTACCAGATCACGTGATTGCCCCCGTCCTGCAGGTTCAGCCCGTAGGCGGCACTCGCGGGATGCGCAAGGAGAATATCCACCTCGCCCCGATTCCACGCCAGTTCATCCTCTGCCCCACGAAGAACCCGCACACGGAGATTCGTCTGACGCAGGGCTTCAGTAGTCCGCGCAAGATCGTGCTGAAAGTTGTAAAAGACCAGCGCAGATTTCCCGCCCAGCTGCTCAATCAGCTCCATGAACGCCTCAATCTTGCAGTCATGCACCGCATGAGGCTTGTGCTCCTCGTTGTAGACCGCCCCGTTGGCAAGCTGCTGCAGCTTGTTCGAGAGTGCCGCCGCGCTCGCTGCCGTGATCTGCTCGCCGCTCTGCAGGAGTTCCAGCACCATCGTCCGCTCCATCGTGTCATACGCCTTGCGTGCCTTTGCATCCAGTACGACGGGGATCGTATCTTCGATTACGGGCGGCAGCTGGAGATAGTCCGCCGCCTTCATACTGACCGCAATATCGCCGATGGCGCTCATAATAGCGTCCTCTGCACCGTCTTTTGGGTCGTAGGTATAGATGATGTCACGCGACCGCTCCCCGGGTGTAAAATACCGATTACGAAAGCCTGAGAACGTGCTGCCGAGACGCTCGCCCTGATCCAGGAGATAGATCTGGCTCCAAAGGTCAATGATCCCGTTCGGACTTGGCGTCCCCGTGAGAAGCACTGTCCGGGTGATATGCGGATACATATACGAGAGAGCCTTGAAGCGCTTCGCACGAGGATTCTTGAAACTGCTGGATTCATCCACGACCACCATATCAAACGGCCAGTCATTGCGGTAATGCTCCACGAGCCACGGCACGTTTTCGCGATTGATGATGTAAATGTCGGCGGGCGTATTCAGTGCTTTCAGCCGCCGCGCCTGCGTACCGAGAACCGTCTGCATTCGGAGGATGTGCACCCCGTCCCATTTCGCTGCTTCGCGCTGCCACGTTGCCTCTGCGACCTTCTTCGGCGCAATGATGAGAACCTTGCGGACGGCGAACCGTGCGTATTTCAGGTGATAGATCGCCGACAGCGTGATGATCGTCTTGCCAAGCCCCATGTCCAGAAAAAGGGCGACGCGCGGATCGACGATGAGCCGATCAATGCAGTACCGTTGATACGCGTGCGGCTTTAGTTCCACGTTCCACCATCTCCTTTAGCACATCGAGATACATCTTCACGTCCTCCGCGCCGCGAAGCGTGACGGCGGCGGCACCCATTCCGCGAAGAGTCTGCTGCTGCACCTTTTGCAGTCGCGTCAACCGTCCATTCTCCTGCTTCAGCTCGACAAAAATCACCTTACCGCCCGGAAGAATGACGATGCGGTCAGGCACACCTGCATTCCCCGGTGATACCCATTTATAAGCTTTGCCGCCCAACTGCTTGACGCCATCGCGCAGCAGCACTTCAACATCTCGTTCTTTCATCCTGATCTCCTTTCAGTGCAACAATGTCACGTACTCACGTATAGTTATATAAATTAGGCAGCGTAGGCTATGTATATAGTTCCCTAATTCCCTATTTAATAAATATATATAAATATATGTTACATGTTACATAGTATATATAATCCTTAGAGTGATAAGGGTTTAGCCCGCAACTTGCAAGCGCAACAATAAAAATGAAGAAACACGAAATATAATTCATTGTTTCGTCGCACACCTATTGTGTTTCGCCTGTTCAGTTTATGATGCAGAATCCCCGCTGAACGCCGCAGTAGCCAAACCTGCGCGTCCCCTCATCACGGACGGTGTTCGGGAGATTATCGAGAATCTTATTGATCTCCTTCGCATCGCTGCGCCGCATGAACTTGGGCTCGCCGTCGAAGCACTCGCACCATATCTCAAGCGCACAGACCCGATCGCGCGGGATGAGGTCGCCGCGATCTTCCATGACGCCGCTCCAGAAGATTTTTCGCTCGTGCAGCTTCATTGTGTTCCAGTTCGTTGGAATGGGGCGCGTGATGAACTCGGCAATCAGGCCTTCCCTGATATTGACCTCTCTGTGCCCACTCTGGTTGTCTAATGCCGCCTGAGTGACTTCCTGATCGTCCAGATAGAGCGCCTCGCCCTGCCTAAATCTTGCCACGGCTTCCGCCCAGATCTGGTCAACCTCATGCGGCAGATCCTCCCAGATGCTCTTTTGCACCGAGCACTTTCCAACGTCCACCGGCCAAAAGCGGCGATTTCCAGTCGTATCCTTTAGGAACTCGTGATCGTTGCTTGATCCAAAGAAAACGCATTGGCGGGGAAATTCGGCTGCTCTGCGCCCGAACGGCATACGGAAGAAATCGCTCGTGCGTGATAGGAACTGCTTGATCATGTTTTCCTCTGACCGTGTGTAGCCCGTCATCTCGGCAAGCTCGATCAATAGCTTTCCTTGAATCCCTTCGAGTGCATCCTTGCCGTCGAAGGAGGAAAAACTGTCACTGAACCATTCCTTTGCCATCTTCGCAAGAAGTGTGCTCTTGCCAAGCCCCTGCCGCCCAATGAGCACGGGCACGTAGTCATACTTGCATCCGGGGTGCATCGCCCGCGCGACAGCGGCAACAAACGATTTACGGCAGACGGCTCGCGTATAGGGTTCATCCACGGCACCCAGATAATCGTGAAAGAGTGTATCCAGACGCGCTGCACCGTCCCACGTCAGTCCCTCAAGGTACTGCGTTACGGCGTTGAATCCATTCTGCTCGGCAGCAAGCTGAACTGCGCTGAGAATCTTGTCCTTGCCGGTGATGTCAAAGCGGTATTCCAAGTACCACTGCACGCCTGCGTCATCGTGATCCGACCACACGCGCTGTTTGTCTGACGGGTTCCATGGCAGTGTACCAAAGACAAGCATCCGTAGGGAGAACCTTTCGACGGCGATCCTGCCTTTCAGCAGCGGATCGTTCCGAAGAATCCGCACGATGTTGTCCATCGTCTTTTTCGGCTTCCCCGTGTCGCTGAACTGGATTCCTGCTGTCCGCATCCAGTTTACATCGACTGCAGGGGACTCCGCCCCGGCGCCCGTGCCTGTGTGCTCCGGAGGCTCTGCCATCCCGAACACGTCCGCCGCCTGTGCCGCGCGCTCCGTCTGCAGTTCCGTGGCAACGGCGGCATCTGCGAGTGCCTCCTTCTGCATCGCGAGAAACGACGGCAAACGATTGTTCGGTGTACCCTCTTTCGCGGGTTCATCCAGTTCGGCGAACTTATGCAGGCGGATGAGGTCGAACGCATTGACTAACAGCCCGCTGCACGGATCGGTCGCATGATGTGAGTAAAGGAACTTGTTATCATCATAGAGCACTGCACCTGCGACCGTGGACCCCGTCGCAAACGTCAGACGGTCGCCGCTGTCCGTTGGCTCGTATGCGTGCGGAATAAACATCTCGATTGCGCCGAGGATGTCATAGGTGCGGCAGAACGCGCCGACGATGCCCGTTTTCTTCGTCGGATCCGACTGCTTGGAGAGGGCAAGCCGCTCCTTTGCCTCGTTTGCGCCCGGCACCTGCGGCCATGTCCGCACATCGTGCCAGTTCTCGTATGCATTAAGGAGGCCATCTGCGGAGGGGAATGGCATATCCTCGTAGCAGAAAACATAGATTGCGTCCTTGCTGCAGCTCGGCCAGAACATGAGGCGGCTTGCCTCAAACGTCGTCGGGTCGCAAAGGTCGATGCCGATGAGACTCGCAATCTTGCGTGCGATCGGCTCATACTCGTCCGCTGTGACGCTCCGATCCGTCGGGAAGATCGCACGCAGACGCGGATGATGCTCAGTATGGCTGCGCGTGCTATAGACGGCGTAGGCGATGCCAAGACCTGTGATGCGGCGGATGACGCTCTGCGTCTCCCCCGGTGCAATGGCATCAAGGTCAAGTGTGATGAGATCACGGCTCTCGACGTTCGCCGCCTTGCGCTGGAGGCCTTTCAGCGTGCCGCCGACAAAGCCTCCCACGTCCTTGAGTCTGCCCTGCTCTTTCTTCGGCAGTGCGTGGTACTGCTCGACGGTTTCATCCGTGCGCGCGGGTGTGCGGAGCCGTTCGACAAATTCGCTCCAGAGATACTCGGTGCGCTGCCACTCTTTTGAGGTACGGCTCCGTCCGACGCTGATATGTATGATGCGATCGTTTTGCAACTCATCGCCTCCCTCAGTCCTTCATGTAGTATTTGCTGGTGAATCCGGCGGCGGTCAGATGCAGCCCCGGTGCCCACGGCAGCGGGTCGCCCATGAAGGCGTTGACCTCCGCGAGCGTTTCCTCCGGATCCAGTTCGTCGATCTCGATCACGACCTCATCATGGACGTGCATGACGATGCGATAGCCCGCATCCGTGAGGCGCGTGATCGCCGCAGCGAGGCAGTCGCGTGCGACTGCCTGTGTGATATTCTCCGTGAGTTTTCCGCCATAGGTGCTGTTCGTCCCCCAGTTCGCGCCGACCTGCGTGCGATAGTGCAGTGCCTGACGGTCGAACGCATTGATCGCAAGGTGCGGGCTTGGATAAAAAAGTTTGCGTCCTGATGGCAGCGTAATCGTGAGAAAGTCGCTTCCATCGGCGGGGTTGCTCTCGCGTGCGAAGATGATGCCGTGGTCAAGACCGACGGGACGCGCTGTGTTCATCACATAGAGTGCGGCGTTCTCGGCCTTCTGCCAGAAGTCCACGATGCGCGGGTTCGCTTTGCGCCAGCGACTGACGATATCGGGTAACTCCTCCTCGGTGAGTCCCATCTTGAGCGCACCCATGCTGATGAGTGCGGGCGTCCATCCCTGATACCCACACGCGAGAACTGCGATCTTGCCCTTTTGCCGCAGGTGACTGTTCGCGCCGTGTTTTTCGACGGGGACATGGAACATACTGGATGCGGTCTTGCAATAGATGTCCTCCCCGCGCCGGAATGCTTCCAGTCCCCACGTTTCCCCGGCGAGCCATGCAAGCACACGCGCCTCGATCGCCGAGAAGTCCGAGACGCAGAGCATTTTTCCGGGCGGCGCGATGATTGCGGTGCGGATGAGCTGTGAGAGTGTATCACCCACATCGCCGAAGAGAAGGGCGACCGCTTCCCGATTGCCCTTCCGCACAAGATCACGGGCAAGATCGAGATTCTTGATGTAGTTCCGCGGCAAGTTCTGCCCTTGGATGAGCTGCCCCGCCCATCTACCCGTGCGGTTCGCGCCGTAGATTTGCAAAATACCGCGCACGCGGTCGTCTTCCCCTGCGGCAGCATTCATCATCTCGTACTTTTTGACAGAGGTCTTTGAGAGCCGTCTGCGGATATCCAGCACCTTAGCGGCGGTATCATCCGCGACCTCGAGTGCCTCGGCGACGCTTTCCTTCGTCAGTTTCTCCAACTCGACGTTCGTGTTGTCGTTGAGCCATTTGAGGAGCTGATCGCGGCTGTTGGGATTAGCAAGCCCCGTGATCGCGGCGGCTTCCTGCATAAGATGCTGCTTTTCGGCCGCGTCGATTTGGAGCGCCCCGCGTACGAGTTCCATGTCAAGGAGAACGCCGTGCCGGTTGATCTTCTGATCCGTCACCCATTCCGCGTGCAGCGCATCGGGAACGGGGAACGCCGCAAGGCGGCGGCAGACCTCCATCTCCGTCACAACGTCCTGTGCGTTGTACGCCTTGAACGCCTCCCACTTCTCTGGATCGTGCTCCGGCAGGTTGCGCGTCCTGCCCCCGTTGCGCTTCGTCGGCTTGCACGGCAGGCAAAAATAACGGATGAGGGCTTTGCCGCTCGCACTCTTTTTCTTGTCCTGCGGTAGCCCGAGCGCCTTGCCGATGCCGTCAAGACTTTTGGGATAACCGAGATAGAGTCCGTGGAGTTGCGTGCACGCCCACTGTTCGTATGGTGTAAGTATGCCGCTGCGGTGCAGACAGTGCAGCTCAAACGCCGCATTGAATGCGTGCTTCGTGACCTCTGGATCCGTGAGCGCGTCGATCACGTTAGCGGGAACTGCCTCCCCGTGTGCCAGATCGACGACGTGCACCGCGCCGAAGTCCCACGCGTATGCGAATAACAGTATTTTGAAGTTCGGGCACTCCACATATTTCGGGATGCCGAGTTTGATGTTGTTCTCACTGTAGGTTTCAAGATCGATGGATAGATGTCGCATAAATAAGACCCCAAAAGGGGGCGGCTGCCCCCTCGTTCGACAGATCTTCGGATTACATCGGTGCTCCTGTCAGCGGGTTGATCTGCGGCGGCATCACAGCGGCCGCGACCGCAGGAGATACGCCCCGTTGTGCATACGTCGGAGCACCTGCTGCGTATGTCTGCCCTGCCATTGGCGCCGTCGCGTCCGGTGCACCGAACACATCATCCGCCGATGGCAGCGTGCCTCCGAGCGGTTCACCATCCGCGACCTTCTGTACGGGGCCGAGTCCCGCGCCGACACCGACGGATTCGTTCTTGTAAAAGTAGAAGTTGACGAGGACGTTGGCGTACATGCCGCTGTAGATCTCGCTCGGACTGAGAATCGGGTTGCGACTGAGGTCAACCACCTGCACGGGGCCGCGCGCCTCTGCAAGCCCCGCCGTGAATACCCAGTGCCCCTTTGCCTCAGGGCCGAACTCCTTGCCCGACTGCGTATATCCGTCGCCGTCCCAGATCACCGTCTTGGGCTTTGGAGGAACGGCGTTGCCGAACTTCTCCCGTCCGATAGCGATCGCCGCCTCGATGGCGTTATCGATCGCCTGCTTCTGCGCGAAATCCGTCTTCGGCACGAGGATCGTGCAGCTGTACTTCTTCTCCTGTCCGGGGTTGCGCGATACCGCCTTGTCAAAACGAACGTACGAGAGACGCACGTTCCGCAGCAGTACATCCGAGGGTCGCATTTGGTAACTCATGATTCTTTTTCTCCTTCTGTTCCTAAATCCTGAAATACATCTGCCGCCTGCGGTACATTCGTCACCGCAGGACGAGGATCAAATACCGGAGCGAGCGTAGGCTTACCCGGTGCTTTGACAACCAACTTGCCGACAAGTTCCGTAAACCGCTCCTTGCCGAGTTCTTTCTCTATCTGCGCCAATGACAGCGGTTCACGCTTGTAGAGCAGACATTCATCGATGCCGTCCTTCTTGAGAATGGCGAACGCCTTGTCCGCATCCGTAAAGGAGCGGCTGCCGCGTCCCGCGACAGCCTTCCAGCCGGGGACTTCGCTCCCTGCAAGGCACTCGCTGAGTGCATACTCCTGCAAATCCTCCGCCCACTTCTTGAGTTCGTCCGCAACGCTTAGATAGTGTCCGAGATCGGCCAACGAGATAAGGCGCGGGTCTTTCTGCCGCGCTGCAGACTGCAGCGCAGCGTAATACTCACAGCGTGCCTTGCACTGCTGCTTTGCCCGACAGAAACGGCAGTGCTCGCCCGCTGCAAAGACAGGGGCGTCTCCCAGAGCCTCCTCTGCCTTCACTTTGACGACCGTTTCGCCCCAGTGAAGCAGCTCGTCCGCCGTACAGGCGAACTCGCTGATACTGCCGACGCGCGGCTGCACGATCGCCATTTTGACCGTCTTGAAGCGGTAGATCAGTGCGAAATCGTGCATCGCTCCGAGTGCATAGAGCATCATCTGCGGGTTGTGATCCGCATCGACGACGACGCCCTTGCCATGCTTATAGTCAATGACATGGAGCGTGTCGCCCGCAAGCAGGAGGCAGTCCGCTGTCCCGAAACCGTCGGGGGCGTAGGCACTGAAGTCAACGCGCCGCTCGATCTGAATGCTCGGCGGCACTGCATAACCGAGTGCCGTACGTTTCACGTAGTCAAGGTAGTTGTCGGTTGTCTCGTCCATCTCGGGGTCATAGAGCTCGTGCTTCTTGAGCGCGTTGAGCTTCTTTGTATACGTCCCACGCGGCATTGTTGTGATGTACTTCGTCAGCTTCAGCTCGCAGATCTCGTGTGCAAGCGTCCCTTCTTTGGCATACGTGCTCGTCGTGTCGGGGAACTCAGCCTCAAGCTTCGGGGCAGCGGTGCATACGAGCCAGCGGTGTGCGCTCGACGCGCTGAGAAGTGCGTGTGCGGCGGCCATCAAAGACGCGCCCCCAACGCACGCAGATCAGCGGCGAGTGCCCCGTACTGCTCTTTTGGAACATCCAGCAGCGATGTCGCGCCGAACTTCGTGAGAACCTGTTGCAGATCTGCCATGCGGTTCGCGTCCATCAGCGGCGCACATGCCGTCTGCAGCTCCTCAACTGTATACGTCGGCGCGGCGGCTGTCGGAATCGGTGCAGGTGTCGCGGGGGTGACAGGCATAGCAGGTACCATGGTCTCCGATGCAGCCGGCGGAGCAATCGGTGCAGGTGCCGCCTGTTCTGCCTTTGCCGGAATCGGCTCGTCCGCATACACCTTCTCCGGCACGACGATGCTGTCGCCCGACATCATCTTGTGCGGCTTGTCCGACATCTCGATCTCCGTGCCGAGCGATGCGCCGGCGAATGCCGTGCAGGCATTCACGAGAGCGGTTACGCCCTCTTTACCTGCTGCCGCGAGATCCATACCAGTGAGGTTAATGTTGATTGTCATGTTGTAAATCCTCCATGATTTGTGCTATACTGCAACTATAAGTCTTTCATGTTGCTCGGAGCGGTTGCCGCTGCTCCGGCTTTTTCTTTGCCGTCGATTTCCTCCGAGAACACTGCATAGCCCATCAGCTCTGCGGCCTGCACGAGCTTGTCGTGCCGCGCATTTGCAAGACGCCATTCCGTTCCTTTATGAGGGATACACAGGCTGTCTTCTGCGATTACCATGAAAAGCGTCAGCCATCGGTTCTCGAATTCGTTCAGATACGACATGACGGACACCGTCACACTATCCAGCACAAGGCGCGTCGTGCGATTTTTTCAATTACTCATGATGTCGCCTCTGCGTTCAGCTTCTCCGCATGTGCCATCGCCTCGCGCTCATCGTGCAGCAGTCCACCCGCGTATTCGCGGTTGCCGCTGTGATCGACAACGCGCATATCCTTGATGCGGTAGACCTGATAGACCTTCTTGCCGCCGAGGTACATGCTTGAGATTTTCCATTCACTCTTCACTGTTCCGCTCCTTTCACCCAATACGTGATATTCAAACGATCCCCGGGATAGATCATCCCACGGCGTTCGAGGAGCCACGGATTCAGTTCCTCAATCCCCGACTTGTATTCCAAGATATAGCGGCGCGTGCCGGTGTTCTTCGCGCAGTACTCCTCTACGATGCCCCAAAGCGTATCCCCATTCTGGACGACGTAGACCTCCTCGACAAGGACGGCGTTCTTACCGTCGCCCCACGGTTCGCCCGCCGCTCCTGCGAACAGGATCGCTAGTCCTGCGAGCGCACATCCGACAATCACCTTCTTGACGCTCATGCAACTGCCTCCTTCCTCTCAATCGGGACTGGATTCCGAGGATCCTCCAGATCCATCCCATCCATTGCGGCCATCCAGCGTTCAAGCTCGCGCCTGCGCACCTTCATCCCGTTCAGCTTAATGCCCCGGATAATACCGGACTGCACCAGCATATTCGCGTAGTTCTTACCAACACCCAGCACTGCGGCAACATCTACGACTGTGAGGAGCTCGTCTGGTGTTTGACACTCCCGCACGACCGCGACCGATCTGCTTGCACGCTCGATCGCACTGGCGATGATGGACTCCATTGCTGCGTTATCCATCACTGCACCTCCGTTCTATGTTTTAGCCTCACATCATCTTTAACCGTCCGGTGAATTATCGCTGTGGCATCCCTCCTCTCGCGGTCTGTCAATATCGGCAACATATGGGAACAGATCATCAACGCCGCACTCGAGGTACTCACACAGCTTGTTGAGCACGGCGAACGTGATATAGGTACTGCGCTTGTAGTAGATGTTGGTGAGCGTGGTGCGGGAAATCCCTGTGTCCCGCGCCACTTTGCTGATCTTGATGAGCCTGCTGCCGAGAATCGCAGAAAATTTATTGTCAATCACACGAATCACCTTTTCTTCTTCTCCCACTGATATGCTATACTGAGCACAGAAGGGAGATGGCGATATGCCAAATGTTGACCATTTTGCTGATCTGCCAACCGATATGCAGGACGCACTTCTTGACTACATTGCCCTTAACTTCAAAGTGCAGTCCGGGTATAACCGCCGGCACTCAGCGTACGGACTGAAACAGCATTTCGTGAGTACTCAAGGATTCCCAGATCAGCACGTCACCAGTGAATGTTTCTCTGAGGCGATGGTTGCCGCTGGTTTCAAAAGGAAGCGCACCGATGAATCAGAGCCAAACTGGTACTTCAATGCACGCGTCCCGAACGTACTCAAGCCGTGAGCCATGCAACAATATCGCTGCGGCTGAATCCAAGCACCTCGGTCAGATCGAGGTGCTTTTTCAATCCGTAGAGTTCCAGAAGGACAACTCCGCGCGGATTCTTCGGGAGAGTAAATGGACCGATTGGATCATCAGATCCGCCTATCACGACTGAACCCGGCTCAAATACTCCATCGAACCCGTTATGACGGAGAATGCTGCACAGCATCGACTTCCCTGTCCCCTCCGCGCCGTAGAAGTAAATCCGCCGACCTGCAAGCAGAGATTCCTTCAGGAGCCTGATCTGAGCCTCTGTTAGGACACAATGCAGGTAGACTTCAAAACGTGACTTTTCCATAATCGCACCCCTCTCATGGTTGTTGTGCTCCTCCTCGCCGTGGCATAATCATCACGGAAGTATCAAGTTCCACCGACGCAAGAATAAGCACCAGATCCTCACGGCTCAGACCTTTCCTCGCACACCATGCGAGGAACTCGTCGGGGTCGTTTTTTCCTTTCATGCGGAATCTGCGCAACTTCATCCCCTCACCTCCTCTCTGCTGCGCGGATGCCTTGTGCCTCTGCGCTCGTGGTTGTTGCTCTCCTCCTCGCCGTGGTATAATCATCACGGAAAGGAGGTGTTTACTATGCGGTTAAATCTTGATTGCCTACGCGATATTCTGCTATGTGTTGAGGAGGTCGCGGACTACCGCCGCCCCGCCATGTTTGTCGATACGGATGCCGTGAATCGGATTGGCGACCATCTCGGCAATCACCCGAAACCACCGCCATATCAGCAGGAATTTCTTCACGCCTACGAGAGCAATGAAATCCTGTACCACTTGAGGTACTGTTTCCATGCTGGACTGATTGCATCTGATCGGGAGCCAAGCGGAATGCAGTTCTTCGTTCGCGACCTCACGCCTGCTGGTCATGAGTTGTTGAATGATATTCGCAGTAAGACGGTTTTCGAGAAAACAAAAGCGATTGCGACAGAGCTGCAGGCGCAGTCCATTCCCGCTTTTCAGAAAATCGCTTCCTCTGTCATCAGCGCGATCATTCAAGCTCACTTGAACTGCTGACGAAGCACCTCTTTACGACAGGCATTGAACTCCGTTTTTGACGGATGCTCAATGCCTTTGCTCTCTGCCCAAAACATATACGCCGTAAGAGCGTTCGACGTAGCGATAAACTTGAACAGAAAATAGAGCATCGCCGCAAACAAGACCACACATATTGCTCCGAGCGAATCCATCCCCTCACCTCCTCTCTGTTGTTGCTCTCCTCCTCGCCGTAGTATAATCAGCACGGAAAGGAGGTGTTAATATGCTTAATGGATATACAATAGATGGCTCTTCCTTGCAGGACGACGAACGGATGGCGCTTTTCCATGCGATTGACAAGCTCGCTTTCATGCCCGTCGGGAATCCTCCCGACATTCGCAGTGTCACATTCTCTTTCTTCCTTGAAGATCACGTGCTCCTAGATGAATTGGTATCTGCGCTACGGATACCATCTAGTTGCCCGATTCGCACTTACATGCCACCGTCTTGATCTCTTGTGACGGCTTTAGCGATTCCAATATCTCAGATTCCGCTTGATTCGACAGTCTAAATCGAACAAGCATTGTCCATTCCGGGTCAAAGTCGATTGTGACCCGGAATTTCTTTTTACTGGCAATCCAACGATTGAAGAAAAAAAGGAATCTCTCCATTGCGGCGAACCATTCGTATCGCCCCTTGTGATTGACTTTGAACTGTTCTCCCGCTTTCTGTTCCTCTTCTGACGGCGGGCATGTAATCCCATGCTCCTCCATCCCCTCACCTCCTCTCTCAGTTATAGTAACCACTTTTAGTGAACTTATTGAGCAAAAAAAATCTCGTGAACAGATTTCCCATACAACTTGGAAAGTGCAATCTTTACTTCATCACGCGGCATTCGCGCACCAGATTCATACGACGAAAGCGCAGATTTACTGATATGAACAGCTTTCGCAACTTCTGCTTGGGTTCTCTTTCCACGCAGATGGATTAGCCTCTGAGCAATCAAAGCTCTATTCATTTGAATCCCCCTTTCCTAAAGTTCACTGTGAGTGTATCATTGTTTGGCGATGATGTCAACACTTAGAGTAAACTTTTTATTGCGAAAGTCCACTTTTTGTGTTATCTTTATTCTATCGGAGGTGGTATTGTGGCTTTCGCAGATACTCTCAAACGGCTACGATTATCAAAAGGACTTACGCAAGAAGAATTGGCAAACGGGACAGGGTTGGCAAAAAGCTCCATAAGTATGTACGAAAGCGGGCGCAGAAAACCTAGTTTTGAAGTATTGGAGGCTTTTGCAGATTTTTTCAACGTAGACATGAATACGTTATGGGAAACGCGACCGACGGAGCAGTCCCCCGCCCCCGCCTCCGACGATCTGCCCGCTTTCTCTCCAACGGGACAGAAGATTGACGCACGCACCCGCAGGCAACTTGAGAAAGTCCTTGACGATGATAACCTTACATATAACGGCGTTGTCCTCAACGGAGAGGATAAGGAGAAGGTAAAGAAGGCGCTCGAACTTATCTTCTGGGATGTCAAAGAGAAGAACAAACGCAAGAAGGGTTGAGCTGCATCGCTGAAGCCGAGAAAGGATGTCCTTCATTGCCATGGATTTTAGCAAGAAACACTTACACCAACAAAGCGTAGTGACAATCTATATGATATTTGTATTCCACCTGAGATTATGTCCGATATATCTAAAATGATTTTCCAAAACTACATAGAAGTAGAACGCCTTGACAAATCCTCTCAAAAGGTGTAATATGAGCGTATAAATTGGGCTTGACTCCCAAATAATACGGAAATGTTACGGTGTAACGCAAAAAGGCTTCTACTTTGGTAGAGGCCTTTTTGTTGTAATATAGTCACCACAAAAGAGGTGAAGCCGATGAACATCCCCCTGCGCGTCAGGAATCTCGTAACCCGACATGATACCTCAGACCCGTACCGAATCGCAAAAGAGCTAAACTGTCTTGTCTATTTTGTCAGCCTACCACCAACGGTCAACGGTTTCTGGAAGTGCCTATTAAATCGGAGGATTATTGCACTCAATAAGAATCTGCCCGAATGGCAGCAGACAGCCGTCCTTTGTCACGAACTCGGACACATCGTATGCCATGGAAGATATACCGCCTTCTCGATGCGAAATGTCTCATACTCCAATACACGCATAGAAGACGAGGCGGACGAATTCGCCGAGTGTCTCATGTCCTATCGCTACGATCTCGACGAGTACTATGTGCGCCGCTTCCTCTCGGAGGGATGGAGGGCATAAAGAAAGGCCGTCTGATCGGCAGGCGTACCAGAGGAGTTTGTAGCGCTGAAACCAGCGTAAAATCCGCTTTTGCGGAACGAAATAGGCATGTAGGGAGGCTATTACCATGGAAGTTGAATTGCTTGATTTCAATAATAACGAATCAGAAGATCCTCCAAAAAAGAAACCGAGAAAAAGGAATCCGTCTGTAAGTGTCTGTAGAATTCAAAAGATAATCCTACATGAATTTCGCCAGTTTAAGGATAAGGAAATCCCAATCGCTAAAAGATTGACTGTTATTGCGGGCCATAATGCGACAGGAAAATCAACGATTCTCGCAGTACTAGCGAACAGCTGTGAATTTAAAAGTGCGGCACCTCTTATCAAACCAAACTTTCGCGGTGAGTTTCGAGAGATTATCAAGGCGTCTTTTGACCATGACCCGAAGCGCCAAAAAGCCATAGAGATTCTTTTTACGGATACTTCTGACCCTGCAGAGGAATTTCTTGTTCCATTTCGTACGACCTGGCAAGATAATAACAGGCGTTTCCGTCTTATCCCAAAGCACCATGACCAAGAAGGAAAGCTTGGTTACCCTGTTATTTATCTTGGACTGAGTAGACTGTATCCTTTGGGAGAGTGTAGCGACGCTACTACTCTGAAATCAGTTCCCGCTATCACGTCATATTTTGCATCACATCCAGATGATAAAGCTTGGCTGATAGAGGCTTACAAACATATTTTAAGTCAGTCAAATATAACAGGCGTGGATCCACGTCTGCATCCAGATTTAAAGCAAAAGGTCTTTGCCGGCGTAGAGAGTGACTCATACAACGGGCTCTGCAACTCATCAGGACAGGATAATCTGGGACAAATTCTTTTGGCCATACTTTCATTCAAAAAGTTGAAGCAGCAGCTAAACGAAGAAAAGACCACCTGGCATGGAGGAATTCTTCTCGTTGATGAGTTGGATGCAACGCTCCACCCAGCAGCGCAAGTCCGTCTCTTGGATTTGTTGTACAGGGAGTCGATGGAGTTAGACCTACAAATTGTTTTTACCACACACAGTCTGTCTATGCTGGAACACTTTTATAAGACAGATGATGAGTTGCGGTATAAAGATAGCACTGTGGTATATATTACAACGCAAAACAATGTCCTATCGGTCAAAGATGCACCTCTACTTCCAATGATACGAAACGATATGCTTGTTGTTGATCCTGCTACATTATCTCGTTCCCCAGTCTTAGTTCTAACAGAAGATAAAGAAACACGCTGGTTTTTGGAGGAGATTTTGCCAGAGCGGATAAAATGCCAAATATCTATGCCAAAGATGAAATGGGGCTGCGAAGAAATAGCGAAGTTCAATAAGCAAACATTTCCCGCTCTGAGAAAATCATTGATTGTAGTAGATGGTGACTTTGATAAAAAAGACTACAATGAGTACAACCTTCTGATATTGCCCGGAAACAGTTCTCCCGAGGGTATCATATATTCATTCCTTAAAGGCTTACCACCAGAGCACGAATTGCTCAATGGAGCTGTGATTAACAAACGAACTCTTGAAGATTATGGCCCCTTTTCGCCAAAATATGCCAAGCGAAAAAAAGATCGCGAGAAATACAAGGATTGGTTCAGGGATAATAGCGAGTTCCTTATGGATCTGAATGTTATTTCTTTTTGGATAAAGGACAATAAAAACGAAATAGAGACATTCATATCAGAATTTCAATCCAAATTGACAAACATCAAAGCCATGCGAAGATCATGATTTTGGGATGGCCAACATTTAACTTTTCTGCTATGATGGAATGAAAGGAGGTCTTAGTATGCCACAGACACGTACACCTTTGCGATACCCAGGCGGAAAAACACAGCTGACAAAATTTGTGCAGCACACAATTGAAATTAACAATATGGTCTCCCCCATCTACTGTGAACCATTTTGTGGTGGTGCCGGAGTTGCTATTGACCTTCTACTCGGTCATAAGGTTGACTCCATCATTTTGAATGACTTTGATGTATGTATCTATTCTATTTGGTATGCCATTCTCAATAACACAGAACGTCTATTGCAAAAAATTTATGATACGCCTATCAATATGGATGTATGGCATGAGCAACGTCGTATTTATGAGGCGTTGAGAGCTACAGGTGAGTATAGTATAGAGCTTGCCTTTGCGACATTTTTTTTAAATCGCACGAATATGTCTGGCATTATTACGGGTGGTCCAATCGGCGGTCTTACACAAAAAGGAACATATAAGCTTGACTGCCGTTATAACAAAGAATCTTTGAAAAAAAAGATTCTGGATATTGCAGCAGCACGCAAACACATACAACTTTATCACATGGATGCCGCAGATTTTATCCGTACCGTATTGGTACATCAAGATCAAGAGCGACTATTTGTGTTCTTTGATCCACCGTATTATCAGCAAGGAAAAAAGCTCTACAAGAATGCTTTCGACGACGAGGGGCATGTGGCCTTATCTGATGCAATTCATCTCATGAATGCATTCAAGTGGATCCTCACCTACGACAATCATCATCGGATTCAAGAGATTTATCAAGATATGCCGCCTATGTGGTATAGCCTGCGATACGTGGCCAATAAAAAAAGGGATGAGCAAGAGTTATTCCTGCACAGCCCTGAAACCATCGTCGAATCTTATGATAAAGTTTTCTTTGAAAAATCCCCTATGGCAGTATAGCTTACGATAGAAAGGAGCCTTGCGATGACATACTCGCCCGAATATCTCAGTGATCTCATGGTGCGGATGGCGCATCACTCCACGGCGATCGAGGGAAATACGCTGACGCAGGGCGAAACAAAGAGCGTTCTCGTTGACGGCTATGTCCCGCGTGCGATGGATATGCGCGAGCTGAACGAGGTGCTGAACTATAAGGCGTTTATGACTTTTCTCGTCGAACAGTCGACATCTAGCTCACCGCTCTCCCTCTCTCTGATCCGCGAGGTACACGCGATCCTCTGCAGGGATGCAATCGAAAGTGTTCCTGGGCAGTTCAAGCAGCGCCCGAATATGATCATCGGCGCAGGCTTCACACCGACACCGCCCTACCTCGTTCCGTCGGCACTGACGGACTGGATCGACAACCTCGCCGCGCAGATGGATGCCGCTGCATCCGATTCGGATAAGGTATTTGCCATCTGCCGCCAGCACATCGCATTCGAGCATATTCATCCATTCCCGGACGGCAACGGGCGGGTCGGCCGTGCTCTGATGGTTTACGCTTGCTTCCTCGCTGGATTGACTCCGATCGTGATTCCGGTGGATCGACGCAAGGAGTATATCAACTATCTCAATACGGAGGATTTGCAGGGATTCACCGCCTTTGCAGAGGAGCTGCAGGAAGATGAACGAAAACGTATAGAGATGTTTGCAAAATAAAAAAAAACGCCCCTCTTCGGGACGATCCTCATACCGAACCCACGCAGACCACACTTCGCGTTCTTTAATTCGCTGCTGCAATGTAGCGAACCCCCTGATGATTGTCCTCGTGCTGGTCCGTGTCCCACACCGTATCATTCATCCAAGGGTCATCTTTCGGGAAGATACAATGCCCCTCCTCGTCGTGCTGGCAGTTGCCATACGCTACTGCATACATCTCACGACGATTCTTCTCCATGAATTTCTGAAAATCACGCATTGTGTCCACCTCCTATGATTATCCTTATTATATCAGATTTATACGGATAATGATAGATAATTATAGATTAAGATAAAAACCGCCCGGAGCACCACCTCCGGACGGTTCAAGAATAAATGTGAGGCTAATCACATCTACACCATGTTCTATTATATGGGATTAGCCTCCAATTTTCAAGGGAGGCTTTTATTATGTCAAAAAAATCAAATAACCCGCTCGATCATGTCCGCGTGAAGCAGCGCGGGTCGTCATGGGCATACTACTTTGAAAAGGCGAAAGTAGACGGCAAACGCCGACGCGGTGAAGGCGGCGGGTATGCAACGGAGCAGGATGCGCTAATGGCCGGAGTCGAGGCCTACAATGCCTACATCGGCGGCGGCACAAAAAAGAACGATGCCAGCATCAGCTTCGCGGACTATCTCGACATCTGGTATGAGCGCACGCGGCTCTCTGCACGCAACAACACGTTGGAGCTGCGCGAGAAGAACATTCGTCTGCACATAAAACCCGCGCTTGGTGAGTATCGTCTCTCCTCCCTCTCCCCCGCTATCATTGACCGATTTGTCCAGCAGAAGCGCAAGGACGGCTATGCCTATGAGACTGTCGCTCGGATCCTCAGCAACATCTCCACGGCACTCGACTATGCGATCTATCCGATGGAACTGCTGCGGGAGAATCCTGCACGCCTCATCAAGGTGCCGGGCAAGGAGTTTGCCCCTCTCAGCCGTCGGCAGCCGCGACGGCGCATCGAGGACAGCGAGCTTGCGCTGATCTTTCAGCGGCATCCGTTCGGCTCGACGTTCCACATGCCGCTTGTGATCGGGCTCTACTTCGGTACACGCATTGGTGAGGCACTCTGCCTCTCGTGGGATAATTGCGATATGCAGCGCATGACGATTGCCGTCACACAGCAAATACAACGACTTGCGATGCGCGGAAAGATCGGCCTGCATTACGTCTGCGACCTTAAGACCGACAGCAGTCATCGGACGCTTTCCTTCGATGCGCAGGTCATCCTCCCCCTCCTGCAGCGTTGGAAGCGCCAGCAGGCGAAGAACGAGCTCTACTACGGAGAGGATTACTTTTATAATTACATTGTCCCGGCAAAAGACTATCAAGGACGGGACATCAAAAAGATTGTCTCCCTTGAAAAGGGTTATCCTGCCCCGGGACCGCGCATTGATATTATCTGCACGCAGCCGAACGGGAAGTACATCAAGCCGACGACCTTAGGGTATCAGTGCAAGCGGATCCGCGAGCTCGGTGTTCATGATTTCGATTTCCACTGCATGCGGCACACGAATCTCACTATGCTCGGCGAGTCGCAGGCCGCTCCGAATGACATCATGGCGCGCGCGGGGCACTCGGACTATGATACAACGCTCCGCTACATCGAGAACCGCCCGGAGATGCAGGCCGTCCCCGTGCAGATCATCTCGGGCAAGGTGAAGAATGTACTGTAACTCCACAAAAAAAAGACCGCCCAAAAGCCTGTGGATGTGATATAATCCGAGCAGGTGCTATCTATTCGGTAGGCGGTCAATCTTAGCCCCTGAGAGGGGGCGATGCCGATGGAGCTATACGACTTTTTGGCGTTAGTGTTCATGGTGACGATCTGTATCGTTGCATTAAAGGCATAAGAAACCCCGCCTAGCCCTGACAAGTTTAGGCGGGAGTTCTTTAACCCAATCATTCTACCGGGGCTGACCGTTTACACGATAGCACCTTTTCTACGCCTATTATACATCTCACCTCCTCAAATGGCAAGTCTATTATCCCGGCATCCCTCCCTGCTCCTTCCAATACTGCCTGTACCAGTTCGCCTTTCCTCTAAGAACATCACCGCCTCTTGTGCCGTCCTCTGCCCACGGGTTATATATCGGGCTCTCGTCAGTGCCAAGATACTCCAAATCCCAACGCTCACAGCCGTTTTTCGGACCGTACGGGTCATGCGGACAGATGCCATCCTCATTGTCTGCCGCTTCTCCATGTGTTAAGACGCGCTGCTTGTCAATGGTCAGCCACAGTCCATTACAAAGGGCGGCAATCGCCTGCGCCATGCCGTCTATCTGTAGTGGGGTCGGAGATTCCTGTCCTAGATTCTCCGTTGTGGCGCCAAAACATCCAAGCATGGCAATGCTGACGCTGCCACTGTTGCGCCGCCATGTTGCGGCAAGAACATCATCCAGCTCGCCATCACCGATGACATAGATTTCTCCGTCCTTATCAATCTGGACGTGATAGTCACTCCAAAACTGTCCGTAATGTCCTGCCGTCCAGTGCAGGTATACTTTGGTCTCTCGTCCGAGTACATGTGCGGCGCTCTGCAATGGTTCACGATAGAACATTGCAAGACTTTCCAGTTCTGCCGGCGTAATGCGTGACATCATAGATTTACTTAGTACGCGGCTCATTCTTTTCCCTCCCTTTGCTGTTTTGTGATAACAGATCTTCCTAAAAAGCCGATCAGCCCCGAGGTCACATTACTGGACAGCTCCGGGCTGCCGTAAAAAATAGATAAGACCGCGACAATCACAAGCCCTGAGCCTACCATCCAATCGACAGGCGGCAATAAATCAGGTTTACTCATTCCATCACCTCCCTCCAAGCACCCAGGTTAATATTGATGCGAAGATGCCGACAACTGTCGTACTCATACCGATGGTAAAACATACATCCCGCTTAAAATCGTCGATTCTGTGATGGGCTGATTTCGTACTTTCCTCGACCCGCGTAATACGGGCATTGATTTCGTAGAGTTGACTGCGATGTCCCGGCATCTCCTCAGCGATGATCTCCAGCTGCGTTTTGATGCTCTCAAGCTCTGCAAGTATCGCCCTGGCCATGTTCCATTCCTTTCTGGCATAGAAAAAGCCGCTATACCATACAGCGGCTTTTCTGCGCTTTTGTCAGCCTGCGGCGTGCTCTGCAAGATAGGCGGCGACGTCCTCACGGTACACCTCGGGGACGACTTTCTGTCCCTCGGTCTTGTCCTCCTCAGAGATCGCCCACTTTCCCGCACGCACGAGATAGGCGTAGACGGGAATCATATAGCTCCACTTCTTCATTTCCCTTCACCTCCTTTCAATGCCGCTTCCAGTGCTGCGATGCGTGCCTCCTGCTCCACGAGGCGTGCTTCCTGTGCCGCCATCGCCTCAAACGCGGCAAGGCGTTCTTCATCCACGGGTTCTTCCTCTATGGGAGGGCGCACGACAGGAGGCTCTTTCTCTATTTCTTGAATTGCTCCATCAACCCACTTGATTTGTGCGATGTTATACAACACTTCACTTTGGATGGTGATTTCTTCGCGTGTTGCAAGGTCTTCGGTGTTTGGCGCATTGTCACAAGAGCTTAGGCATTTTCCCGTCTTGTCAAAGATGTACCACATTTATTTCACTCCTATCACAATATAGTTGGCAGTGCCGCTCCCTTTGTCATCGGAGCATTTTACAACGCGGCCATCTGTATAACAACGGACTGCCCCGCCTGAAACGGAATTGATGCCAACAAACCACTTGCACTGTCCCTCACTATATCCACTTGGGAGCGGCAATGTTCTATCGTGCGCGATCTGTCCGGTAATGATGGCGATCTGTGTCTTAATTTCATCTTTTACTTGGCCAAATGTCTTTCCTGAAAATTTTGTGGCATTATCAGCTGTGCCTGCGAGATCTCCCTCAAAGCCGTTTGTCGTTGTTATTTTTCCGGCTGTGTAAAGACTGCCGCCGTTGGTGATCTCTATAAGCCCGTTTTTGTTCATTTCAAGTCTGCTGTCATACCCAAAGTTTAGGCGCGGGAGCGTGAGTGCTCCCGTCATGGTGTCGCCGCTCTTGCTGACTTTTGCGGCAATCATTTTATTGATGTTTGCCGCAAAATTGCCATCATTGCCGAGCGCAGTTGTAAGGTCATGCAGGGTTTTGAGCATATCTGCGCTTGTCCCGGCGAGATCAGCCACAGCGGTGGCTACAAATGCCGTTGTTGCAATCTGTTTGGTGTTTGTCCCCTTTGCCGCCGTCGGCGCGGTTGGTTCACCTGTGAACGCTGGGGAATTCGTATTTGCTTTTCCGCTGACAATCTCAGCCTTTGCCTGATCGAATGTTTTCCCCGCGAATTTTGTGGCATTATCAGCTGTGCCTGCGAGATCTCCTTCAAATCCTCCACCAACTGCTGTGATTTTCCCCGCCGTGTAGAGACTGCCGCCGTTGGTGATCTCTACCACGCCGTCCTTATTCATCTCGAATCCGCTATTGTAGGCAAAGTTTAGGCGCGGTACTGTGAGCGCTCCTGTCATGGTGTCACCGTTTTTGCTGACTTTTTTGGAAAGATAATCCTGCAATATTTTTATTGTTACCAGTCCTGCGGGATCGATATTTGCAACGATATTCGCCGCATTCGACACGACGATATTCATTGCATAGGTCGCGGCCTGTTTAAGGGCGGCGGTTTTCGGCGGAATGGATTCAGGATTGGGGTCAAGCGAGATCATGTAGAGGATTTCGCCGCGATCGGGATCCTTTGCAAAAAGCCCCCACTCTCTCGCATAGAATGCCGCCGTAACCTGTGACGAGGAGATGACACCCGTCACGGTGCACATGCCGTCCTTTGCCACAACGCTGCTGATACCAAAGACGGCTTTGGGGCCAACGAGGTCGGTCAGATTGTCGGTTGCGTCCACGCCCTCCGTCCCGTCCCCGAGCTTGATCTTTGTCAGTTCGAGTTTGCATCGCCCCGCCTCGACTTTGATCTGTAGGTCGCGCCCTGCTTTCGTTAGGCGGCCTCCTGTCCAGTTTGCCATAGTTACTCCTTCCTAGGTCTGTGTGACCTCAATGCTCTTGTAGATACTGCCAATACCGCCCGCATAGTGTGTGCTATCTATCGCCGCATCTTGCACAATACTGGGGTATACCTCGTATGCTGTGTGCGTGGAGACTGCTGCGCCGATATACTGCCGCGCATTTATCTGCGCGTCTGAAATCTCTGCCGGGCGTATCTCATAGGTCGTGTGGATGGATGGGGCTTCGCCAAAGTACACAATATTCCGCGTTTCCCGTTGAAATCTGAGTTCGTCCAGCCATGACCTCGTATTTTTTGAGGCGTTAACAACTGCAAGCAGACGCTCCCTGTTCTCCTCCGTCATGTTTGGTGCGTTCAAAACATCAATCCGAAAATGATATGGCTTACCACCATACTCGAACCATTCTGTGATAACGCCGCCTTTGAAAACGGTCTGTGTCATCTTTTCAACAGCGGCTTTCGTTCCTTTGATACGATGCCATGCGATAGACTCACGCACGAGCTGACGCTTCGTCTCAATGCTCATGGACGGCTCATAGAAATCGACGTGCCACTGCCATGCGAGAAGGTCGATGACCTCCTCCGAGAGTTCGTCAAGGCGCGGCAGGAGTAGGG
>ERZ773056.375-NODE-375-length-23663-cov-20.331371_pt1 | contig 23663 bp, 21 predicted proteins | sample MGYA00580857_ERZ773056 | MGnify/ENA primary metagenome ERZ773056 (study PRJEB29015, sample SAMEA2737996) | human oral metagenome | biome: human oral; feature: human-associated habitat; material: dental | place: China | collected 2114 ... | reverse complement strand
AAGGTTCTCAAATTATAAAAGCTGATAACCTTATTTTTGATATGGATACAAAATTGGCGAAAATATTTAATTCAGAAAGTTATGACACTAAGATAAAATTACGTTATGGCGGTGAGGAGACGCTGGTTGAAGGGAATAAGGCCATTTTTATAAAAAATGGATGGTTTACAACGAGTCCATACGAAAATCCAAGCTATAAGATAAATGCTGAAGAGCTGGAAATATATCCCAACAGAAAGGCTATTGCGAGAAATATCGGAATCTTCGCAGGAGGAAAGACATGGGTTAAGCTGCCGTATTATGTAACCTCCCTAAAACCTTCTACCCGAAGGGCAACATTATTTCCGTATATTGGAATGGACAGTGACAGGGGCTTTTTTGGGATAATGGGATTTGACTATGATTTAGGTCCGCTTGCACAGGGATTTGTGGACTTTGAGCTAAGTACGAAGCAGAAATTGGCAATAAAATTCTCAAATGACTATGCCTTCTGGGGGAATAATTCAGGAAATATATTTATAAACAGGTTTGTCGTTCCAATCGGAAATCATCGTAAGGAATGGGATTTCAAGTGGAATCACAAAGTAAGAAATACTCCCAAGAAGGAAAAGGAAGACAGGAAGTTCTATGATGCTGGATACGGAATATGGGATTTGAACTATCAGAATATTACAACAAATCTGATGTATGCCGTCAATGGAAACGAGCTGAAGGATGATTACACAGAATTTGTGGATAAGTACAAACAAATTGGATTTTGGAATCTGAATATCAATCAGGAGCTTGGGCAGAATGGGGAATTGAATGCGAAATATTACTGGACGCAGGATAAGCATGCGCTTAAAGCGTTGACTGAAATAAATGATAAAATTATGGATGATGACAATTTGGATCCGCGTAGAACAGATGTTGATTTATATAAAAGCATAAAATATACAAATGGAAACAATAATGTTGCGATAACGGTTGATAATGAAGATTTCCGGGATATTAACCCAGGATATGTGGGAGATTTAAATTCATACAGAAAAAAACGTAACTATGGAATTGATTTTAGAGGACCGAAAATAAAATTTGATTATCTTGATTCCGATAAGGATGAATACGGAGAACTGCTTGGAATGCGTGATCGTGGAGATGATAAGACGATTCACTGGGTACAGAATGTTGCCTACGATAAGAGAAAGGAATGGGGGTTGACTTTTGGAAATTACTATCCGTTCAGGGAAAGTGATTTTTTTGGCTATCAGCCTAGAACAGGTTATCAGAATCTGACAAATACTTTGTATTTCGGAGCACAGGTAAAGCAGGTCGATATAAGAAAAAAAGAATACGAGTATGACTACACCAGAGATAACGAAAATTATAATGCCTTATTCTTAAATCCGGCAACTACTGATGAAAGCAGAATATATAAAGTTTACGAGGATAACGTGACGATTCGCCGTCCAAAGAAAATTATCTACGAAAAATACAGGCTGCAGAAGTTTAATGTAGGAAATGACAGGATTGATATTCCGTTCAAGAATTCGTTTATTGGATATAATCTGGCATTTGAAAACAGGGATTACAGCAGTCTGGGAGTACCTGAATTTGTTAACGGGAGAAAAGTGGAGGATCTGGATTCTCAGACAGGATACAGGGTAGCAAAGGACTCGAGCGGAGAAATTATAAGGCAAAGTCCGTCAATAAGAATTTTTACGCTTGATACACGTCTATTTACGACATTTTTTGATAATACATCAAAGAAAAATAACAAATATGATGTGAAAGTTACAAACGATGCGACTGTTACATTTCAGAGAACAACAGCGGGAAGTGCAACATACAACGGCTTTGATATTGTGGAAGTGCCGACAAATGCACTGGGGCTTAGAAATGACTTCAATTATCATATAGGTAATGTAACATTCAATTATAACCTGACAATGAGGGATGACAGACATTTCAAGGATAACTGGCTAAAAAACAGATATGTCAGAAATTATTTCAAGGCTGATATTGCAAACAAAAGATTTGTAAGCTTCGACTTTGCTAATAATGAAGAATATGAATTTGAAAATTTCAAGTCCGTAAGGGATTTTAACAGGGAGATTCAATATGGATACCTTTCGGATGCAGGAGATAACTTCCTGTACCGTTTTGGAGAAAAGAATAAACAGCTATTCCCTTACAATACAAGCCTTGGGTGGAATCAGAAAGTTTACAAGGAATCCATGAAGGAAAGAACTTTTGGAATAAACTTTAACGAATGGGGATTTGAGTACACAAATCTTGTAAATAAGGCAAATGACATCTATGGGGATAATCCAAACTTTGGCTATCCTGCGTTAAAACTAAAAACAAATTATCACAGGCTGGGATTTGTCTACGATACATCAAAAATGAAAAATAAAAAATTTGAATCAGATCACTATTTCAGAGTAAATTTTGGATTTGGTAAAAAGATATACAGGGACTTGAACAATACACCGATAAATACTGCGGATGACAGATATATCCGTGGGAATGACTATACGACAATAGGATTCCTGTATAGATATGAAAATAATGCTCAGCCTAGATTTGCTGCAGATGTGGAGAAGAAAGAAAAGGCAAAGGCAAAAGAAATTATCGAATCTGAAAATCAGATTAAGGACATAAACATAGTAAAAAATTCAAATACGCAGGAATTTTCCATTAACAATGCAAATAAATCCTCAATTGACAAAATTGTTGTCAATAGTGACGACAGGCTTTTTCTTAGCAGTGAAGAAGAGGAAGCGTATAAAAGTTATGTCGAAGAGGAAAATTACCGTCAAAACAAGTTCAGCCTGAATGACTTCAATACGAAATTACAGAATTTAAGAAGCCATAAAAAATATTTCCAGATTGGAATGGACATGCAGATAGATGGATCTGATGCCGCTAATCCAAGCGGAATGAAAGGATTTGACAAAATTAATGACTTGTCCTTCAAGATTGAGGCTGGATATTTGGAAAAAATGTTTATCAGATATGCTTTCATAATGGAAAGACCTGATAGAATATATAGAAATAATCCGACACGTAACAGCACTTTTGATTTTAGAAAGCATGAACTTGAAGGAAAATACATGTTTTCAAGGGATCCTGACAAGCCTTGGTGGGTTGGAGGAACATTCCAGTATGTTCAAAATGGAGCTCCAAAAGCTTCTGATCCTGAAATTTACGAAAGTTCATGGTATGCTAAAAAAGTTAATAAGCTAACATTGGGAATGGCAACTTTGAGCCATCGTTTTGAAAATATTGAATGGGAAATCGGAGCAGGAATGAAATGGGACAAGCCAAACAATAAAAAGCTGGGCTACTATCCAGTAGTGTCCCTTAAATTTGGAATAACACCGTTCCCTGAAAAAAATGCACAGTTTAAATATTCTGGAAAAGGATTTGAATTTGGAGCAGGATTATAAAAAATATAATAATGAAATAAACATTAGAAATACTAATAAACTGTATTTTCTAATGTTTTTTCATATTGTGTCTGGAAATACCGAACTGATAAAATTATACAGGCTTGCAGTTTTTGAAGGGTAGCTATGACTTTTAAATTTATTTTGTTTAATGAAGGAGATGGGAAGAATGAAAAAATATACTCTTGAAATATGTGTGGATAGCGTAGAATCAGCGATAAATGCACAAAGAGGCGGAGCGGCAAGGCTGGAGCTTTGCAGCGGCTTGATAATAGGGGGAACTACTCCTACAAAAAGCTTGTTTGAAGAAGTAAGAAAAAATGTGGATATTCCAATAAATGTTTTGATACGCCCTAGATTTGGGGATTTCTTGTATTCAGACTATGAGATAAATATTATAAGGAATGAAATAAAAATGTTTAGAGAAACGGGAGTTGATGGAATAGTTGCAGGAGTTTTAACTAAAGATGGGGAAATTGATGTGGAAAACATGAAAAGATTTATAGATGAAGCTCAAAATATTCCAATAACGTTTCACAGGGCATTTGACGTATGTAAAAATCCGATAAAGGCATTTCATCAGCTGCAGGAATTGAAGGTTCGGAATATATTGACATCAGGACAGGCGCAAGATTGCCTGAAAGGTAAAAAGCTGCTAAAAGAACTGGTTGATCTTTCAAATAAGAATAATGAAAATAAAACGGAAATACTTGTTGGGGCAGGACTAAATATTGAAAATATTGAGGAAATAGCAGATTTTACAGGTGCAGTTAATTTTCATTTTTCTGCAAAAAGAATTAAGCAAAGCAAAATGGAGTACAAAAAACAGGATGTAAATATGGGATTAAAAGAATTTGATGAGTTTAAAATTTTGGAGACAGATGAGGAGCTGGTAAGGGAGATGGCTGATTATTTGCAGAAAAGATTTTAAAAATATCTGAAAAAAGCCAGATTTTTTAAGTTTGGCTTTTTTTATGTCCGTTATTTAAGCAGGAAATATTATAAATTATAAAATTTCAACTTCAAATTCATCAAATCCCTTTTTATAGTTTTCTAAAAAATCTTTTTTATCTTTTTCACAAATAAATATATCAAAATTCGATAAATTGCTAAATTTATAATTTCCCAAAATTCCTAATTTTCTATATTCAGTAGCTAAAAAAATCTTTTTGGAAATATTCATTATTTCTTTTTTTGTATTTCCGTCATTTGCTTCAAAATTCATTACTTTTCCAGCTTCCAGATCAATCCCGGCGCTTCCAATGAAAGATTTGTCAACATTATATTTTTTTATGTAGTTAATTGCCTCAATTCCCACATTTCCTCCGATTTCCTTATTGTACTCTCCACCAATCATAATAATAGTTACTTTTGAATTTTTATTGAAGTGAGTGGTAATGCTAGGCATGTTCGTTATGAGGGTTATTTCTTTTGAGGAATTTGCAAGGTATTCGGCGGCGATGTAATTTATGCTTGTAATGTCAAAAAATATTGTTTCGCCATCTTCAATATTGTCAATGATTTTTCTGGCAATAATCTCCTTGTGTGCCGTCCTGTTGATGATTCTTTCCTCAAGAGTGCTTGTGTGAGCCAGTTCCTGCAGCAGAATAGCTCCTCCGTGGGTTCTTTTCAGTCTTCCTTCCTGTTCCAGCCTTTTCAGGTTTTTTCTTATGATAACTTCTGAAACATTGAATTTTTTGGCCAAGTCAGTAACTTTTACTTTTCTCTCACTTTTTAAAATTTCCAGTATTTTTTCCAGTCTTTCATCTAAAAACATGTTAAATCTCCAATATTTGTTATAAATTAATAAAGCGGCTTTATACTAAATCCCGTTTAAAAAATAGAAATAAAATTTTATAAGAAGAATATCATATATGAATACTTAATGATAAAATTCAATTAAAGGCTATTTTATATAATTAATAAGCAAGCATAACAGCATATCTTGTAAAAAATGGCTTTAATTTCATAGATTTTTTGATTTCTGCTATTTAAACAGGATTTAATATTAAAACTAAAAAAATATATAAGGGAAATTAATACCCTTGCATTAATGATTTTAAAATGCCCAATTTCCTTTTCTAAACACAGGAACTCTTGTTCCATCTTCCAAAATTCCGTCAATATCCATTTCCGCATCCCCAATCATAAAGTCAACGTGGGAAATAGACTGATTAATGTGAGCTTTCTCAAGTTCGTCTTCAGTCATTTTTGTACCATCTTTTAGGGTAGTTGGGTATGCTGCACCCAATGCCAGATGGTTTGAGGCGTTTTCATCAAACAATGTCTGGTAATAAAGAAGCCCAGAGTTAGAAATAGGGGAGTCGTTCGGCACAAGGGCAACTTCTCCAATCCTTCTCGAACCTTCATCAGTATCAAGCAGCTGCTTCAAAATTTCATATCCTTGTTCCGCTTCAAAATCCACAACTTTTCCATCCTTAAAAGTCAATTTGAAGTTATCAATAATGTTCCCTTGATAGGAAAGCGGCTTTTTATTTGAAACATATCCATCGACACGATCTCTGTCTCCAGCTGTAAACACTTCTTCTGTCGGCATATTTGGCAAGAAATCTGCCCCTTTTGCATTTTTACTTCCAGCCGCTACCCAAATGTGATTTTTAGGAAGTCCTACTGTCAAGTCAGTACCTTTTGAAGTATAATGAAGTGCTACAAAGTTTTTATTGTTTAAAAATTCAGCTTTTTCAGTCAAGTTTTGCCTATGATCCTCCCAAGCCTTAACAGGATCAGCTTTATCAACTCTTACAGTCTTTAATATTGCATCAAGCAGTTTTTCCTGTGCAATGTCAGTATTTGCTTCATCTGGGAATACAAGTTTTGCCCAGTCTGCCGAAGGATAGCTTGCGATTGTCCAAGAATTTACATCTGTCATAATGCAAGTTCTGTAATGTTTATAGGCTTCTCCTGCATTTTTTGTCAATGCTCCCAGCTTTTCAGCATCAATTCCAGAAAATAAATTTGGGGAACTGCTTAAAATATGGATAAATACGACATTGTTATCAAGATAATCATTTCTTTCGTCAATTGCCCATTGTGGGATGTGCGAATAGACTTCTTTCGATTGATATTCAGCATGAAGTCTTGATAATTTGTCATCTGTCAATTTTACGTGAACATCACTTGCTCCCACTTGATAAGCTAATTCTGTAATCTTATAGACTAACGGTAAAGCATCAGTTGTACAGTTTACCCAGACTTTCTGCCCTTTTTGTACATTTGCCCCAATTTTTACAATTACTTCTGCATATTTATTTAATTTTTCTTCAAAGTTGTTCATTTTTATTTTTCTCCTTTCAAACTATTTTTGTTTATTTGAATTTAGATTATATCCGAATTCTAGTGAAATTAAACCATCTGAAATCTTATCTCTATATCTTTTAGTAGGACTAGAGTAACTTCTTTTTAATCTAGGAGCTGTTACAGCACTTATTCCAACCGAAAATCTGTCTTTTTGAACTCCAATACCAATACCTCCATATCCATTTATCGGGGCAGCCTTTATTTCTCCATGACCACCATTTTTATCAGTCCATTTTACATTTCCGTTTGAAAATGCCAAACCAAATGAAACTTTAGTGTATATTCCATTATCTAGCCCAGTTCCTAATGTCATATAAAGTGGAACTGAAATTAAACTTCCTGAACTGCTTTTTATACCATTTCCTTTAACTCTTAAAGCATTGTATGCTATCCCTGCTCCAATTCCTGCTCCAGAATCATCAACAAATGGCTGTCTTCTTTCAAATGAAATTTTAACTCCACTTCCTATTACATTTTTTACTTCTTGATTAATATCATTTTTTTTCTGTCCTCTATAACTCCCATAACTAGGACTTATAAAAATTTCTGCTCTTTCATCTGCTATTGCAAGAGGTGTTAATAGCATAAATATTAAAAATAATTTTTTCATGTTAAATTCTCCTTATTGTATAAATATTTAATTTTTGAAAATTTTTACTTTTGTAATTTTATAAAAAAATTTTTTACTATTCATATTTAAGAGCATACCCAAAATCTAACGATATTGCTGCTCCACTTAACATAATATTATCTCTATAATGCTTAGAAGGGCTGGAGTATGTTCTTTTTGCTTTTGTTGATGTGCTGGCACTTACTCCGATTGAAAATCTGTCTTTTCTGACTCCAATACCGAAAGCAGCATATCCAGTTAATGGTCTAGCCTTTATTTTTCCAGAACCTCCGTTATTATCAGTCCATTTTACACTTCCGTTTCTAACTGCAAAGCCAGCTGAAAGTTTTGTGTATATCCCATTATCTGTTCCTGTTCCAAATATCAAATAAAGTGGGATTGAAACTAAATTTCCTGAATTACTTTTTACACCATTTCCTTTAACTTTCAAAGAATTATATGAAACTCCTATTCCTGCCCCTACTACAGCTTCACTTCCATCACCAAATGAAGCTATTGTTTCTTTTGAAAGTTTAATACCGCTTCCAAGTGCATATTTTCCAACTTTAGAGCCGTTTTCCTTTCTTTGAGTAACATAAGTTGGACTTACAACAATTTCAGACCTATCTCCATATGTCGCCATTGCAAAAGGTGTTAATAGCATAAACGTCAAAAATAATTTTTTCATAAAAAATCCTCCTTGTACAGTATTTTTTATTTATTATCGTTATAAAACTGTGAATCATTATATTTTTTACTTTTAAAAATAGTTAACTTGAAATTAGAATTATTATTTTTTAATTTTTTAGCCCTTTATAAAAAATTAATCTTCAAATCCATTTGGATTTTTTTTCTGCCAGTTCCAAGAATCTCTGCACATATCTTCGATAGTGTATTTTGCTTCCCAATTTAATAATTTTTTGGCTTTTGAGGCATCAGCATAGGACACAGCAATATCGCCTGGTCTACGTCCATCAATTACATACGGGATAGTTTTTCCAACGGCTTTTTCAAAGTTTTTTAAAATTTCAAGGACACTGTAACCTTTTTCGCTTCCTAAATTTATTGCTTCAAATCCAATATTTCCACTGAATAAATAGTTTATAGCTGCTGAATGTCCTGCCGCCAAATCATTTACGTGGACAAAATCTCTTATGCAAGTTCCGTCAGGTGTGTCGTAGTCGTTTCCAAAAATATGCAGTTTTTCCAGCTTTCCTACTGCGACTTGAGTTATGTAAGGGGCAAGGTTGTTTGGAATGCCGTTTGGATCTTCTCCGATTTTTCCACTTTCGTGAGCCCCAAGTGGATTGAAGTATCTAAGGGCGATAATGTTCCAAGTATCATCAGAAGCTGCTAAGTCGACTAAAATATTTTCAATCATCAGTTTTGTACGTCCATAAGGATTTGTTGCACCCATTGGATCGCCTTCGACTAAAGGCATTTTTTCAGGAATACCGTAAACAGTGGCAGAAGAACTAAACACAATATTTTTTACATCAAATTCTTTCATCACTTCAAGTAAAGTTATCATTCCAAATAAATTATTTTCATAGTACATAAGTGGTTTTTCCACAGATTCGCCAACCGCCTTAAATCCAGCAAAATTAATAACAGCATCAATTTTATTTTCATTGAAAATTTTTCTTAGTCCTTCTTTATTTTTTACATCAAGTTCGTAAAAAGTAATTTCTTTTCCAGAAAGCTCTTCTAAAATTGAAATAACCTTTTTGCTCGAATTACTGAAATCATCCACTATAATTGGATTAAATCCTTTTTTTATCAAGTCTAAAACTGTGTGAGAACCGATATATCCTGCTCCTCCCGGCACTAAAATTGTTTTCATAAAACATCCCTTCTTTCTAAAATTTTCTATTTTCATATCTAAGCAAATTTTAAAATTATCAAATTAATTATGTAAATTAATTTTTTCCATAATCTCATCAAAAGTTTTGAAACCATTTAATGTTTCCACAATTTTACCTTCTTTAAAAAGTATTAGTGTAGGCAATCCTCTTATCTTAAATTTTGACCCAAATTTCGGATAATCATCAACATCAATTCTAACAATTTTACAGTTAGAATTTTTACTCACTTCAACAAGAACCTTTTCAAGCATTTGACAAGGACCGCACCAGATAGCATAAAAATCAACAAGTGTAAGTCCCGTCTGAGAAACTGTTTCATTTTCAAAATCTTCTCCAGAATAATTGATGACACTACTCATATAACTTCACCTCTATTTTTTTATTTATATTTTCTAATATTATATCAATTTTAGCTAATTTCTGCAATTTTATTTTTTTATACTAGAAGTTTAAAAAATGATTATTAATCAAGAAGAGCTGAAATAAAAAAATTGATTTTTATTGCTGGAAAAGGTATAATTGTAATGAAAATTTTAAAAATAGATTTTATAGTAAAAAGGATAAACTTTATATAAATATTTTGGATATCAAAATAAAAATATTTAATTGTAAAAAGTTGTAAAAAATTATATAATTAAATGAAAATAACAGATGTTATAAAATTTATTTTATTTTTTGTTAATTTAATAGCAATTTTGAGTATATAATAAGGGAGGTTTTATGTTTGAAAAATTTCGGCTGAAAAAATTGTCAAAAATAGTGCAGTCGGTTGTATCAGATTTTTTGGGACAAATTACAAAAAAAGATTATTTTTCGGCTTTTTCTAAAATAAATTTTTTGAATATAGAAAATATCGCTTTATTGTATGAAAAGAATAAAAATATTGTAATAAGTAAAAGTGATGAGTTTTTAAAATTGCTGGATAAACATATTTCCAATTCGGGTATAGATTTATCATTTTTAGAAAATGTGGATATAAAAAAATTAGTTGAAAATTTTGAGCGTCTTTGTGCCAATGGGTACAAAAATTTTATTGAAAATGACATAAGAAAAAAAGTTATTGAAAAAATTACAAAATTAATAGTTTTGCCAAAATTACGTTTGTTTTTTTATATTCTTCTGAATTATACATCAATAAGCAAAAATATAAAGATTAGCAGAGCTCCGCCATATAATTTTTATGAATAATTAAAGATACTATTTATAAAAATTATAAAAATGGAGGAAATCAAAGTGAGTGAAATAACAGAAATTAAAGAGGAAAATTTAGAAAACTCGAATAAAACAAAAAAAATCGAATTAAAAGGAATAAAAATAGGAAAATATTTTATTGAAAAACCAATAGTTCAAGGTGGAATGGGTGTTGGAATCAGCTGGGACCAGCTTGCTGGAAATGTCGCAAAAAATGGATGTCTTGGAACAATAAGCGCCATCTGTACTGGATACTACCAAAATATGAGATTTGTGAAAAAAGCCGTAAATGGACGTCCTCTTGGGACAGAAAATGCATATAATCGTGAAGCTCTTTTTGAAATATTTAAAAATGCAAGAAAAATTTGTGGAGATAAACCGCTTGCATGTAATATTCTTCATGCGATAAACGATTATGAGAGAGTAGTACAGGATGCTCTTGAGGCTGGGGCGAATATCATTGTTACAGGAGCAGGACTTCCGTTGGAACTTCCAAGGCTTGTAAAAGATTATCCAGATGTGGAAATCGTGCCGATAGTTTCATCCGCTAGAGCTTTGAAAATAATTTGCAAAAAATGGAAAGCTGCTGGGAGAATGCCGGGAGCAGTAATTGTGGAAGGACCAAAAAGTGGTGGACACCAAGGTGCAAAATATGAAGAATTATTTGCTCCTGAACATCAACTGGAAGCAATATTACCGCCAATCAAGGAGGAACGTGATAAATGGGGAGATTTTCCTATTATTGCGGCAGGTGGAATATGGGACAATAACGATATAAAAAATATTATGGCGCTTGGAGCCGATGCCGTTCAAATGGGAACAAGATTTATCGGTACTTACGAATGTGATGCAAGCGATGTTTTAAAACAGGTTCTACTTGATGCAAAAGAAGAAGATATAGTAATTGTAAGTTCGCCAGTTGGCTATCCAGGACGTGCTGTAAAAACGAATTTAGTTCAAACATTGGAGCCTAATACTAAAAAAATCAAATGTATAAGCAACTGTGTATTCCCGTGTGAACGTGGAAAAGGTGCAAATAGAGTGGGATACTGTATTGCAGACAGTCTTGGAGATGCTTATCTTGGTAGGCTTCAGAGTGGATTATTCTTCTCAGGTGCGAATGGATGGAGATTAAAAGAAATTGTGCATGTAAAAGATCTGATAGATGAACTTATGACAGATACTAATTAAATATAAAAATAAAATTATAATTAATAATTAAAGGCGAGGGGTAAAATAAGCCCCTTGTTTTATGATAATTAGTGATTTTAGTTTTACAGCAAAAATCAAAAGAATAATATTGTTATGAAAAATTGTTTTTTACTGAAGAATTAAAATAGTAAAAGTTTTGTTAAGAAAATTTAAAATAAAAATGGAGAAAAAAATGGCAAGAAGTATACGAAGAGTTATAGACATTCTTTTAAACAAAGAAATTGATGAAAAAAAATATGAAGTAAAACAAAAAAAAGTTAAAACTGAAAAACGTAAACCGATGAAACCAATGACAAAAGATACAGAATTAAGAGAAATTAACGATTCAAATCTTTTATATGTTCCACTTTTGCAACATATCGGAAGTACAGCGATTGAAACGGTGGAACTAGGAGATTATGTAAAAAAATATGAAAAAATAGGAGAAATTTCTGGAAATATCTCAGCTAATATTCATTCGCCAGTTTCTGGTGATGTTGTTGATGTTGTTGAACATCGTATTCCAAATGGCACTAAAGTAAAAACGGTTATTATTGTAAATGATTTTCAAAATAGTGAAATGAAGCTTAAAAAAAGAAAAGTTGAAGATTTGAGAACAATCAAAAAGGAAGATATTATTAAAATAATAAGGGAAGCTGGGATAGTAGGGCTTGGAGGAGCTCAGTTTCCAACTCATATAAAATATGACACAAAATTTAAAAAAGTCGAAACGTTTATAATAAATGGAGCTGAATGTGAGCCATATTTGACTTCAGATTACTCACTTATGAAAAATTTTACTAAGGAAATTCTGAATGGAATAAAAGTTATAGAAAAATTATTAAATCCAAAGGAAATTGTAATTGGAATTGAAAATGAAAATAGTAATTTAGTTCAAAAATTTGAAGAATTGGCAAAGGAAGAAAAAGTTAATTTAAAAATAAAATTGCTTCCAACAATTTATCCGCAAGGAAGCGAATTACAGCTTATAAATACTGTAACAGGGAAAAAAGTTAAAAAAGGGGAGCTTCCATTGAATCAAGGTGTGATTGTGAGCAACGTTGGAACAGTTAAGGCGATACACGATGCATTTTTTGAAGGGAAACCGCTTGTTGAAAGAATTATTACAATTTCTGGAGAAGAAGCAAAAAATATCGGAAATTATAAAGTAAAAATTGGGACACCGCTTTATCACATTGTGAATGAATTAGGAATTAAAAAAGAAGAAAAAGTGATTTTTGGTGGGCCTATGATGGGAATTGAAGTTTTTGATTCTAGAATACCAGTAATAAAAGGAACTTCTGGAATACTATTTTTAAGTAAAGAAGAAATTGAGAGAGAAAGTTGTATTTCGTGTGGATATTGTGTTGAAGCCTGTCCAATGAACCTTATGCCTTTTGAGTTTGCAGATTATTATGAAAAAGGTAAATATGAAAAAATGATAAAAGCTAATATTCAAAATTGCATTGAATGTGGAGCATGTGAATTTGTCTGTCCATCAAGAGTACCTTTAATTGAAAGCATAAAAAATGGGAAAGCAATTTTATCGGAAATGGAGGAAAATAAATAATGGCAAGTGAAAAAACACTTATGGGAGAAATATTGGATGTGGATGAAGCGAGAAATTTTAAAGGAGAACTTTTGGACGGTAGTGAAACTAAAATATTAAAATTAAAAAAATTAGAAAAGGAAAAAAAATTAGACGGGACAGTAAAAATATTAGATATAAAAGAAGTAGAAAAACGTTCTAAAAGAATAAAAAGAAGAAAAATAATAAAAAATTTTTTCAGAAAAAGAAAATCTCAAAAAATATCCTTTACCCCATACATTCGTACTGAAGTTGATGTGAGAAATATTATGAAAGATGTAATTATAGCACTTTTTCCAGCCATCATTGCAGCTTGGCTAGTTTATGGAATAAGAGCAATTTTAGTAATCGTCGTATCAGTTTTATCGGCTGTATGGACGGAAAAAATATTTTCCAGAGTATTTTTAAACGATTCAGAGTCTACGCAAAATTTGTCAGCTATAATAACTGGAATCTTGCTAGCTTTAACTTTAGCACCATTTACTTCATTACCAGTTGTCGCTTTTGGAGCCAGTATGGCTATAATTTTTGGAAAACTGATGTATGGTGGAATTGGGAAAAATATTTTTAATCCAGCAGTGGTAGGACGTGAATTTATGACAGTCTTTTTTCCAGTAGCGATGTCTTCAGGAGCAATATGGTTTAACAAAGAAGCCTTAAAAATGTCAAATATAAGATTTTTTGAAAATTTTTCTAAAACTCCATTTGCAAATTATTTAGATAGCCTGCTTTTAAGTCCTTCAGGCTCTTTAGGCTCATATTCTGCTTTTGCTTTAATTCTTGGAGGGTTATATTTGTTATTAAAAAATAGAATTTCGTGGCATATTCCAGTAAGTCTTTTTGCTACAGCATTTTTAGCTACGATGTTCCTAAAAGACGGAATTTCTGTTTCAATAGGAGGAATATTGTTAATCGGAATATTTATGGCAACTGATATGCCAACAAGTCCAATGTCTCCAGCAGGAAAAGTTTATTACGGAGTAATGCTGGGAGCTGTGATTGTTTTATTGACAATACTTGGAATAAAAAATGAAACATTATCTTATGTACTGTTAATATTAAATCCTTTTGCAAAAATAATAAACAAAGTTTTTCGTCCAGTTGTATTTGGTTACGATTTGAAAGAAGTCATTGGAGAACAGCTAGGAAAAGCGGCATTACTTACATTGGGAATATTTGTTGTTGCAGTAAGCTTTACCACATTACATAAAATGGGAGCTATTCCATATTTGGTGTATTTATATATTTTAGTGCTGACTGTAAATTTAACAAGAAATAAAAAAATATAGGAAATTAATCAGATTGTACTTAAATTTTTTTAAATCAGACTGATAAAATAATTATAATTTTTAAGTTTGATTTTAAATTATTTTTGTCATAATTTCCTATAAAATAATATTTGATTATGCAAGGAAGACAAGTTGTTGTTATTTCCTTGCATTTTTCGTTTAATTATTAAGTATAACTGTCTGCTATATTCTGTAGCTGAACATTATCAGCACCATCTAAATAAGACTTGATAATATGTTTGCAAGCTAAATATCTTTTTTCATAACTGTCAGATTTTACTATAATATAAGGAATGTCGTATTCTTTATATAATTGCTTTAACAAATTTTGAAATCTTTCACGTCTGTCATTATCACCAATTGAACGCAGCCCATCATTTACCCAAGCCACATTGTTTTCCAATAAAATTGTTAAATCAAATCTGTAATTCTGAACAAATTCACGTACAATTGGATTATCCCGTTTTTCATAAGTTAGGCAAAAAGCCAGAGTGGCGATATAATCTGTATCAATTAATGCAAATTTGTTAGCATTTCTAGCGGCGTAAAGCACGTTTGACTGATGACCAAAGACGATTTTTTCGTAATCTGAATACTGTAAAGCTTCTTCGTCTCCACCTAACTTTTCAAAAACATACTCACGTCCATATTCCCATGCTGAAGTAGTGTTAAAAACATTTGCAAGTTTGTCAATCATTACACTTTTTCCGCTACTTTCTCCACCACAGATTGTAATAATTGGAATTAAATGCTCTCTTACTTCACGTGGTAAAAAATCCCAGTATTTACTCGGATTTTCGCGAATTTTCTTGGAATTTACGTTATATTCAATATAGTTTTTGTCAATTGATTTTGTTTCTGAGCCAAAATGCTTTAAATTGTATTCTTCATCTCCATTACGGTTACTTATAAATATAACATCATTTTTCCAGTCAATTTCATTTTTATTTTTCAGCTTTTCTCTTTTTTCAATTTCATTTTTTAAAGTTCTTGCCCATTCTTCCCAGTTGTCTCCTTTTTGAGAGTAGTTATTTTCATCTAGTAAGAAAGATGAGATATTGGGCTGATTTTTAAATGTCTGCTTTACAAACCGCAGCCTGTCCTTTGGTGTTATTTCCTTAACAAAACGTGAATTTGATGTAAGCAGGTCATCAGCATCATCAGAATATGAGATGACCACATATAACCTGTCCACAATTCCGCTTGCTCGTTGAATTAAATTTACGTGTCCAATATGAAGCGGGAAAAATTTTCCGATAACTATTCCTATTTTTTTCATCAACTTAGCTTCCTTTTCTTAAAGATATGATAATTTTGATAGACTAATAAAAATCAGTCAAATTTATAATTTTAAAAAAACTTCCATATTTTAAAATACAGAAGTCTTTAGTTTTTTATTATTTGTTTCTTTAGGTTGTTCTTCCATTTATTTATGTTGTTCTTCTTTAATATCTTTTACTAATTTTGCAAGGATTCCATTAAGAAATTCTTTTGTATCGTTGTAAGAATATTTTTTAGCGATTTCCAGAACTTCATTAATTGCTATCTCATATCCTATATTCTTTATAGTGATTTCATAAAAAGATATTTTTAACAAAACTTTTTCTATTGTCCCCAAACGTTCATAAGTCCAACCATCTAATATATTTTTTATTTTTTCAATTAGAATATTTTCATTTTCAATTATTTCAGTAACATAGCTTCGTAAAAAATCAATCTCGTCATTTTTCTTTAAATTTTCTTCATTAATTACATCATTTATTCTTTTTTCGATGTTATTATCAATTAGTTCATGTTCAAAAAGAAGTTTAAATATTTCTTCTCTAATTTCTCTTCGTGTCATTAATTTTCCTTTCCAGTTGGGGAAGTTTCAATTTGTGTATTATTTTTGTTTTTTAAAATTTTGTTTTTATTGCTTGCATTTTGTTCTTCTTCTTTCTGAATAGCTGGAGAATCAATGATTTTTTTTTCAATAATTGTTTCATTTAAAACTTTTTTTAATTTTACCTTACTTTTTTTCACCGTAATTCCAGTCGCTTTAAAAATATAATCAGATAATTTACTTTGAATTTCTGATAGTTTTTCGTTCAAGTTATCAACGTTGTAGGTATCCACAGTAGCTTCTATAACAACTGCTTTTCCTTTTGGAAATGATTTAATTTTTGAATTTTTTATGATTTCCTGATTACTTAAAAAATCTTTTGACGTTTCATTTATAGTTTTAATAGAAACTTCGATTTCTCCACTTTTATTTTTCACTTTTCTACTTTGAGAATATTTTGTAAGTTTGTCAATATAAGAAAGTAAAAATATGACTAGATAAATTATTGATAATATTCCAACTAAAATTCTAAAGTTTAAACTGCTTAAATCAATAAAAATATCAAGTTGTCCCAAATAATCAGTCCCAAACAGCATATCCGATATACTCGAAAAAGCAATACCAACAAATCCGAGTATTACAGATAATCTTGCCAAAAATCCTAATATTGCAATCATCAATATGTGCTGTCAAAATACATCAAATTTTTCAGAAATATTTTTTGTAATTCTTTTAAAATATGATGTTTAGATTGCCAGACTCTCCTTTCCTTCCTGAAATATACCCAAACAGCTTTAAAACCGAAATTTTCTAAATTGTAATAAAAATAGAGTTATCCGATTTTAAAGTTTTTTGTTTGAGTGTATTATGATTTTTATTCTTCGATTTCTGCTGTTTCTACTGGAGTTTGAACAACGTCTTTTTTATCGTCTTTAACAATTTTTTGAATAAATACGTTAACTTCCTGAACTTTCAATCCTGTCATATCAGTAATTGCTTTTACCACGTTTGTTTGAATTTCTCCTGCTAATGCTGGCAATTTGTATCCCATTTTAGCTACGATATACAAATCTATTGTACATTCAGTTTCTCCAACTTCCACTTCAATTCCTTTTCCACCTGAAGATACATTTTGGAAAAATTTAACAATCTCATTTTTTGAAGTTCCACCTACAAGGCTGTTTACTCCTTCAATTTCTGATACTACAGATTCTGCAATTGTTGCCACCACTTCTTGTGATATATTTACATTTCCTAATTCGTTCATTTTCATTCCTCCTATTTTTTTTATTTTTATCAAATAATAAAATTATTTGTATATAATATAAAATTAATATTAATTAATTTACTTATTTTTATTTTCCAAGAGCTTCTTTAAAATGAGTTTCAATGAAATTTGTATAGATAATTCCGTCATTGAAATCTTTATTATCAAGAACTTTCAAATGGAATGGTATAGTTGTGTCTATACCTTCTATAATAAATTCCTTTAAGGCACGTTTCATTCTAACAATAGCTTCTTCTCTGTCCTTACCTTTCACGATAAGTTTTGCAATCATTGAATCGTAATAAGGCGGTATTTCATAATTTTGATATGAATGTGAATCGACTCTTACACCGATTCCGCCAGATGGAATATATTTTTCCATAACTCCTGAAGAAGGTAAAAATCCATTTTCAGAATCTTCTGCATTTATTCTGCATTCAATAACATGTCCGTTAATATTTATATCTTTTTGGGAAACACTTAATTTTTCTCCCGCTGCTACTCTTATTTGTTCTTTTATTAGATCAACACCAGTAATTTCCTCACTTACAGTGTGTTCCACCTGAATCCTAGTATTCATTTCCATAAAATAGAAATTCATATTTTTGTCAACAAGAAATTCCAATGTTCCAACACTGTCGTAACCAATACCTTTTACAAGTTTTGAAGCAAATTTTCCCATTTTTTCACGTGTTTTTGCATCAATTCCAGTTGATGGGGATTCTTCTATTAATTTTTGATGACGTCTTTGAATTGTGCAGTCTCTTTCTCCCAAATGAACAGCGTTTCCAAATTTGTCTCCAATTACTTGAATTTCTACGTGTCTTGGTTCTTCCACGTATTTTTCAATATAAACATCTGGATTTCCAAATGCCGCTTTTGCTTCATTTTGGGCTGCAATGTAATTTTCCACAAGTTCCTTTTCATCGTGTGCAATTCTCATTCCTTTACCACCACCACCGGCAGTAGCTTTTATCATAACAGGATAAGTTATCCATTCTGCAACTTTTTTAGCTTCTTCCACATTTGGTACAATTCCGTCTGAGCCTTTTGTTATTGGAACTTTATGTTTAATAGCTGTTTCTCTTGCAGTGGCTTTGTCTCCCATCATACTGATTAGTTCAGGTTTTGGACCAATGAATACGATTCCGTTTTTTTCACAAATTTCAGCGAATCTTTGATTTTCGGCTAAAAATCCATATCCTGGATGAATTGCCTCACTTCCTGTAATTTGTGCTGCTGAAATAATATTAGGTATTTTTAAATACGAATCCGCACTGCTGGCAGTTCCAATACAGATAGCCTCATCAGCAAGTTTCACGTGAAGTGAATCCTTGTCAGCTTCTGAATAAACCGCTACAGTTGCTATTCCCAGTTCTCTTGCTGCTCTGATTATTCTAACAGCAATTTCTCCTCTATTTGCTATTAATATTTTTTTGAACATTACTGTCTTCATCCTCCTAAAAGATTTTTATTTTCAATATTATTTAACTTCAATTTTAAATAATTCCTTTGCAAAATCCACAGCTGAACCATCTGCAACTAATACTTCTTTCAAGATACCGTTTACAGTAGCTTTTACATCGTTGTCAATTCCAATTGTGTTAATTCTGGCAAGAATTTCTCCTTTTCTTACTGAAGTTCCAACTTTTGAATTTATTAATCTTATTCTTCCTACATTGCTTGATTTAATAACTTCTTCTTTAGGCAATGCCTTGGCGATAGTTTTTTGAACTTTTTTTGTTACAGGCGCTGTGGCATTTGTAACTTGTCCAGTTTCAGAATTAGTTAATGTAAGCTTTACGTTTCCATATTTTATTTTCATCTCGGTTAAATTTTCTTTTTTTAAAACCTGCATTAATTCCTGAATATCTTTCAGTTCCATATGTCCTCCTTATTTTTGTTTTATGAATCAAATATTTAACTTATTTTTTGCTAATTAAAACTTTTTAATTTCTCCAGATAATTTTATCATATTGTAAATATTTTTTCAATTTTTTATTTTTTTAAATTCTACTTTTATTATACCATATTTTATTCTAAAATTTATTATTTATTCTAAAATTTTTTATATTTTGAAACGCTTTTTTTAATTTATCTATACAAATTAAAATTTTTTCTTCAAAAAATTGTTGCAAATAAATAAAAAAAGGTATAAAATACATTATATTTGTAATAATTACTAAGTTTTAGAAAGGAAAAATTGAAGAAAAATGGTTATTGGGCTTACTGGCGGAATTGGGACTGGAAAAAGTACAGTTAGCCAGATTTTGCGGGGAAATAAATTTCCTGTTATTGATTTGGACACTATTTCTCATGAGGTTATAAAAATTCCAAAAGTTATAGAAAAAATTGTGGAAAATTTTGGAAAAGAAGTTTTGGAAAATAGCGGTAATTTTGAAAATGAAAATAATGCAATCCGAATTTCACGTGAAAAATTAGGAAAAATTATTTTTGAAAATAAAGAAAAAAGACTGCTTTTAAATTCAATTATGCATCCAGAAATTTTGCATACTATGAGAGAACAGATTTCCAAATACAAAAAAAATAATAAAATTATTTTTGTAGAAATACAGCTGCTTTTTGAAGTCCAGTGGGAAAAGGAATTTGATTATATTTTGTTAATCAGTGCAAAAAAAAGTACACAAATTAGGCGAATTTTGGAAAGAGATAAACGCAGTGAAATTGATGCTTTAAATATTATTAATTCCCAGTTGTCTTTGGATGAAAAAAAGAAAAGAAGCGATTTTGTTATTGAAAATGACGGAAATATTGAAGAGCTGAAAGAAAAAATTGATAAATTTTTAGAATATTTAGAAACTAAATGTTATGTTTAACAAGATTTTTCAGATGTATCTGAATTTCTTAAAAATTAAACTGAAAAAAACTAAATAATTCAGAATTTGTAATAAAATGATCATAACTTTTTGGTTTGGTTTTAACTATGGAGGTGAAAAATGAAAAAAATATTATTGATATTACTAATAGCTTTAGCAGCGTTAATTGGGTGGCTATGTGTTCCATTTAATATTCTTGTAATAGGAGTTGACGCTTATGCTAACCAGCCAACAGAAGGATCTCGAAGTGACGGGCTTATTGTTATAAGGGTTATACCATATTTGGCACAGATAAAGATGGTTTCGATACCACGTGATACATATGCGGAAATTCCTTGTGAAAATTATAAACAGGACAAAATTACACATTCACATCATTTTGGTGGAACACAATGTACAATTGATGCAGTTGAAAACTTGCTTGATACAAAAATTAATTACCATGTACGTTTCAGATTTGAAGATGTGATGAATATAACAAATTTAATAGACGGAGTCGATGTTGTTGCAAATCATACTTTTAATCAGGATTATTTTGATCAGGAAGTATATCATTTTGATAAAGGGAAAGTTTATAATTTGAGAGGAAGAATGGCACTTGCATATACAAGACATAGAAAAAGTGATACGGCATTCAAGCGTGATGAACGACAAAGACAAGTTATTCAAGGAATTGTCAAAAAAATAGCTGCACCGTCAGGATGGAAATATATTCCTCAAGTTTATGGCTATACAAAGGAACATATGGAAATAGCAGTAAATCCTATTAAAAGTTTGTCAGTATTGCCAGCGGTTTTGATTCACCATTCGGATATTGAGCAGCATGAGATTACTGGAGATGGAAGAATGATTAACGGAGTTTGGTATTTTATGCCAGACGAAGCTTCATTGGAAAATGCAAGAGAAGAATTTAAAGATTAGAAATATTTAATAGTGAAAAATTTAAGAAAAAGAGGTGAAAAATGGAAATAAATAAATCTGAATTTGTAAAATCTGCAGTTGTAGAAAAAGATTATCCAGATTTTAACAATATTGTAGAATTTTCATTTATTGGAAGGTCAAATGTAGGAAAATCATCATTAATAAATTCTTTAACAAAGAGAAAAAGTTTAGCTAGAACGAGTAAAACTCCAGGAAGAACGCAATTAATCAATTATTTTTTAATAAATGACAAAATTCATTTTGTTGATTTACCCGGATACGGATTTGCAAAAGTACCTGATGCCGTTAAGAAAAACTGGGGAAAAACTATTGAAAGCTATTTAATTTCAAATCGTGAAAAAGTTGTATTTTTATTGCTTGATTTACGTAGAGTTCCGTCAAACGAAGATATGGAAATGTTAAAGTGGCTGGAACATTTTGGAATTGAATATTATATAATTTTTACAAAGGCAGATAAATTGTCAAATAATGAAAAATTCAAGCAGTTAAAGGAAATTAGGAAAAAATTAGTGTTTAAAAACGAAGATGTGTTTTTTTATTCTTCATTGAAAAATACAGGAAGAGAAGAATTATTGAATTTTATAGGGAAAAGAATTACTGAAAAATAATAATTTATGTAAAAAAATGTGTAGTTAATCAAATTAAATTGACTGATTACACATTTTTATTATTTTGAATAATAGACTTGGTTGATAATTATATGAATTTAGAATTACACTAAAGTAAATATTATCCAGTATAGTCCCCTCTTGTTAAAATAAAAAAACTATGTTATGGAAACAATCTCTATTATTTTTTTCTATAATTAAGCGCTTCCAAAAGATGTTCCTTTTTTATATTTTCTTCTCCATCCAAATCTGCTATTGTTCGTGAAACTTTCAGCAGTTTGTCAAACATTCTAACTGATAATTTTAAATTGTCAATCGCCGATTTCATAATTTCCTGACTTTCTTCATCGATTTTACAATATTTGTTTAACTGCTTTTTGTTCATATCTCTGTTTAACGTATTTGAATTAAAACGTGTTTTTTGAATTTCACGTGCTTTTATTACTCTTTGCTGAATTTCCTTTGACTTTTCCGAGAGAGATTCGTCAAAAATTTCATCTTTTTTCAGCTGGTGCATTTCCACATACAAATCCATTCTGTCAAGAAACGGACCTGAAAATTTTTTTTGATAACGTTTTATTTCGTGTAAACTGTCGTTGCATAGCGGATTATCGGGAAAATATCCGCTTGGAGTAGGATTTGAAGCTGTTATTGTTATGTTCTTTACTGGATAAGTTACACTAAAGTTTGCTCTTGAAATGACAATTTTTCCATCTTCCAGCGGCTGTCTCAATGTTTCCAGCGTTTTTCCTTCAAATTCTCCAATTTCATCTAGAAAGAATACTCCATTTAATGCCAATGTAATTTCACCAACTCTGTTTGCACCACCTACTAGAGCTACCTGTGTTGCTGAATAATGCGGAGCTCTAAATGGACGTTTGCGAATTATTGGCTCATTTTGGCTTAGCATTCCTGAAATACTGTAAATTTTTGTTGTTTCGATTATTTCTTCTTCTGGCATTTCAGGCAGAATTGTGTTAAAACGTTTGGCAAGCATTGATTTTCCTGAGCCGGGGTCTCCTATTAAAAATACATTATGTCCGCCAGCCGCCGCTATTTCCAATGCCCTTTTTGCTAAAAACTGCCCTTTCACATCGGAAAAATCAATAGTTTCTTCAACATTTATATCTTTTTCAATTTTAAAATTATCCATCTTGTCTGCTTTTTTTCGTAAATTTTCTACATCAGTTTTTCCATCTAAAAAATCTAGTAATTCCGTTATTTCGTCAACAGGAATAATTTCTACACCTGAAATCAGTTTTGCCTCGTTATAATTTTCCATCGGAACAATAACTCCTTCAAAATCCGTTTCCTTTGCTAAAATTGTGGCATTTATTGCTCCATTTATAGATTTTATTTTTCCATTTAGTGAAATTTCTCCTAAAATTAGATATTTTTTTAATATTTCTATATTTGAAATGTGTCCAATATTGGCAAGTATTCCCAAAAAAATACTCAAATCAAAATGACTTCCTTTTTTTCGAATATTTGCAGGAGATAAATTCACTAATACACGCCTAACTGGGAATTCAAATCCCATATTTTTAAAGCAGCTCCTAATCCGCTCCTTACTTTCAGAAATCGCCTGATCTCCCATTCCAACTATATTAAAAACAGGCAGTCCTCTGGATAGGTCAACTTCGACTTCCACAACATAAGTATCAACTCCCATATAACTGCAACTAAATAAACTTATTGCCATAA
>ERZ773056.374-NODE-374-length-23714-cov-6.315144_pt1 | contig 23714 bp, 22 predicted proteins | sample MGYA00580857_ERZ773056 | MGnify/ENA primary metagenome ERZ773056 (study PRJEB29015, sample SAMEA2737996) | human oral metagenome | biome: human oral; feature: human-associated habitat; material: dental | place: China | collected 2114 ... | reverse complement strand
CAGGTTTGGAATTTTGTCGGGTTGCCGTGCAAGTTATAGTTTGGAAGGAAGTCTAATGCCGTCCAGCGGAATCTTGCCGCAGTCGTCCGTCTCGCCGACGCGGATTTTGCGCAGGTAGCATTCGCGGATGGCGGCGGCGGGCTGGAGGATGGCGAGGTTTTCCTTCAGCTTTTTGATGGCGTAGTCGGGTTTGTAGGCGACCGCGACCACGGCGGTTTCGTCATCTTCCGTCCTGACCTGCCCCAGATAGAGATATTCGCCGGGGCGGAAATCCGGGGCATCAATGCGGGCGTATTCGTCGTTGAGGTTCAAGATAGGGCTCATGGTTGGCTCCGTGGTGAATGGAGTTGCCATCTTGCATGGATGCGCGCGCGTTGTCATCGCTTTGCGTCAAGCGCGCGCCGGGGAATGTGAAAAATCTTTATAATATCGCCCGTTATGCGGCGTCGCCCGCGTGCCAACCACCCTGAATCACGAGGTCTGTCATGAGTCTTTTACACGATACCTTCCGCCGTCTCGATTTGTCCCGCCTGCCCACGCCCTGCTATGTGGTCGATGCCGCGCTCTTGGAGCGCAATTTGCAACTGCTCGCCCGCGTCCAGGCGGAGAGCGGCGCCAAAGTACTGCTGGCGCTGAAGGGCTTTGCCATGTTTCATTTCGCGCCGCTGATTTCGCGTTACCTCTCCGGCGTCTGCGCCAGCGGCCTGTTTGAGGCGAAGCTCGGCCGCGAATATTTCGGCGGCGAGGTGCATACGTTTGCCGCCGCTTATCCGCCCGCCGACATGGACGAAGTGCTGAAACTCTCCGACCACGTCATTTTCAATTCCTGTAACCAATGGGATCGCTTCCGCGCGCAGGCGCTCGCCGCCGCCGAACACAAGCCGCTGCACTTTGGCTTGCGCATCAACCCGCAGCAGTCGGAGGGGGCGGTACCGATTTATGACCCCAGCGCCCCCGGCTCGCGCCTCGGCATCATCCGCGGCCAGTTGCGCGAAGCCTCGCTGGATGGCATCAGCGGCCTGCATTTTCACAATCTCTGCGAGCAGGACGTACCGCCGCTGCGGCGCACCCTGGCGGCAGTGGAGCGACAATTTGGCGACATTCTGCCGCAAATGCAGTGGGTGAATTTCGGCGGCGGCCACCACATCACCCGCGAAGATTACGCGGTGGATGAACTGATAGCGCTGATTCGCAACTTCCGCGAGCGCTGGGGCGTGGAAGTCTTCATCGAACCGGGCGAAGCGATTGCCCTCGGCACCGGTGTCTATGTCACCGAAATCCTTGACGTCACCTGGAACCACATGAACCTGGCGATTATCGACGGCTCCTGCTGCGCGCACCTGCCGGACGTGCTGGAAATGCCCTACCGCCCGGACGTCCTCGGCGGCGCGATGCCACACGCCCGCCCCTACACCTACCGCATCGGCGGGCTGACCTGCCTCGCAGGTGACGTCATCGGCGATTACAGCTTCGACCACGCGCTTGAGCCCGGACAACGGCTGATGTTCATGGACATGGCGCACTACACGATGGTGAAAACCAACACCTTCAACGGCGTCCGCCTGCCCGCCATCCTCGCCTGGGACAGCCGCAGCGACACGCTCACCACCGTGCGCGAATTTGGTTACGAAGACTTCAAAACCCGCCTCTCTTAAAGGAACACGCATGAAAATCGGCGTCCACAGCGACCTGCACACCGAATGCAGCCTCTGCACCATCAGCAACCTCGGCGAACTGGACGTACTCGTCCTCGCCGGAGACATCGGCGATTCCACCACCGTGCCGCTGTTCTTCGACTACCTGCGCCGCCGCGCCCCCAAACTGCCGGTGCTCTACGTCCTCGGCAACCACGAATACTACGGCTTCGCCCTGAACGAAGCCAAAGACGTGTACCAAAGCATCAGCCAAAAATACGACATCACCCTGCTTGACGACCAGGCCGTCACCCTCGATGGCGTCCAGTTCCTTGGCACCACCCTGTGGACGGACTTCAGCCTCGGCGGCGACGCGGAAGCCTCGATGCGCTGGGCAGAACGTACCCTGCCGGACTTCCGCGAAATCTACGCCCCCGACGGCCAGCCGCTGACGCCGGAAACCATGCGCGGCCTGCACCGCTTCAGCCGCGTCTGGCTCGACACTGCGCTGGACCCCGAAGCCGAAGCGCGCGTCGTCATCAGCCACTTCGTACCACGACGCGAACTCGTCGCCAAGCGGCACTACAACAAAAAAGACGGCCTCGTTCACACCGCCTACTGGGCGACCGACCTGCACGAACTCACCGCCCGCGCCAACCTCTGGATATACGGCCACAGCCACGACAACATCAGCGCCTACCTCGGCGACACCCGCTTCGTCAGCAACCAGCGCGGCTACACCCGCAGCTATGACGCCGCCGAACAACGCGACTACAACCGCGAACACTACGTGCTTATCTAGGCGCTGCTTGCCATTCGGTTCGTAGGGGCGATTAGCGAGCATAACCCGCCATGATGAAATCATCGGACATAGGGTGCGCCTTGGCACACCGCAAACCGGTGCAGACATTTTGCAATGGCCGAAAGCCCCCGATTATTCCGTCTGAATACCAGAAAGAAAAATCGTAAACCGTGATGGCAACCGGACAATAACCCTAAAAAACACAAAGACTTCTTGACAGAACCGGCAAAAAACCCCATCATGCGCGCCCACGCCCGGATGGCGAAATTGGTAGACGCAAGGGACTTAAAATCCCTCGGTAGCGATACCGTGCCGGTTCGACCCCGGCTCCGGGCACCAAAATTCATTGAATTTATTAGTGCTTTTTTTGTTTTTGGCGTAGAGGTGGCGTAATTACATAGAACGAGAGCGTCGTTTTTTCTGCGCATTTTCTTCGTCAGCCTTTCTTTGCCGGACTTCTTTCTCCTGCATCCTTTCCTGACTTTGCTTCTGGGCTTGTTGTCGCTCTTTATCTTCGGCGACGTTACCACGTGCAATTGACAGCCCCGCTTGCAATTGCCGCTTGACCGCTGCCAGTCCGGCGATCCTGTGCAGGTCGGAAAAGTCCGAAAATTCTTTTCCCACCTGATTGCTGGCAAATTGTGGCACTGCGTAATGTCCGCCAACTGCTTTGGCCGCCGCCTTTGCACTTTCCAAACCACCGTTTTTCAGTCCTTTGGCAACATTGTGCTGATCGTTGTCCCCGGCGATGAAAAAACTGCGGTGGGGGTACATGGCTTTCAGTTCTTCCGCGACTTCCTTCAAATTGGCGTCTTGGAAGGCGATAACCACCGGCTCTCCTGTCGCCATGTGAATGCTGGCACCCGTAGCAACACCGGTACTGATGATGATCGGCTCCGCTTTGTCCGGATTGAGCTTTTCTTCCGGGTGCGGTTTGTACTCTCGGGGATAATCACTGCCAAGAATTGTGAAGCATCCGGACACTTTGCAGCCCGACTCAAATTGTTTGAACCCGTTAGCGCCAATGCTTTGCAGGCTTTGTAGCTGAAAATCCTTGTTTATCATCGGAATCAGCAGGTTGCCTCTTTTGTCTTGCCGGATGCCCAGCTTGTTCACGATGTCAAAATCCAGCTGTTTTTTCACCAAATATGGATGATTGTCGTTGGCATAAGGGGCTTGTTCCCACTTCTTGGCCGCCTCTTTTTGCGCAAGCCACTGTACGGCTTCTTGCTCCCGTTCACGCTCTGCTTTTTGTGCGGCCAACTGTGCACGTTGTTGCGCTATTTCTTCCGGCGATAAGCGCTGTCCGTTGTCATGTTTCCAGTTCTCCTTGTGTCCGGTGACAAAATTTTGGATAAATCCGGCGGGCTTCAAGCCGTCCAGATGCAGCTTGTAGGCACCATCACGCCCATGCGGTCTGCCCTCAACCGGCACGCGATGTAATTGACCATCGGCTTGGATGTCTTTGACGACCAGCCCGGCGGAGGCCAGTGCCAAGGCAAATTCTTGCACCGGATCGCTGTTTACCGGGGCAGTTATTACCCGATTTTGCGGTATCCATTTTTGTAGCGGAGCAAGATCCACGCCTTCTGGGGCATACCAGCTTTTGGCTACCCCGTCCCATTTCGCACCTAAAGCTTTGGCATCTTCTTTTTCTTCAAAAGGGACTGCCAAAAAAGTTTTTTTCTCCGCAATGTGAGCTATATTCATGTCCGTTTTCTGCCAAATTTGTTTGCCAATTGAGTCCAAAGCGTCAGCAAGCGCATAAGCATCATCTTGAGATGGTGTATCAAGCAATAACGTTCGTGAATTGTCATTATTGATGGCAAAAACCATCCAACCTTGCGCTGGAAGCGGCATATCATCCGTGAATATCACCCCTGTTCCCATATACTGGGCAACACCTTTGGTAATCGTAACCCCTGACCATTGCTGAACATCCAGATTGTCTGCCAAATACTGTTGCAACACTGCGCGGACAGAAGCATCAATATTCTGTTTTCCCGCCTCGTGCTGAATATTTTCACCTGCCATCCATTTTTGTAGCGGTCTTGGATCAACATCCGGCGGAATGTACCAACTTTTTTCTCGACTATCCCATCGTGCACCCAAAGCCTTGGCCTGATTTTTTTCGGCATACGGCACATCCAGATAAATCCGTGTTTCCGGTACCGCTGTTTGAACATTCGGAGCCGCCGCTTGGGCGACAGGCTCATTTATGGTCATGGTCTGACGTTCTTGCTGCTGTTGCTTCCGGTCAATTTCTTGGTGCTGTTCCAGATGACGATCGAAGTTGGCGATGTAATTACTGATAGAAGCCGCATCCGCGCTGGCATGAATGATCTCTTGCGGGTCGTCTTCCAATACTCGCAACCAACTGGCAACATAGCTGGCATGTTGGCTTGGGTCATGTGGTATGCCGTAGCGCTGCGCGTTCATGAAGGATGAGATCTCGGCGCGCAATTCTTCTTTGGCGTAACCGGTTGATCCAAACGGGTTGCTGAGATCTCGGCCAAGACGGGAAAAATGTCCTGTCCAGTGTCCCAATTCGTGCAGAGCAGTGGCGTAGTAGCCTGCCTGACTATTAAACTGATCCCGTTCCGGCAGCATGATGTAGTCTTCCGTAGGGCTGTAATAAGCTCGGTTGCCACGAGTATGGCGGATGTCAGCCTCAGATGCCTGCAAAATAGCCTCAACGCGGGCATTAATTTCGCCCGGTGGAGGCAGTCGTTCTTCCAGTGGCGGCAACGGTGGCATACCGTCGATTTGCTCGGCGTTGAAGACGCGCGCCGAAAAGATGCGTGGTTTGTCATAGATATGGAATTTCCGCATGATTTCGCCGTTTTCATCCAGTTTCGGGTTGCCTTCCTCGTCAAGGACATCGCGCATTTCGCCATTTTTGACGTATTGCACGGTCAAACCGCTTTCACCCTTGCGCACTTGCGCGCCCATCTCCTGTGCCTGCTTGTAGGTCAGCCAGCGTGGGTCTTCATACTGCGAGCCGCACAGCCGCAAATAGAGTGAGTTGGAACCCCGGTATTGATTGCCCGTGAATGGGTTGTACGGCGCACTGGCCATTGCTTCTCCCGGCTGCCAGGGCTGCTGCCAAGGGGCAGTGCCCTCCCGGATAGCCTTGATCAGTTCAGCGGCGACTTTTTCGCTATGCGTTTGTTCATGTTCCTTTTCCATGTATTACTCCGGTTGGGATGAGGACGGGTCGCGCTTGTTGCCGCTAATGCTGCTGACATCAACGGCGGTAGGCGCGCGATATGCCTGCGCTAGTTGTGGATTGTGGATACCACGCTGATATATTTTTCCTTCTTGCCGATAAACCTTACCGACGTAGCCGTTGGCGACGCCACGTGTGGGGCTACCGGTGTTGTAGGCACTGATTGCGGCACGCAATGCTTCTGCCTCGTTTTTTTTCGCCCGGTGGGTGGTATAGAAGTCTTTCAGAACCTGTCCACCTGCGGCGATGTTGTTGCAGGGCTCAAACAATGCTTCGATGCGGTTGGCGTAGCCAAGCCTGCCAAAATTACTGCTGTTGATTTGCATCAAGCCAACATCGACGGTGTAACCTTTATCCATGTAATGCTGTGTCAAACGGGCTGCTTCTGCTTGGCTGTCAGCTCGTATCTGCCCTAATCCATTGACGTTGATAGCCAAAGGGTTTCCTTTGCTTTCCACATCAATGATCCGGATGATGGTATTTGGTGCGACGTCAGGTGCGCACACGGGTATAAGCGCAATAAGTGCTTCGCTAATCATGATTTCCTCCATTGATGGCTTCGACGACGGGGACACCCAGCCACAGTGCCCACAAACGCAGGGATTGGCGTTGGGCATTTTGCAGTTGCATGGGCGCCCACCAGATGCTGGCAGGTGCGATGACAATTTCCGGGCGGGATAAGGTGGTTTGCAGCATCGGCCACAGCACGACGTGTTCAAAGCAGATGGCGAAACCGGCGCGCAATCCGGCGACATCAGCCGTGCTTGCGCCCAGCCAGTGCGCATGAAACCGGTTTGCTTTGGCTCCAAAGGGGTTGTACATGCCGCCGGTCATCGGCAGCCGTTGCGTGTAGAGGGTGCGGACAGCGTTGGCGGTGATGGCGACGATGATGCCTTCCGGCCGGTCTTGGTTACGACGGTAGGCGCCAATCAAAACAGTTTTGTGTGGGTGGTTGTCGCGTAAATAGTTTTGCCATTGCCCGGCGATATAGTTGTCCAGGTCGCCGCCCACGGATTCCGGGAAAACGTCGAGCAAACTGTCGGCATCGAGCATGGCCTGCATCTGCCAGTGACGGCGCAAAATGGTAAGTACGTCCGGCGGCGCGACTCCGTAGGTGCCGATGGCAAATTGGGTTTGATGCGCCCGGACAAACGGGATGGTATTGATAGCCGGTACGCTGTAGTGGACGACGGCATACCCGCCTGTGAGCAGGAGGAAGACACAGCGTCCGATGCTGGGCTGATATAACGTCGCGCTCACGATGCTCATCAGTGCCAGCATTCCCGGCAAAGACAGCCAGCCTGGGTGCAGTTGTGGCAACCACAGCCCGGCGGCGAGCAGCGGATGCGCCCAGCCGACCAGCATCACCGGCGGCAGGGCCAGCGCCAGACACAATAGCGGTATGCCGCAGAGAATCCGCGCCGTCCGTTGCCGCTGCCAGCACAGTACCCCGGCAAAGTAATGCGGCACAGCGGCGGCCAGCCACAGAATGACGCCAAAGAGTGCGCCATGATCGAAAAACACCATGCTGCCGCCAATCAGGCCTCGTGTGGCCGCCAACACGTAGCATGCCGGAACGAACCCGGCCAGCCAGCGGTTGCTGACCAGCGTCCACAACACCGGTATTAACCCGATCAACGCCAATGGTCGCGGGTCGATACCGATACCCCATAACCAGCCAATAGCGGCAGCGGCAGGCGGTGCCAGCACATTACAGTTTCGGTTTCCCATTGTTGTCAAAGGTCGTGTATTTACAGTCCGGGAAACCGGAACAGCTCCACCAGAATTTCTTCTTGTCTTTGGCCGAGGGGCGGCGTATCAGCCCCTTGCCGCATTGAGGGCATAGATATTCACTACTCACTGTTGTTTTCTTTTTGGCGTCCAGATCGGGCTTGCCCCGCTTGTCCGGGAAGGTTGCTTTGCAGTCGGGGTAATTGGTACAGCCCCAAAATTTGCCTCTCTCGCTTGTCCTTTGCCGCAGATGACCGTCCGCGCAGTTCGGGCATGGCGGCAGGTCAATTTTTATGTCCAAGCCATCCCGCTTGACGCGGATGATTTCGTCGGCCACGGATTGATCGACCTCGACCAAAAGCGCCTGCATGGCCAGTTCTCCGGCTTCGATCTTCTTCTGTTTTTCGTGCCACAGGGCGGTCATGTCCGGTGTCGTCGCAAAATCCGGCAGCGCATCGAACAGTTGCCGCCCCAGATCGGTGCTGACGATGTTCTTGCCCTGTTCGGCAACGTAATTGCGGGCAAAGAGCGTCTCGATATGGCTGTCACGTGTCGCCGGGGTGCCGATGCCGCCTTTTTCGTCCGCCTTGTCCGCGTCCTTGTCCAGCAGCAAGGCCTTGATGCGCGGGTCGCTGACGTATTTGGCAACCGAGGCCAAGTCTTTCAGCAGGGTGGACATGGTGTAGCGCTTCGGCGGTTTGGTCTGCTTCGTGAGGATGGCGGCATCACTGATGTTGCCGCTGTCATCCTTGGACAATTCGGCCAGCGGTGCGGCGTTGTCGGCATTCTCCTGGTCATCGTCCTTGTCGTCTTGCGCATCAACGCTGTCGCCGATGACGGTGCGCCAACCGGGACTGATTTCCGTGGTGCTGGTTGCCGCGAAAACATGACCGGCCACCTCAAACAGGGCTTTGCTTTTTTCCAGCACTCGTGGCGGGTAAAACTGGGCGATGTACTGCCCGGCGATCAGGTTGTACACCTGCTCTTCGCGTACATCGAGAGCATCAGTGGCGGGAACATTCTCGGTGGGAATAATGGCGTGATGTGCCGTCACCTTGCTGCTGTTGAATGCCTTGCTACGCCGCGTGGCATCGGCATGGATGGCGGTTGCAAAACGCTGTTCCAGGGCGGCCAACAATGCTGGGGCTTCGTCGTGCCGCTCGTCGTTGAGATAGCGGCAGTCGGAGCGGTTGTAAGTGATGGCACGATGTTTGTCGCGCAGAGCTTGGGTGATTTCCAGCACCTCTTTCGGCGTCAGGTTGAATTTGGCCGCTGCTTCGGCCTGTAATGCCAGCAGGTTGTAGGGCAGCGGTGGCGCTACCTCTTCCCGCTTGGTGTTGATACTGGCAACCCGCGCGCTATGCCCATTGACAGCAGCGGCGATACCCTCGGCAAAAGCCTGGTCATTCAGCCGCCCTTTTTCGTCAACCGGATCACCGTCAGCGACCTGATACCGTGTCTCAACCTGCATGGCCGCGCGGGCATTGACTGTGTTCTCCGGCAAGTCGATGGCGGCGCGCACCAAAAAATAATGCGTAGCCTGATGTGACTCAATCAGACGGTCACGGCGCACAATCAGCCCAAGGATTGGCGTCTGCACGCGCCCAACGGACAGCACTCCGGTATAACCTTTTTGTCTGGCCAGCAATGTGTAGGTGCGGGTCAGGTTGTAGCCATAACGCTGATCACCGACAGCACGTGCCAGCGCGGATTGCGAGAGCCCGGCATAAGCGGCGTTGTCCACCATCGCCGCCACCGCTTTTTTGATGGCCGGAGCGTTGTTGTCGTTGATCAGTACCCGCCACACTGGTTTCTGCACATTGGCGTATTCGATCACTTCATCAACCAGGCGTTGCCCTTCCGGGTCAGGATCACCGGCATTGACCAGTTCATCTGCTGTCTTGATCCAGTCAATAATCTTGGCCAGCCTCTCGGTATGGCTATCCAGCGGCACAGTACGGATTGGCCAGCTCAGCGGCATGTCGTCCAACTGCCATTTCTTGTAACGCTCGTCGCATTCTTCCGGATCAACCAAGCGCAACAGGTGCCCGGACAACCATGTGACTTTGTCGCCACCCGGCAGGATAAAGAGTCCATCTTGCAGGTTGCCGCCCAGTGCGTCATTGATGGCGGCAGCAACTTCACGCTTTTCAGCAATATAGAGCTTCATTATTGACTATCTCCAAAGGTAATGAAGGGGCGCACGATGCCGCGCACCCCGGTGAACGGCACAGCGCCGAAATAGCGGCTGTCCCACGAGTAGGGGCTGGGCGCAGCAAGCCACAGCATGCCGTCAGCAACGATGCTGTCTGCCGGTTGTTGTGGCATGGTGCGATGTGAGCCGTCTTGCGCCAGAGGACGGCTATTGGCAATCAGGACACCATTGACACGTACGCCTTCGGCGTTGATATGGATGAGGTCGCCGGGTAGCCCGGCGACGGTTTTCAAGAGTGGTCGCAAATGATGACGGCATGACGTATCCAGCCACACCATCTCCACGTAACCGCGCGATGCGGTGAGATCGGCTGCCTCACCGTCGAGGCAGATGCGGACAAGATCACCGCGCCGGATGGTGGCCGGGTCATCACTGATCTGCCGGTAGAGGCCAAGCGGCTGTGAATTGCTGAAATTGCAATACAGTCCGAAGAGCGGCAGACAGAGGTGAGCGGCAAGCAGGATGAGGCAGACGGCAATCAGGCTGTTCAGTATCCAGCGGATGGGGCGTTTCAGTTTTTTCATAGGGCAAAATCCCGTGTTTTTTGTGTCAACACGTCACTTTTCTCCGGTGGTGGTACGGCGGCGCGTTCACGGAATGTCTGATCATTGAAATAGAGGATCTGTGTGCCGCGAATGGGAGCGCTACCGGCGGCAAAAACCAGCAATTCTCCCGCTTCTACAATGCGTTCATTCTCGCCATGCCCTTCCTTTTTGGGTTTCTTCAGTCGCATCACTTCGTCGGTGGTAATCAGCGGTCGTTGGTGTTCACGGTAGGAGCGGTTGTAGCTTTTGGCCGCACCACCGAAACGCGAACCGGACACGCTGACTTCCTCCTTGATGACCGTTGCAGTACCGCTCATCTTGGAAAAGATCTCTGCCGTCTCCACTTTTGTTGGAGCATAGCCAATGCGGATATGGCAATTGGCGATGATTTTTTCTTCACGAGAGTAAATAGCATTGAGTTGCTGGATGTCCTGACAAATGATGTAAGCCTTGATGCCGTAGCCAGCCATGAACGCCAGCCCGTCTTCAATGACGGCCAGCTTTTTCAGCGCTGGAAATTCATCCGGCATGAAGAGTAGCCGGTGTTTGTAGTGGCGCACTGAGCGCCCGTCGCGAAATTCCATCTTCTCCGTGCGGCGGCGCACAATCTGGGTCATGATGAGACGAATCAAAGGCCGCATCCGTTCGGCGTCGGACGGACGGTCAACCACATAGAGCGTAACCGGCTGCTCGTGATCCATCAGGTCATCAATACGGAAATCACTCCTCGCAATATGTCGTGCCACTATGGGATCGCGGTAAAGGGACAGATTGGCGATCGCCGTAGAGACTACCGACGACAGTTCTTCCTCCGCCTTGTTCAGCATCGCGCGCGCCTCGGCAGCAACGACGGGATGGACGCCGCTATCGGTATGTTCGTATTCCAGCATCTCTTGCAAGACATCCGTCACCGGCATATCGGGATTGGACAGCAGCGTTGCCACATCAGTCAGATTGGCCGTGCGCTGTTCCTCTTTCCGTACCTTGTACAGCGTGTGCAGTATCGCCCCGGTCAACAATGCAAAGGCGGTCTTGTCCCAGTGGGTTTCCATTCCCTTGCCCTGTGGGTCAACGATGATGGCGGCCTGGTTTTGCACATCGCCCACCGCGCGTTCATCATCAAGGCGCACTTCTGCCAGCGGGTTAAAACAGCAACTTTCTGCCTCGGGGTTGCCCTGAATGAAATTGCCCGGGTCAAATTTCAGTACGGCGTTCCCGGCGTATTGCTGCCGCCAACCGGCAGTCAATGCCCAGTTCTCGCCCTTGATGTCATACACCAGCGCCGATTCCGGCCAACTTAACAGCGTGGGCAACACCAGCCCGACACCCTTGCCGGATCGCGTTGGTGCAAATGCAATGATGTGTTCCGGCCCGTCATGGCGTAGATACCAGGTTTTGCCGTTCTTGTCTGTCCATGCGCCAACATAAACCCCTTTGCAGTCCAGCAATCCCGTTTCCTGAATTTCTTGCTTGCTCGCCCAATGTGCCGAGCCATGCAAATCATCCATTGCCGATGTATCGCGTTTGATCAGCATGATTCGCATATAAAACGCCAATAACATCATCGTTAATGTCATCAAGAAAACGGCAATGCCGGCCATCACGATTTGGGAATGCGTGTCATAGAATTGCATCGACCATTTCAGCCAATCCCACGGCCAATACCAATGTCCCTGCAAAGGCTTGCCCAACGCCTGATGATATTGCCAGCGCCAGGCCAATACCTGTGTTGCTGCCACACTGGCTATTGATAACGCCAAAAGCAGTATGACAATCTTGGCGACTGCTCCGGATTGTTTTTTCTTTGTCATGAACGACCTCTTTTTTTCGATTGTGGTTGAGTCAAATGGAAATAACCGTGCTTATCCAGCATTAATTTATCGCCCCGGCGGAATTTATTACGTGCAAAATTTTTCTGTTCCGTAGTAATGGATTTAATCCAGATGATGTTATTGCGTTCGAGTAAAACAACAGATTTCCCGTCAATGTCTCTAATGCCTCGATAAATAAACTCTCCGTATTCGTCTTTCTGTAACATTTGATGCGGCAAAACATCCTTTGTCTTACCGACAAGAGCATTACGCTGCACGATCCAGTCTGCAATGGCGCTGTTCTTTCTGCTGCTTTCCGTTTGCCCCGGTACTTTCGCCAGTATTTTTTCTGCTGCTGTGCGATACTCTTGCGGTAGCTGATCCATGACGGCATTGACACCTCGCTGGCTTGCTTGTCTTTTGAGCTTCTTCAAGGCTCCCATATGGCCGTCCACGGCTTTATTGACGAGGAAAGTTTGCCAAGTAGGCAGAGGGTGCTTTCCCCGTAATGTTTGGCGCTCTTGGCGGTTACGTTCCTTGCGCTGCTGATATTCCCCGCGCCTCGCTTCGCCCAATTGTTTGTAGAGATTAAATTTCTGTCGATCAGTCAGTAGCCAGTCATTCTTGATCTCGTCGCGTAAAGCGGCGTATTTCTCCTGTATCTGCCGATAACTGCTTTCATGTTGGACGGAAAGCTCCTCACGTCCTTCCCTGCGCTGTGCCAAAGCCGCATTGCGTTGTTGTTGATACTCTTCCCATAAGGCGTCCGGCTCGGCAGGTTGATAGTTCATGGCGGGGATTTCGCTACCTTCTTCCGTTGCTATCCATGCGCCAAAACGCTGTTCCAATGCTTTTTGGGAAAATTCCCGCCCCAGAATATTTGCCCTGACGTAAATATCTTCCTTTGCATCACCGATGACCATGCCATTGCCATATGGCTTAATCTGTAATCCGTACTGGTGCAATATCTGTTGCAATTCATCCCAAGAATGTAAATTGTCCAACGCGAAAGCAGCTTCGCCATCAGGCAATAAAACATCCAGCACATAGCGTTCTAGCGATACTTTGCCGCTATATACCTCCATATCTCTTGCTGCCTGGCTGATCGCTTGAGTCTTTTCCATATGATTATCAACAACCAGCCCTAACTCAGCTTCCAAACGTGCACACACTTTTCCCAAGGTCTTATGCGAGTAATAAGGAGTAATTTGGCGCAGAGTATCCGGGTGCACCCGATTAATGGCTATATGAAGATGTGGATGATTGGTGTCACGATGTAACACCGAAATCCGTTGATGGTCGGCAAACCCTAACGCCTTACAGCATTCTTCCTCAATATAAGCAAGGCGGTCAGAAGAAAGATTGTCTTCAGAATGGAAAGACAGGATCAGATGGTAGGATTTGTCATGTCCTTTTCGTGCCATTTCTTGTGTTGCTGCAATGACACGTACCGCAGCACTCAGTTGTTCGACACCGCAATTACTGATATTTGCAGATAAAGGATTGCTACTTTTGGCTCGCGTAATGTAATTTACCAATGTTTTAATACTCGCTTGCTGTGTTCTGCTTCTTTTTGGAATCTCTTTGGCGATCAAAGTTTCTCAATAACCTCAAGAATAGCCAATTTGACAAAACTGATTTCCTTCACTATCGCGCGTACATCCAAGGAATGATGCAAATCGGCATCCTCGTTTCTGGTCAACCACAGTTTCAACAAACCCCCAACACGGCCAACGTCACCATTTAATTTGGCGAGCGCATGCACAACCTGATGATCCAGTTTTGATCGCGGCACGATACCCAGTGCTGTTTGCCGTATGTATTGGCTACGGGTCAGACAGCAGGCATCTGCCTTGCGCTCAATTTCTTTTTTTTCCTCTTCAGTTAATCGGATCGATACAAATTTATTCATGGTCTCTTTGGCGAAAAATACTGGCGCGGTAGCGCCATCGACGACGCGGCAGCGTCGGTCATGCCCCGCAGGGCAGGATGGTAGTTGTGGCCGGACGCTTGCGTACGTGTCACAACTACACATCCTGCCTCCGAGGATATTACGACGATTTCAGCCAAAATAAGATAACGGGATAAATCAAGACAAATTCACGCCAATATGAACAAATTAGGAAAAAATTTAACAAAATAATAGGAACAGATATAAAAAATAACTTTCCACCAAACTTCATGATGAATCATGTGCAAATATATATAAATTGTTGCATTGCTTGCAAATTGCTTGCAAGTATGACTAAGATGCTCCTGTCAAAAACGGAACCAATTTAAACAAATCTGGTGAAAAAAACGTGAGAGAAGACAAAAAAGAGAAAAAGGTTCGCGCCGAGTATGGTTTGGCCCGCTCCTATGTTGCACAAAACAAGGATTATATTGAGGCTGAATTAAAGAAGCGTCGCACTGTTAGATCTATTTGGGCTGAGCTCACGCAACAGGGAACGAACGCTGTTATTCCCTATCGAAACTTCCTTTATAACGTATCTACCCTAATTGTTAAAAATAGGGCTATAGAATTTCACCAGGATAGCGACAAACATACTGCTGCCATTAAGCAGATTGGTAATAACAAAAATGCCACTACTACTGTTGCTGATTCATTTAAGTTTTCTACGCAAATCAACCCTGAGGACATTATTTAATGCCACATATCCACTATATCCTCCAAGGAAAAGGCGGCGTAGGCAAAAGCCTGATAGCCGCTCTGATGATGCAATATCAAGAGGACAATGGTATGCCCGCCATAGCCGTGGATACCGATCCAGTCAATGCCTCTTTTACTGCATATAGCGCCTTCCCGACAATACGCCTGGAATTACTGGACAAGCATCAATCTCTGCAACCGCGACGCTTCGATGATCTGATGGATCTAATCCTCGCCAATGAAGATAAAGACATTATCATTGATAACGGTGCATCATCATTCATTCCGCTTGCCAGTTATCTTGTCGAAAACGATGTGATGCCCATGTTGCAGGATATGGGGCGCAGCGTTGTCGTGCATACGGTCATCACGGGTGGCCAGGCCATGATGGACACGCTTAACGGTCTATTGTCTCTTGGCAAAAATATGGATGTACCCCTGGCATTATGGGTCAATGGCTACTTTGGTGAGATTGTCTCGGGTGGTAAATCATTTGAGCAGATGAGCGTCTATAAAACTGTGCGCGACAAGATTTGCGGCATTGTGCAAATAGAAAAAATGTCGCCATTGTTTGAGGATGACTTTCGTACAATGCTGGAGCGGCATTTGGTGTTTAGGCAGGCATTGGAAGATCCTGACTTTAACCTGATGGCAAAAAATCGCTTACGTAAAATTCAAAAAAACATATACAGCCAATTAGATCAATTACAGGCCGCTTTCGCTATGATAGGAGCTAAATAATGGCTATCAGCCGGGATGATGTCATTGCCCTGGTCGCCAAAGAACATGGCATTTTAATCAGCCGGGATGACCCTATTTTATCTCTGCTGGCCGTGCATCAAGTAATATTGGAACACTACGAACAGCGCATTGGCTCGTCATTTGAGAGCGCCAGTCAGCAATTTTCCCGACAACTTGATGATACGCAACAAGAATTTATGCAAAATGCCAAATTATTAGCCAATGAAGTTGTTGGTGGTGCGATAAAGGAAATCACGGCAGCAGAGCAAAGAATGACGCAGACGATCAAACAATATCATTATGATAATAATCGAGATAATGCACGACAAACAATATTGGTCTGGATGGTCATCACCAGCGTTATTTTAGGCATTGGCAACCTTATACTTAATATTATTCATTAAAAGGAATAATAATGATAGAAAACGAAGAATATCAACGACGATTAATGACCAAGATTACCCGTGAACTCGGTAGGGAAGTGATGACGGCCTTGCAAGATGATACAGTGATTGAAGTCATGCTTAATACTGATGGAAAGTTGTGGTGTGATCGTTTAGGCGAGGGAATGTCCTGTATTGGTGAAATGAGTGCGCCAAACGCCTTGGCTTTGCTGGGAACTATTGCTGACGGACTGGGTACAGTCATAACCAAACAATCACCTATCCTTGAAGGTGAATTACTATTGGACGGCAGCCGTTTTGAAGGGTTAATTCCACCAGTTGTTGCCCGTCCAACATTTACGATTCGCAAAAAGGCATTATTAATTTATACACTGGATGACTATGTACAACAGGGAATTATGATTGCTAAACAAAAAGCACAGATTCAAGAAGCTATTACGTCCCGGCGCAATATCTTGGTTGTAGGTGGTACCGGTTCAGGAAAAACAACACTGACCAATGCCATCATTGCTGAAATGGTAGCGCTGACGCCGGAAGATCGCCTGGTCATCATGGAAGACACCGCTGAAATCCAATGCAAGGCCGATAACGCCGTCATTCTGCGCACCTCTATCGACATCAGTATGCAGCAATTATTGCGTGCCACCATGCGGTTACGTCCGGATCGTATCATCGTTGGAGAGGTGCGTGGCGCGGAGGCTCTGGCGCTGCTGAAATCGTGGAATACGGGACACCCCGGTGGTATTGCTACCCTGCATGCCAACAGTGCAGACAGTGGTCTGGTCAGGCTTGAACAATTAATTGCGGAATCCGGCATACAAGCGGATATGAAGGCTTTGATTGATGAAGCTGTGGACTTGGTGATTTTTATCGAAAAACAAGGAGGAAAACGTGTAATCAAGGAAATTAAAAAATTCTTCTAACCATTCCTAATAACCTCTCAATTTTTATTTTTTGGAGCAAATATGCAATTAATCAACCAAAGGCAATTTATTTTCTTGGCGTTTCTGGCCATTGCTTTCCTGCTTGCCTCAGATCCTGCCATTGCCGGTAGCGCGCAAGGGCTGCCGTGGGAAGGACCGTTGGAAAAAATCCGTAACTCTATGACCGGGCCTGTGGCCTTGGGTATTTCTCTGATCGGAATTGTGGTAGCTGGAGGAATGTTGATCTTCGGCGGTGAACTCGGTGAGTTTGCACGACGGGCGATCATGCTGGTGCTCGTGCTCGCGTTACTTGTTGCTGCTAACAATATCCTCACCACGCTCTTTGGCTCAGCCGGTGCCATGATCGATCAACCGTCATTGGTGATAATTCAATCATGAGTGGGCTACGAAAGATCCCGATTTACCGAGCCTTAAATCGTTCCGGCCTGATCTTGGGATGCGATCGTGAACTACTGCTTTCTAGTGCTTTGATAGCTACGACCATGATATTTGTTGCTGCGACCATTTTGTCTGCCATCATCGGCGTCATGCTGTGGTTCGTCTGTTTTGCCCTCTTGCGAAAGATGGGCAAAGCAGACCCTCAATTGAGACAGATCTATCTGCGACACATCAAATATCAAGCCTACTACCCGCCACGGGCAACACCGTTTGCCCCTGGCGCCATTTGGCAACATAAAACGGGAAAGGTGAAATGATGCAGGCACTGAAAAATTATCGTAGCCAAGAAAGAGGATTTGCCGATTTACTGAATTATGCGGCAGTAATTGACGACGGCGTTATTCTTAACAAAGACGGTTCATTGATGGCGGCTTGGTACTACCGGGGCAGGGATTTGGCAACAGTCTCGGACAGTGAACGCAACCGCATTTCAGCACACATCAATGCTGCATTCACGCGACTTGGTTCCGAATGGTGTCTGCATCAAGACGCCATACGTGTTGAAAGCCGTGAATATCCGCAGCCAGACGAATCCCATTTTCCTGATTTGGTCACACGATTAATTGATGAAGAACGCCGAATGCGTTTTGAAAGTGAGGGTACACACTACGAAAACATCTACGTGCTTACCCTCACTTATCTGCCAGAAAAATCCAGTCAGGCTAAATTTGGCGAAATGATGTTTGATGACTATAACAAACAGAAAACTAATGCTGCCGAAGTTGCCCTAAGACATTTTAACACTGCAATCACGGATTTTACCGATCGTCTATCAAGCATAGTTAGCTTATATAGATTAAAAGGGGAGACTTATACAGATGAATTTGGACAAGAACACATCCACGACAGATTTTTAAGCTATCTGCATCAAGTCATTACAGGAGATAATCATCCTATTGATCTACCGGATTGTGCCATGTATCTAGATGCTGTCATTGGCGCTCAAGAGTTCTACACCGGCATGATTCCCAAGATTAACGACAAATTTATTCAAGTTATTACTATCGAAGGCTTTCCGGCTGAAAGCTATCCGGGCATTTTGTCCGCACTTGACAACATCGCGTGCAGCTATCGTTGGAACACCCGTTTTATCTTCCAGGACGTAGTGGATGGCAACGCCGCACTCAATGCCTATCGTCGTAAGTGGGAACAACAGGTGCGCGGATTCGTCAATCAAATCTTCTTCTCCAAACATTCAGCGGCGAACACCGGGCGAATCAACCAGGATGCGCAAGCTATGGTCAATCAAACGGATGTAGCGCTGTCTGAGAACTCATCCGGCCTGGTGTCCTATGGCTACTACACCTCGACCATTGTCCTTATGCACACCAACCGGCAAACGCTGGAAGAAACCTCGCGTGCGGTCAAGCGCATCATCAACAACCTCCATTTCAACGCCCGGGTGGAAACCGTGAATACAGTTGATGCGTGGCTGGGCAGTATGCCGGGGCATGTTGTGCAGAACATCCGGCGGCCATTACTGAACACTCTGCAACTGGCGGATATGCTGCCATTATCAAGTATCTGGCCGGGTAAAGACCGGGCACCATGCCCATTCTATCCGCCGGATTCGCCGCCGCTCCTGCATGCCGTTACGGATGGGCAGACGCCTTTCCGATTGAACCTGCATGTGGGCGATCTTGGCCACACGCTGATGTTTGGGATGACCGGCGGGGGTAAATCGACCGCTCTTGGCTTGATTGCGGCGCAATTCCGGCGTTACCGCAATGCGACAGTATTTGCCTTTGATAAAGGCAGATCACTGGAACCGCTTACTCGGGCTATTGGCGGCAATCATTTTGATGTTGGTAATGCTGACTCAAACTTGTTGGCATTCTCCCCATTGGCGCAAATCACACAAAAATCTGAACTGCTTTGGGCGCGAGAATGGGTGGAGATACTAATTGCGTTACAAGGCATCAAGATTACTCCGGCACATCGCAACATGATTTTGCAGGCCTTGGAACAACTACGTGAAGATCCGGAAAAAACCTTGACGAACTTGGTGATTAACATTCAGTCAACCGAATTAAAAGAGGCTTTGCAGGATTACACAATCACAGGCGCTTATGGACAATTCCTAGACAATGTTGATGACAATCTAAATATTGGAAATTTCTGTGTCTTTGAAATTGAACACCTGATGCAGCAGAACGAAAAGATTCAATTGCCCGTATTGCTGTACTTATTCCATGTTATTGAACGCCAAATGAAAGGACAGCCATGCCTTTTACTACTGGATGAGGCATGGTTGATGCTGGGGCACCCGGCATTCCGCGACAAAATACGGGAATGGTTGAAAGTTCTACGTAAAGCAAATTGCCCGGTTGTTTTGGCAACTCAATCTTTATCGGATGCCGTTAAATCAGGAATATTGGATGTATTGAGCGAATCATGTCCAACAAAAATATTCCTGGCAAATGAAGAGGCTGAGAATGAAGATAACAAAGTTATCTATAGAGGAATGGGATGTAATGATACAGAAATACGATTAATTACTCACCTCACGCCGAAGCGTGAATATTATGTAAAATCACCGGAAGGGCGACGCAAGATTTCGTTAGGAATTGGCAATATCGCTTTATCTTTCATTGGTGTCAGTGATAAAGAAGGGATAGCCGCAGTCCGTGCTTGTCATGAAAAATACGGTGATGAATGGCCAATTTATTGGCTGGAACAGAACAACATTGATTACTTAAACACATTGGAGCGTATAGCATGAAAAAAGCATTTTTATCCTTAACTATTGGTATTTCTATCATGGGAAGCCAGGTTTTTGCAGGAGCTGCTACCGGTGGGGCTACTGAACCAACACAGATTATGAACAACGTAGAGTTGGTTTTGAGCAATGCGCAGTTATTAAAAGAGGTCGAAACATCTATCAGTCAACTGCAAACCATGTACACCAATCTGAAAAAGCTCAAAGAATTTGCCAATAATGGTGATGCCATTATTGAAGAATTACTTAACCTAAATCAAATTATTCAGTATGGTCAAGCCTTGGCATATAACGCCAACAATATATCAGAAGAGTTTAATGGGCGTTACAATGATTTTGATAAATTCTATGAACAGGTTCAGGCTCAGAATGGTAAATATAATCATGAGAATGCAAAAGAACGTTATCAAAAATGGTCGCGACAAAATTTAGATAATGTAAACAGCGCGTTACGTGCTGCAAACCTACAATCTAAATATTTTCAGACGGAAGCACAAACTATCAAGGAAATTGAGCGCAAGGCACAAACAGCAGAAGGGCGAGATCAACTATTACAAGCAGGAGTTGAAATTGCCTCACTACAAGCCAAGCAAATGATTCAATTGCGTCAATTAATTGCGTCAGACATGCAGATGCAAGCTAATTATCAAGCTAGTGTCATTGATAGACAAGCAGAGAAAGATGCTTGGGAAACTAACGCCAATAAAATTCATAATGATCAAAATCCAAATTCAAGTAATTATCCAAAAATTTCTAATCTTGGTAAATGATTAATATGGAGATAATTCATGACTCTTTCTACTCGTATAAGTAAATGGGTTTTCTTTTTGTTAATTATGGTATTATTTTTAACATTGCCAAATTATGGTTACGCGCAACAGGAAGCATCAACCATACAAACCATTACTACCAAAATTAGTGAAATAACAAGTGGTTGGCATAATGCCTTAAGGCCATATATGCTAACTCTTTTTTGGACACTTGTATTTATTTCATTTGCGTATAGTTCATCCAAAATGGCTGTAATGGGCGCTGATATTACAGAGATATTTTCTGAATTAACAAAGACTGTAATAATTACTGGTTTTTGGCTCTATATTATAGACAACTCCTATGAGTTTGCTAGTGCTATAGTAAATTCTCTTAGTAAAGCTGCAAGCATTTCTTCTGGCGTTGATGCTGACATACAACCAGGCGATATTATTGAAAGTGGATTAAAACTCTCTGCGCAAATGATTGAGGCAGCAAGTGGTATTGGTGAGAAAGTTGTTTTTGGTATGTGTTGTATAATAGTAGTTATTTTGTATTTCTTTATAGCTGCTATTGTATTTGTTATGTTAATAGAGGTTTATATTGTTACAGGAATGTCAATTATTTTATTAGGATTTGCTGGCAGTCCATGGACATCTGACGTTTCAAATAAATATTTTTTATTTACATTTGGTGTCGGAATAAAACTATTCTCAGCAATAATTGTTGTTCGTTTCGGAGAAAGGTTAGTACATGACGCAATAACTGTCACAGGTAGTTATGAAAGAATCTTTGCTATTGTAGGGATTATATTCTTAATTACATACTTAACCAAAAGGATACCAGACTTAGCGCAATCATTAATTAGTGGAATATCATCAAGTGGTTGGGGAGATGTAAAAGATATTAAAGGAATGGCTGCTGCTACTGCTGGAGCAGTTGCCGGAGCAGTTGCAGGCGCCGCATTTAGTGCGATGCAAACTTTTGCCGCAGGAAAAAGTGACAATAATGAAAAAACAAGCTCTTCAGGGGGGGGCTCTACTGGTAATCCTACTTTGGATGCAGCATCAGTTGGGGGGGGATCGGCTGGTTCAGGTGGTACTGAAAACAATGATAGCAATCCTGCCGCTTTGCCAAATGAAGGCTCTAGAACATCACTTGAAAATCCCAAAACATCAGCATCAGACGACTCTAAAAAACCAGATTCTGCCACTCCGACTAAAAATGCAGGACGGTCACGTGTGGGAGCGGTTGCTGCATATGCAGCTAGAGCTGCTAAGGCATACGGGCAGGCACGATTGCAAACGACTGTGGGACGTATGATAGATCCGAGTAAAAAAAATAATGCTACGCCATTTGATGTTGGTCTTAAAATCCGTGAAAACATGATGTCTAAAAAAGTTAGTGATACCAGAACTAGTCAAGTTGGTAATAAAAAATGAAAGATAAGAAAGAATCTGCTGATATTAAGTCCATTAACTCTCCCTATCTAAATGCTCGCCGGGAATGGAATGAGCGCTATGGTGATTATATTCAGCAAGCTAAGACATGGCGCGTTGTTGGTATTATTGGTTTGATGATTGGCGTCATATCCACAGGCGGCACAATCTATTTTGCGGGGCAAAATAAACTGATTCCCTATGTCGTTGAAGTCGATGCGCGAGGTAACACTGTGGCGGTGTACGAAAGCACCGCCATGCAACCAGTTGATACCCGCATTGTCAGGGCACAACTAGCACAAGTCATTCGTGATTTGCGGACAGTAAGCGCGGACAAGACGGTACAGAAAAACGCCATTCGTCGCTTGTACTCACATCTTGGTGATAATAACCAAGCCACAAATGTAGTTAATCAATATTTTCGTGACAATGATCCATTTGTCAAAGCACAAAAGAAAACTGTTGCGGTGGATATTCAACAATTATTACCATTATCAGATAATACATGGCAAATAGAATGGTCAGAACAAGAATATGGCCGGGATGGAAAAATTCTTGGAAAGAATAATTATACGGCTACAGCTACAGTATCTATCGGCAATACAGTGAATGAGCAAACAATTCTCTTCAATCCCATCGGTATGTATGTAACCGATTTGCATCTATCAGCAGATTTCAAGGTTAAGACTGAAAATGAGTCAAGAAATCTCCCAGCAAATGAAGGAGCTTCCCATGAATAATAATGTGAAAACAGCACTATGGTTGACGCTGGTGCTACCAATAATCGCGTACGCAGATGAACCGAGCTATGTCGTGCCAGATATTGCCACAGCCAGCAACGCCACGACAAACAACAGGGCGAATGCTACCCTTGATGCGCCACTTCCCCTGCTTTCGTCAGATAAACCGTTGTCTGACCGAGATCGTGATGCACTCAAATATGCCAACCAGTGGCTACAAGGCAATCGTTATCCCTATCGGGATGGCGATCGTGTCGTATATCTGTACGGCTCTGGTCAACCTACCCTAGTTTGCGCACCGCTCGAATTGTGCGTAATCTATTTCCAGCCGGGAGAGCACATTGTGGAAAACGGGGTACATCTTGGTGACACTGTGCGCTGGCAGATTGCTCCTGCCATTGGCGCTGATGACCGAACACAATTGGTCATCAAACCCGTCGATGTCGGCCTTAAAACCTCGCTTGTAGCAATTACTGACCGCCGCACTTATCACATCAAGCTGGTCAGCCGTAGTAAGGATTTCATGCCGGGGGTCGCCTTCAAGTATCCGGGAGATATGGCAGCCCAATGGCAGGCTTATCACCAACAATCTCAGGCTATTAAAGCGCATCAATCCACGCCCAATGGCGTTTCATTAGCAGATTTGGATTTCAATTACCGCATGGAAGGTTGTAGCCAGTGTGATTTTAGACCCGTCCGCATTTATAACGACGGCCAGCAAACTATTATCGAAATGCCCAAGCGTATCCGTCACAGTGATGCCCCGGCATTATTGGTCAGCAGCGCCCAAGGAGATCAACTCGTCAACTACCGTGTCCAAGATGGTAAATATATTGTGGACAGATTGTTTGCCGATGCTGTATTGATTCGTGGCGTTGGAAGATAACTTCTGGGAGATTGGCCCCGGCCCCTGTGGTCCGGA